>Ga0078972_1001225_pt1 | contig 98607 bp, 78 predicted proteins | sample YelNatPaOPGAMG01_FD_67568 | JGI IMG/M metagenome (GOLD analysis project Ga0078972, IMG submission 67568) | Hot spring thermophilic microbial communities from Obsidian Pool, Yellowstone National Park, USA - OP-RAMG-01 (SPADES assembly) (version 2) | ecosystem: Environmental > Aquatic > Thermal... | reverse complement strand
TGGGCTCGTACCACCTGAAGCGCTTGGCCGGGTCCCCTTCCCGCCAGCGGCGGCGGGCCACGGCCTTGATGGTCTGGACGGCCCCCCCCCGCTCATGGCATACCTCCATCAGCCGCTCTATATCCGCTGCGTATTCCGCATTCTGGAGCAGCATAAAATTATAAGGAACCAACACCGAGTCAAAGGTGAACCGTTCCAGGCTGCGCAAGTGCATCTCCGGTGCCCGGGTCCCGTGACCGGTAACCCCGATAAAACGGACCCATCCCTTGTCCCGGGCCTCAAGGGCCGCCATAAGGGCCCCGTCCGGACCGAACACCGTCTCCCAGTCCGTTTCATCGGTGAGATTATGAAACTGGATCAGGTCGATTTGATCCACTTGAAGACGTTCCAAAGAGCGTTGGATACTGTCCCGGGCTTCGGCATAAGTCCTTCCCCCGGTCTTGGTGGCCAAGAAAAAGTCCCGACGATGGTGTTTCATCCAGGCGCCGATGCGTAATTCGGCGTCTCCGTAACCGGCGGCCACGTCAATGTGGTTGACCTCGTATGTAAGGAGCATTTCCAAGATGCGGTCGGCCTTTTCCTGCTTCATCCCCCAGAGGGCGGCGGCGCCGAAGAGGATTCGGGTGCTTACCTGTCCGGTTTTTCCAAAAGGGATTTTGGGGATCACGGTTTCTCCTTTCCCGGCAAGGGTTCCCACGGCCTGTTTCTATCCCTTCCACTTCCTCGGGCCGACAAGACCTTTCTCTACCGTCACCACCGGCGGGCCCTTTCTTATTCACTATAACCGGGAATGGGAAAAGGCAAGCTTTTTTCCTATGAACCCATAAAGGGATAATGCTTGACGGGGGCGAAGGGTTTTTTTATACTCACCCTCAAAAAAAGGGGCGCAACCTATGCAGGCCGAACCATCCCCATCCTCATCCGGCAGCGAATTTCCCATGGTCGAAACCATGACCGGCCCGATCCCCACCTCGGCCCTGGGATTTACCTTGATGCACGAACACATCATCGTCTGTTCGGAAGGGATGATCCAGAATTTTCCTCATATTTGGGACCGGGAGCGGGTTTTGCGCTTGGCCTTGGAAAAGCTTGCCGCCCTCAAGGGCAGAGGGGTGGACACCCTCGTGGATCTGACCGTTCTGGGACTGGGAAGAGACATCCCCATGCTCCTTCCGGTGGTAAAAAAATCCGGGCTCCAGGTCATCGCCGCCACCGGCCTGTATGCCTTTACCGATCCCCCGACCTATTTCCGGGAACGAAATGCCGACCGGATGGCCGACTTGTTCATCCACGACATCGAAAAAGGGATTCAAGGAACGGAGGTCAAGGCGGCCGTATTGAAGTGCGCCACGGACGCACCCGGAATCACCCCGGGCGTGGAAAAGGTCCTCCGGGCCGTGGCCCGGGCCCATCGCCGAACCGGTGTGCCCATCTGCACCCATACCCACGCCGCCACCCGCCGCGGCCTGGACCAGCAAGACCTTTTCCTTTCCGAAGGAGTGAACCTGGAAAGGGTCGTCATCGGCCACAGCGGAGACAGTGAGGATCTCGATTATCTGACCCGCTTGTTGGAAAGGGGTTCGTATATCGGCATGGACCGTTTCGGTTTGGACGCCTATTTGCCCGAAGAAAAACGCATCGCCGTCATCGTCGAACTTTGCCGCCGGGGTTTCGCCGATCGTATGGTCCTTTCCCATGACGCCATGGTTTATTACGATGTTTATGAGTTGGAAGAAAAGGAGCGGGTCCGCCCCCACTGGCACTACTTCAATATCCCGGATCGGATTCTCCCCAAACTCCTGGAAGCCGGCGTCACCCAGGAGCAAATCGACCTCATGACCCGGCACAACCCCCGTCGCATCTTTGAAAACGTAGGGCCTTATTGACGAGCCACCCCGGTCCTTTTTACAAAAGAAAGGGGTAAGGAGCCCTTGCCAGGGAAACGACCTTTCCTGAACCTGCCATGACATCCCCGAAAGAGGTCAACGGGCCGACCGCCCTTGAAGGAAAAACCGTCCGGGAGGCCAAGGGCGATCCTTATAAGGTCACCCAAGAAAGGCTATGGGGCGGGGAGACGGTCCTGACCGGGTTCTTTTTCCATTGGGGGGCCAATGTTTATGTCCTGTCTTATCCCCAGGGGGGCAAACCGCGGCATACCCTGATCGACACCGGGGACCCCTCGTACCAGGATCGAATCCTTTCCCTTTTGAGCGATACAGGCATCGAACCCCGGGAGATCGAAAGAATCATCCTCACCCACCGGCATTACGACCACTGCGGCCTGGCCCATATCCTTTCCAAGCACTCCGGCGCCCCGATACTGGCCCACGCCGCCTTCCGCCCTTTCGTGGAAGGTCCTCTTTCGGAAACCGACCGGCTTTGGCTCCAAGGGTTTGACCCCTCTTGCCTACGGGAATGCCCGATGGAATATCTTTCCCCTGGGCAGGAACATCCCCCTCTGGTCATAGACGGTTTGGTCTTTCCTCGTCTGGCCGGTCCCTTCCCTTTAGGGACCTTCGGCCGATTGGAGGTCCTGGCCTGCCCGGAAAGTTCGATCATGCACAGCCCCGATCAACTGATCGTCCTCTACCGGCCGAACCCGAAAGAAGAAATGAACGGCCATGTCCGGCCCACGGATCACCTCCTTTTCTCCGGCGATCTGTGGTTGATGCACGGTCCCCTCTTCTCCAAGGGCTTTCGCGCCCTCTCCATGCGGGTCCGCCTGGCCTCGCGCCTGCTCAAGGGGGCTATAAAAGGCCGGAAATACATCCGTCGGGACCCCCGTGAGCAGGACCTTGCGGCCAAAGAGGCCCTGAAACGAGGCTTCATGCTCATCCGCGTCCTGCCCGGCCACGGAGAGGATTTTATAGGGACACGCCTGGTCCCGCGCTGTTTCCTCTGCCAACGGGACCTCCTGGTCCAATTAGGATTTGCTCTGGACGAAAAGAAATCGGTCCTTTACGCCCCTTCCCTGGCCCCAAGGATCGAGGCCTTGAAGGAACAGGCCTATCGGGAATTTCAAAAGGAAATTTCCTTATGGAGGGGATCGGGCTATGACACGGAAGAAGCGGCCGACCTCTTGTTACGCATCTATCGGGAACAGGAAGGGGGAGGGCCTTTGGTCAAGGAGGACCGCAAGGAAAGGAGGCGGATCATCGAGGAGATCCTCCGCCGCCTGCGCCTGGACCCAACGGTCGATCCTGAGATTCAGGGGTTGGCGGAAAAGGCCTTAAAAAAGATCCAAGAGGCCTTCGACACCTGATCTTCAGCTCGGCCCTTTCCTTTCTTCCAGGATGCGCCGGGCGGCCATACGCACCGCCGCCGGGAGCATCAGCCATTCGTAAGGCAAGACCCATTGTTGCAGGGCCTTGGCCGCCTCCGTGATCTCTATTTTACCTGCAAAAAGATCCTGGATGAGGTTGGAGGGGATCCGGACCGCCTGGCGTAGGAGCATATCCCCGCCGTCATAGTCCAAGGTAACTTCGTGGACCGTGGGGAAAGTATAAAAGGGGTCCTCCAGAGACCTTTTGCCGCGGGACAAGAGGTCCAGGATCTCCTTGAGGACGTGTTCGTGAACGGCCAAGCCGTACATCTTGTCCCCTCCGTGCCGGTGTGGATCGGCGGGATGGATGTTGTACATGGCCGTTCCTTCTACAGGATAGATCTTATGGATACAGCCCACCAGGAAGACCAAATCGGTGCGGAAGGATTGGAGGACCTTGGCCAGTTCCTGGTTGAAGCGGTCCGGGTCGGCGAAAGACCGAAAATCGACCACCATCCTTTGCAGCCCGTGCCTTTCCGCCTTTTCCAAGCAACCGGCGTCCTTCTTGGTGCTGATCAGTATGGGAGGGTGGATTTCGGGGATACACCCGTTTTCCCAAGCGGTCATGATGGAATCGGCGTCCGTCCCCGAACCCGAGGCGATCAGGGCCAGGTGGAGGCGGTCCCTTGGTTCCGCCGCCGCCTTCGCCCCCTCTGTATTTTTTTCCCTTTCTTCCATTTCCATCCTCCTCCCCTTTCCAAACCGGACCGTCGTTACAGCGATTCCTTATCCTGCCTCAGGTCCTTCGACCTGTCAACCCCCTCCCCTTCCCCTGTGACTATCTTCTTGACCGCTTACTGATTTTTTCTTATATAATATATCCGCCGGAAAAGGAAAGTCCGTTGTTTTTATAAAAAAGCGTGGGCCGAAGGGGTGCGAAAATGACCAAGACGAGACCGATTCAAGAAAAAAGGAGATTCCCTCGGGGAGGGCTGCAGGTCGTCGCCCAATACAACCTGGAGGGTTTCCTCAATCAAGGATACATGACCAATTTGAGCCGGGGCGGCTGTCTCTTTTATTGCACCTCACCCGCCCCTATTCAGATCGGTACCCCCTTGGAACTTTCCTTCGATCTGAAGAATACCTCCCATCATTTTGTCGTGCAAGGACGGGTGGTCCGGGTCACTTCCTATTACCGGGGCACCGAAGATTATAACCATGAATTGGGCGTGGAATTTCTCAACCTTTCCGAAAGGGAAGGGAAACTCATCGAAGATTACGTTCAAAAATTTCTGGAAAACGTCCGACGGGCCAAGGCCTGAGACCCCGTTCACCTCAAGGGCAACCGGACCTCGGTCACCCCGCCCGGCTGCACTTGATAACGGAAACCCATCTTCCGCACCATCTGCAACATCCTTTCGTTTTCCGTCAGCACCAGCCCATAAATCTCCTCCAGCCCCTTGTCCTGGGCGATGCCGATGATTGTGTCCACCAATTTATAGCCCAAACCCTTTCCTTGAAAATCGTCGTGGATCAAAACGGCGAATTCCCCTTTTTTCCCCTCCCCTTCGATCATCAACCTCCCGATGCCGGCGATCCTTTTTCGGTCGCCCGATTTCACTTCTGCAACGATGGCCATTTCCCGGTCATAATCGATATTGCAGAAGCGGGTGAGCATCTCATGGGAAATGTCGCGGATGATGGAAAAGAACCGATTCTTCAAGCTCTCCTCGGACAAGGTGGAAAGCATTTCCTGTTCCAAGGGTTCGTCCTCCGGTCGGATGGGCCGCAAGGTCACCTCCGTCCCATCGGACATCCTCCAGGGGGAAACATAACGGTCCGGATAAGGGGTGATGACCAGGTGGGGATAAGGAGCCGAGTCTTTGGAAAAGTCCGGATCGAGGACGATGCGGGCATCCAAGGCAAAGGGTTTCCCCTTGGAAACAGCCAAGGGATTGATGTCCATTTCGGCAATCTCCGGAAAATCCACCAAAAGATTGGAAAAACAGACCAGGAGCCGCTCCAGGGCCATCGGATCGGCCGGCGGCCTTCCCCGAAATCCCTGCAAGAGGTGATAGACCCTCGTCTCCTCCATCAGTCTCCTGGCCAAGGTCTGGTTCAAGGGGGGGAGGCCTACGGCCACATCCCGGAAGAATTCGGCCATTACCCCTCCCAGGCCGAAGAGGATCACCGTTCCGAAATCGCGGTCCTTTTTAGCCCCGACGATGAGTTCGTAATCGACGGGCTCGATCATCTTCTGTAGGGAAATGCCGACGATTTCCGCCTGAGGTGCCCTTTCTTGAACGGTTTTCAGCATCTCGGGAAAGGCCTTTTTCAACTCATCGGCTGAGCGGATGCCGGTCCGGACCCCGCCGACATCGGTCTTGTGGCTGATGTCCGGGGAGACCACCTTCAAGACCAAGGGGTATTTGATCCGGTTGGCCAAGGCCAAGGCCCCCTCGATGGTGCGGGCCAAATAGGGCTCGGTGACGGGTATACCATAATTGTTCAACAGGTCTTTGGATTCTTCTTCGTTCAGGACGGTCCTTCCTTCCCGGAGGACCCGTCGGATAAAGGCCTTGAGATGGTTTTTGGGCGGGTCCCCCGTCAAAGGAAGTTCCGAAGGGGTTTCATAGAGGAGCTGCAAATTCTTATGATAACGGTGCATAACCATGTAGGTCTTTACCGCCTCCTCCGGAGTATCGAAGACGGGGATCCTTTTCCCCCGAAGCACCTCCTTGCCCTTCCGTACATAGTCCCCTCCTACCAAGGCGGCCATGAGGGGCTTGCGGGTCTTCTGGGCCGATTGGGCCACGGCATGGGCCAGCTCTTCCGGAGGACATATGGCCTGGGGGGTATAGATGACCAAAACCCCGTCCACGCCGGGGTCTTCCAGACAAATCCCCACGGCCCGGACGAAACGCTCATGGTCAGCGTCGCCCAAGACATCCACGGGGTTCCCTTTGCTCCAGTAGGGAGGCAGAAAGGACCCCAATTGGGCGAGGGCGGCCTCGGAGAGATCAGCCAAGCGTCCGCCCGATTCCAACAAGGCGTCCGTGGCCATGACCCCGAATCCTCCGGCGTTGGTGACAATGGCCAACCGGCAACTCCTGGGCAGGGAGGTGGAACTCAAGACGGCGGCGGTATTGAACAATCCGGTGAAATCCTCGACTCGGATGACGCCCACCCGCTTGAAAGCCGCCTCATACACTTCATCATCGCCGGCCAAGGAACCGGTATGCGACAGGGTGGCCCGGGCGCTTTCCTGAAATTTTCCCGGCTTGACCACGAAAATTGGTTTGTTACGGGCGAAGCCTCTGGCGGCGCTCATAAACTTTTTGGCCTTGCCCACCCCTTCCATGTAGAGGAGGATGCTTCGGGTCTTAGGGTCGGAGCCCAGAAAATCGATCATATCGCCGAAATCGATGTCGATCATGGATCCCAAAGAAGCAAACAGGCTGAACCCTACCCGGTTGCTTACCGCCCAGTCCAGGATGGAACTCCCCAAGGCCCCGCTCTGGGAGATGAAGGCCACATTTCCCGGGGCGGGCGACACCTTCAAAAAAGTGGCATTCAGCCCTCCATGTGGCACGATGACGCCGACACAATTGGGACCAAGGATCCTGAGCCCATACCTCTCTTTTACCGCCAATAGCTCTCTTTCCAATTTTCGGCCTTCTTCTCCGGTCTCCTTGAATCCCGCGGAAATGATGATCACCCCCTTGATCTCGGCCCGTCCGCAGTCCTCGACGATCTCCGGAACGGTCGGGGCCGGGGTGGCGATCACCGCCAAATCCACCTTTTGGGGCAATGAAGAAATATGGGGATAAGCCGCCAGGCCCAGGACGGTCTTGAGGGTCGGATGGACAGGGAAAATCTTCCTTGAACCGCCGGACAAGAGGTTTTCCAAAAGGGCCCGGCCGACCGATCCTTCCCTTTCGTTGGCGCCGATCAGGGCGACGGCTTCGGGATTGAACATGGCCTTTAATCTTTCCATCTGATCCATTTCCTTTTCATCAGGTTTGGTGATGGGAGGGTCAAAAATTTCCTTGCCTTCGACCCCAGGTTTCCGCCGTAAGGAAAAACCGCATCCATTCTATTCGCTCCTTTCGGATCCGTCAAATTTTAAGATCGGCCATTGAATCGGTTGAACCCAAAGGGATCCGCAAAAAAATCTTGACAAATCTTTTGAGGCAGGTTATATTTACATTTCCCTTTATGGGAAGGTTGTCGCGGGGTGGAGCAGTCCGGTAGCTCGTCGGGCTCATAACCCGAAGGTCACAGGTTCAAATCCTGTCCCCGCTACCAAAGATCGAAACAAGGGTCAGGGAAAATCCCTGACCCTTTCTTTTTGAACCTTTCCTCAACCCTGCCGGGTCCGGGAAAAAGGTATTGACAGGAACGATTCTTTTTTTCTAAAAAGGGACCGATGACCGCACGGGACAAACCGTATCCGTGTTCGGCCCTGAGGGATGGAGGGCGAAGGGTCGCCCAGGTCTCTGAGGGCTTTTTTCTTGCTTTTTTTTAGGTCCTTCACATCCTGCTTCGGAGCATCGAGGTCCAATCCCGAAAAACCGTGGACGGATCAACATGACCATCCCTAAAGGCGGAGGGAAAACCCAGGTCCTGATCATCGGCGCAGGGGTCACCGGGATCGGCTTGGCCCGGGACTTAGCCCTGCGAGGGGTGTCCTGCCTTCTGGTGGAGAAAAAGGATTTCAACGCCGGGGCCTCCGGGGGCAACCACGGTCTGTTGCACAGCGGGGCCCGTTATGTCTTAAGCGACCCCGCCTCGGCCCGCGAATGCCGGGAAGAAAACGAACTCCTCCAACGCCTGGCCCCTCAGTGCATCGAACCCTGCGGGGGATTGTTTGTGGCCGTGGAAGGGGACGACGAAAACTTTATCGCCCGATTTCCCCTCCTCTGTGAAAAGGCCGGCATCCCCACCCGGTCCTTGGACCCCAAGGAGGCCCGAGAGCTGGAGCCCGTCCTTTCCGAAAAAGTGATCGCCGCCTATGCCGTGGAGGACGGTTCCATCGACCCCTTTCGTCTCTCTTTGGACAATCTGGCCCAGGCCGAGGAAAAGGGTTGCCGCTTCCTTCCTTACAGCCGTGTCCTGGCCTTGGAAAGGGCAGGTTCAAGGATCCGCAAGGTCTTCTTGGAGGAGACCCGCAGGGGCGAAACCTTCGCGGTCGAGGCCGAGGTCGTGGTCAACGCCGCCGGGGCCTGGGCCGGGCAGGTGGCCGCCTTAGCCGGTCTTTCCGTGCCGGTCCTCTTTTCCAAAGGCAGCCTGATCATCACCCCGTACCGACTGGCCCAACGGGTGATCAACCGTCTCCGCCCGCCCTCGGACGCCGACATCCTCGTTCCCGGAGGGACGGTTTCCATCTTGGGCACCACTTCAATCCGCATTGATGACCTGGAAGCGGCCCGTCCGGAGGTGGAAGAAGTGGAGGCCATGATCGAAGACGCCAAGGCCATGGTCCCCTTGTTGGAACGGGTCCGTTATATCCGGGCCTATTGCGGCGTCAGGCCCTTGGTCGGCGGTCAGGGAGACGGGGACGACCGAAGCATCAGCCGCGGTTTCGCCCTCTTGGATCATTCCCGGGAGGGCCTGGAGAATTTCATCACCATCACCGGCGGGAAATTGACCACTTACCGCCTTATGGCCGAAAAGACGGCCGACCGGGTCTGCCGCCTCCTCGGGATCGACCGCCCCTGTCTGACCCGGGAGATCCCCTTGCCCCCTTCTTCGATGGGAGGCTGGACCGAACCGGCCGGCGTCCCGCGCCACCAACCGGACAGGCTCTTCCAGGATTCCTTGGTTTGTGAATGTGAAGCGGTCCCGGAAGAGGCCCTGGACTCCCTCTTGGCGTCCTTTTCCTCCGCAGGGATTCCCGTTGATTTGCCGGCCGTCGGTCTTCGGAGCCGCATCGGGAAAGGGCGCTGTCAAGGGGGTTTTTGCGGACCCCGGGCCGCGGCCCTCCTCTTTGATCGCCGGCCGACCACCCCCCGAGAGGCTCGTCAAGGATTAAGGGAATTTCTCCGTGGGCGCTGGAAAGGGGTCCGGCCGGTCCTTTGGGGGGAACAACTGGCCCAGGCCGAGCTTTCGGAGGCCGTTCACTTGGGCTTTTTGGGTCTGGAAGGCGAGGAAGGGTGAAATGATTCAGGGCGACCGGGTCCAGGAATTTGATCTGACGGTGATCGGGGACGGGATGGCCGGGACGGCCGCCGTCCTATTCGCCCTGAACCGAGGTCTTTCCGTGGCCTGGGCGGGGACGGGAAACCCCTTGAGTCTGGCCAGCGGTTGCCTGGACTTCCTGGCCTGTCATCCCCTGTCCGCAAGAAAGACCTGGACCGATCCCTGGGCCGCCATGGAGGCCTTGACCCGGGACCTACCGGCCCATCCTTATGCCCGCTTAAGGCGGGAAGAGATAGAGGCCGCCTGGGACGAAACCCTTAAATGTTTGAACCAAGGGGGCCTCCCTTATTTCCGCCGGCCCGAAAAAAACATAGAAGTCCTTACCCCCATGGGGAACCTGCGCCCCACCTACGCCCTCCCGGAAACGATGCGCAAAGGGATGGAGGCCCTGGAAAAGGGCAGGCCCTGCCTTATCCTGAAGATCGAGGGATTAAAAGGGTTCAGCTCCCAATGGCTCGTTGAAGGCCTGAAGGAACGAGGATGGGCCGTCCGTGCCGAGAGGGTGGATTTCCCCGGTTTGGAAGGACGCCGGGACCTCTTGCCCGAACACTTGGCCCAGGCCCTTATTACGACGCAAAACCGGACCCGCCTGGTGGAGAGGATCCAGCCCTTGATCAAGGGCGTGGAGATGGTCGGTCTGCCCGCCGTCTTGGACCTCTACCGCCACAAGGAAACGGTGGCCGAGTTAGAGGACCGCCTTGGACTCCCCCTCTTCGAAATCCCGACCCTTCCCCCTTCCCTTCCCGGTCTTCGCCTGCGGCAGGTCTTCGAAAGGCACTTCAAAAAAACCGGGGCTTGCACCCTGTTCCCTTATCGGGTAATAGGGATGGAGAAAAAAGGGGCTGTGGGTTTTCAGGTCCATTTCAAGGAAGATGCGGTAAAGGGCCCCCGCTCCCGGGGAGTCGTTTTGGCCGGGGGGCGTTTTTTCGGCGGCGGCCTTATGGCCGAACGCAAGGCGATCCGGGAACCCCTCCTGGGCCTTCCGGTCCACCAGCCACTCACCCGGGAAGGATGGCATCAAAGAGACTACTTCGACCGGACCGGCCATCCCGTCAATCGGGCCGGCCTCTTGACGGATGACCATTTCCGCCCCTTGGACGCCCAGGGAAACCCGGCCTTTGAGACCCTCTTCGCCGCCGGCTCTATCCTGGCCCATCAGGACTGGAAACGGGAGAAAAGCGGGAGCGGTCTGGCCCTGGCCACGGCCTATAAGGCCGTCCAATCCTTCATCGAACGGATCAAGTAAAGCAAAAGGCCATGGACCCTTACTTCTTTAATCCGCAGTACTTGGATGCCCTGGAAAAGGCCGGGCCTTTTCGGGCCCTGGCCTGTTTTCAATGCCGAAAATGCACCAACGGCTGTCCATTGACCTTCGCCATGGACCTTATGCCCGACGAGGTCATCCGCCTGGTCGTCCTGGGAGAAGGAGAACGGGTCCTCCGAAGCCGGACCCTCTGGGTCTGTTCTTCCTGTGGGACCTGTTCCACCCGCTGCCCCAATGAAGTCCGGATCGCCGAATTGATGGATCATCTGAAGGAGACGGCCCTCAAAGAAGGGGTCCCTTGTCCGGAGCCGGAGGTCCTCCTTCTGCACCAATCCTTTTTGAAGCAAATCAAAAAGAGAGGGAGGGTCTTTGAAACCTTCCTGCTCCCTTCCTACACCCTGAGAAGCGGCTTGTGGCGAAAGTCCTGGAAGGAAGGGACCTGGCTGAGGGAATTGATCCTGGGTGTCAAGATGGCCCAAAAGGGACGGTTGTCTTGGCGGCCCCACCGGACAGCGGATCGGGCGGGGATCGAGAGGGCCTTTTCAGAAAGAGATAAGGGACCCTCCCAATCCAAAGGCCCCTCCCTTTAAGGGAAATACCCCGAGGGGAACGAACGCATGGAATGGGAAAAAAGAAAATGCAGTTACTACCCCGGCTGCTCCTTGCAGGGGACGGCCAAAGACTACGCCCGTTCCATCGGATTGGTCTTGGATGCCCTGGGTATCGAGGCGGTGGAGATCCCGGATTGGAACTGCTGCGGGGCCACGGCCGCCCACAGCATCGCCCCCAAGACCGCCGTAACCCTGGCCGGGCGCAACCTCCTTTCGGCCTCCGCCCTGCCTTACAAGGAATTGCTCGTCCCCTGTCCTTTGTGCTTCAACCGACTGAAGGCCGCCCTTTTCGCCTTGCACGGGGAAAACAAAGGACGATACGACCTGACCCTCCCCGAGGGGATCCCGCAAATCTTCGACCTGGCCGATTTCTTGGCCCAAGGAGAGTTCCTTGACCGGATCACCCAAGGGGTGCGCCACCCCCTTAAGGGGCTGGAAGTGGTCTGTTATTACGGTTGCATGGCCGTTCGGCCCCCGGAAGTCACCGGCGCCCGGGAAGTGGAAGACCCTCAGTCCATGGATCGGATCGTTTCCGCCCTGGGCGGAAGACCCATCCCCTGGCCTTACAAGACCGATTGTTGCGGGGCCTCCCATGCCCTGGCCCGAAGGGATCTGGAGGAGGAGCTGGTCCAAAAGATCCTCCATAAGGCCTTACGCTCAGGGGCCAAGGCGATCGTCGTCTCCTGTCAAATGTGCCAGGCCAACCTGGACATGTATCCCCTGCGGGCGTATAAGGACCCGGCCAAGGCCCGGGCCCTGCCCGTACTCTACTTTACTGAATTGATCGGATTGGCCTTGGGGCTGAAGGGCATAGAGCAAGGCCTTAAGCAACACTTTGTCGACCCCCGTCCTTTACTGCGGGAACTGGGGCTCTTGCCCTAACCGGGTTATGGAAGAAAAGGAGCGAAAAATCCCCTCCATCACCGTCATCGGCAGCGGCGTGGCCGGCCTTCAGGCCGCCTTGGATGGTGCCCATTCGGGCTTTTCGGTCTATTTGGTGGAAGAAAACCCCTATCTGGGGGGGATCATCGCCCGTCTGGACAAGACCTTTCCCACCGACGATTGCGCCGCCTGCATGATGGGACCCAAGCTGGCCGAAGTGGCCCAGCACCCCCGCATCCACATCCTGGCCTATACCCAGGTCCTTCAAGTGGATGGGGAACCCGGGCGGTTTCGTTTGACCCTTAAGAAAAAGGCCCGGGCCGTGGACCCAAAGCGATGCATCGGTTGCGGCCTCTGCGCCGAAAGATGCCCGGTCAAGGTCCCGGACCCCTTCAATTTGGGCTTGAACGAGCGGAAGGCCGTCTATTTGGCCTATCCCCAGGCCGTGCCTCGGACCTATACCATCGACAAATCTTCTTGCCTGTATTTCACCAAAGGGGTCTGCCGCCTCTGCGAAAAGGTCTGTCCCGCCCGGGCCGTGGCCTTTGAACAAACAGACGAAGTCGAATCCCTCACCACCGGGGCGATCATCCTGGCCGGAGGCATCGAACCCTTTCATGCCGAATACACCGAGGAGTACGGATACGGCCGGCTGGCCAATGTCTTGACCTCCCTGGAATACGAAAGGATGCTCTCCGTAGCCGGGCCTTTTGCCGGAAAGATCCGCCGGGTCAGCGACGGCCGCCCCCCCAAAAAATTGGCCTGGATCCAGTGTGTCGGTTCCCGGGATACGCGCCTGGGGCGCGGCTATTGTTCGGCCGTCTGCTGCATGTCCGCGGTGAAACAGGCCATGATCACCAAGGAATACGACCCCGCCATGGAGACCGTCGTCTTCTACAACGACTTCCGGGCCTATGGGAAAGGCTTCGACCGATTCTTCGAACGGGCCGAAAAAGAGCACCAGGTTCGTTTCGTCCGCTCCCTCATCTCCCGTCTCGTCTCCAACCCCGAAGACCGGACCCTTTCTCTCCGTTACACGGACGGGAAGGGAGGCATCCGGGAAGAGATCTTCGACCTGGTAATCTTGTCCATAGGCCTTTCCCCGCATCCCCGGGTCAAAGGCCTGGCGGAAGAGATGGGATTGGCCTTAAACCCATACGGATTCTGCCTCTCCCGGTCCCTTGAACCCCACCGGACTTCCAAAGAAGGCGTCTATGTCTGCGGCAGTTTCCAAGGCCCCAAGGACATCCCCGATTCGGTCCAACAGGGCAGCGCCGCCGCCGCCGAGGCCATGACCCTTCTGGCCGGGGTTGAAACGGCCGCCCCGGAAGGTCCTCCCAAACCGCCGGAGCGGGATGTTCGGGGAGAACCGCCGCGCATCGGCGTCTTTGTCTGCCGCTGCGGCGTCAACATCGCCGGCGTGGTGGATGTCCCGGCCGTGACCGATTACGCCCGGGGCCTCCCTCATGTGGCCCATGCGGCGGAGTGCATGTTCGCCTGCTCCACGGATCAACAAGAAATGATGAAAAAGGCCGTTTTGGAACACCGTCTCAATCGGGTGGTGGTGGCCGCCTGCACCCCCCGGACCCACGAACCCCTTTTTCGCGAGACCCTGCGCCGGGCCGGCCTCAATCCTTTTCTTTTCGACTTGGCCAACATCCGCGAACACGACGCCTGGGTCCATCGTCACGAACCCGAAGCGGCCACGAAAAAGGCCAAAGACCTGGTGCGCATGTCCAGCGCCCGGGCCGCCTTGCTTCAGCCCTTGGTGGAGACCTCCTATCCCGTCATCACTTCGGCCCTGATCGTCGGAGGGGGCCTGGCCGGGCTCACGGCGGCTTTGACCCTCGCCGAACAGGGCCGTGAGGTCGTCGTGGTCGAACAAGGCGAGCGCCTCGGGGGCCTGGCCCGCCGCCTCCATTATACCGAAGACCGGGCTTCCCCTTCCGCCTATGTGGAAGATCTGGCCCGTCGGGTTTTGTCCCATCCCTTGATCACGGTCCACACCCGAAGCAAGGTCCTGGAGAGCCGAGGGGTCTGCGGTCGTTTCGAGACCACCATCTCCGTCGGCGACGACCTGAAGGAGGTCCGGCACGGCGTAACCTTGATCGCCGTGGGGGCCAGAGAACACATACCGGACGAATACGCCTACGGCAAGGACCCCAGGATCCTGACCCGCCTGGACTTCGAGTCCCTTCTGGCCTTGCGTCCTGACCAGGCCGGCCGATATGGTCGCGTGGTCATGATCCAGTGCGTCGGCTCCCGGGAACCGGAACACCCCTATTGCAGCCGCATCTGCTGCACCGGGGCGGTCAAAAACGGCCTTAAACTGAAGACCCTGAATCCCCAGGCCCGGGTCTCCATCCTCTACCGCGATCTACGCACCTTCGGCCTGCGGGAAGTCTATTATCAGCAGGCGAGGCAAGAGGGGATCCGCTTTTTCCGCTATGGTCCGGACCATAAACCGGAAGTGGAAATCGAAGAAGAGGGCTTGAAGATCACCGTCTTTGATGAGCACCTCAAGGCCTTGATCCGTCTCGAGGCCGATCTTTTGGTCTTGAACACGGCCGTTCGGCCCCAGACAGGGCTGAAAGAATTGGCCGAGACCTTTCGTCTGCCTTTGGACCAGGACGGTTTTTTTATGGAGGCCCATCCCAAACTGCGCCCCTTGGATTTTATCCGTCCAGGCTTTTTCGTTTGCGGCACGGCCCAAGGCCCAAAGTTTGCACCCGAAACCGTGATCCAAGCCAAAGGGGCGGCGGCCCGGGCCCTGACCATCCTCTCCCGGAAGACCCTCACGGCCGAGGGGATGGTCGCCCGAGTGAAGGGGGAACTCTGTCGCGGTTGCGGGGAGTGTGAAAAGACCTGCCTCTTCGACGCCGTCAAGGTGAAGGAAGACCAAAACGGCCGGAAAAAGGCCGCGGTGGACGAGGCCCTCTGCACCGGCTGCGGGGCGTGTAACGCCGCCTGCCCTACCGGGGCGGCCTCACCGGCCCATTTCGAAGACAGGCAGATCTTGTCCATGATCAAAAGTTTTAAGGACAAAGTGAGGGGAAACGAATAGGCTCGGCATAGAACCTTTTTGTTTCCCGGCCCTTTCCCGGTGCCGAAAGGGACCCTCTTGATGGGTTTACTAAGATAACCATCAGTCGAACCCGGTGGGGTCGTATTTTAAGAAGTCACCGACGAAAGAAAAGGCAACCCCACCGGGTCAAGACTCTGTGAGCTGATGAATAATCGAAAAACGGGAAAAGAGTAACCGCCATGGAGGAATACCTCAAACCCCGGATCCTGGCCTTCGTCTGCCACTGGTGCGCTTACGCCGGGGCCGACCTGGCCGGGGTATCCCGCCTGCAATATCCTTCCCATGTCCGCCTCATCCGGGTCGTGTGCACGGGAAGGATCCATAGCGGTTTTCTCCTCGAGGCCTTCCTCCAAGGGGCCGACGGGGTTTTGGTCGCCGGTTGCCACATCGGGGACTGCCATTATCTGGAAGGCAATGTGAAGTGCCAAAAAGTGGTCGAAGATACCCGGGAATATCTGCGTTTGTTGGGCATCGAGGAAGGGCGGCTGCGATTGAAATGGATCTCGGCCTCGGAAGGGGCCCAATTCGCCGCCGAGGTCCGCGACTTCACCGAGTACCTCACGGGATTGAAGTCCCCGGCCCTTCCGGAAGGGCCGCAGGACATGCCCCGTTTTTTCCCTGTCCCTGAGGCTAAGCCGCCCCTGACGACGGAGCAAACCGCGGCCTGTCTGGAATGCAGTAATTGCGATGCCGTTTGTCCGGTTCACCGGGAAGTTCCTTCCTTTTCCCCCAAAGCCATCATCAACCAAGCGGCCTTGGGGCTCACCGATCTTTTCCTGAAGAAAAACGAGGTCTGGGCCTGCCTGGGGTGTGGGGCCTGCAACAGCCGCTGTCCGGCCGGGATCGACATCGCCCGGTTCAACCGTTCTTTCCGCCGACGCGCCCGTCAGATGATGAACCTGCCGATGGAAAGCCATCACGGGGTCCCCCAGGCCATCGCCCGTTGGCAACGACACGCCTTAAGACAACGACGGACGGCCTGGGCCGAGGAGATAGGTCGGACCCGAGAAAAGGGGCCGTACTACTATTTCGTCGGTTGTCTTCCCTTTTTTGAGATCACCTTCCGCTATCTGAACATTTCCTTGTTGGAAGACGCCCGAAGCGTCCTGACCCTCTTGAACCGGGTGGGGATCGAACCGGTCATCGCCGAAGAAGAGCGCTGCTGCGGCCACGATGCCTTATGGGCCGGCGACGAGGAGACCTTTCTGGACTTGGCCTATCGAAACCTCAAGACCATCGAAGCCGCCGGGGCGGAAACGGTGATCTTCTCCTGCCCGGAGGGATACGCCGTCTTCAGGTTCGATTATCCCCGCTATTTCGGCCCCCTTCCTTTTCGGGTCGTCCACTTGAGCGAACTATTGGCCGAAAAACTTCCCGAGGCGGGTGCGCCTTTCCGTCCGGCCCTGGTCCGGCGGGTGACCTTTCAGGACCCCTGCCGTCTGGGGAGACACTCCGGCCTTTACGACCCTCCCCGGAGGCTGCTCTCCCAGATCCCGGGTCTGGAATGGGTGGAAATGGAAAGGACCGAGGAAAACGCCCTCTGCTGCGGCACCAGCGCCTGGATGGAGTGTTCCGCCTGTTCCAAGGCCTTGCAAAAGGAGCGGTTGCAAGAGGCGGAACAGACGGGGGCCGAGCGGCTCCTCACCGCCTGTCCCAAGTGCCGCATCCATTTCACCTGCGCCCAGGCGGGCGAGGATGGAACCATGAAAATCCAAGATATTTTCACTTTCCTGGCCGACCATTTAAAGAAGGACTAAAGGCCGTTCTTGGGTAAGAGGTACCCTGCCGAAAGACATGGTACGGCCTCTAAAAGTACTGGGGAAGGGAATAGGCTGCACGAACCAAAGATAAGGGGAGGAAAACCATGACCCGATACATCGGTGCGGTTGATCTCGGCACCACCAGCAACCGTTTCATCATCTTCGATCAGGAAGGACGGATCATCGGCTCGGCCCAAAAAGAACACCGTCAGCTCTTTCCCCGGCCGGGGTGGGTGGAACACGATCCTTTGGAAATTTGGGAAAACACCCAAGGCGTCATCCGTGAGGCCTTGCAGCGCACCGGGCTGAAGGCCGAAGACCTCGAGGCCGTGGGAGTGACCAATCAACGGGAGACCACCGTGGTCTGGGAAAGGAAAACGGGCCTCCCCGTCTGCAACGCTTTGGTCTGGCAGGACACGCGCACCGACGGCATCTGTCGGGACCTGGCCGAAGAAGGGGGACAGGACCGCTTCAGGGACAAGACCGGTCTGCCCCTGGCCACCTATTTCTCCGGTCCCAAGATCAAATGGATCCTGGATCAGGTGCCGGAGGCCCGAAAAAAGGCCGAACAAGGCGACCTCCTTTTCGGCAACATCGACACCTGGTTCATTTGGAACCTCACCGGATTGCACCTGACGGATGTCACCAATGCCTCGCGCACCCAACTCATGAACCTTAACACCCTGGATTGGGATGACGAAATTCTCAAGATATTGGACATCCCCCGGGCCATGATGCCCCGGATCCGTTCTTCCTCGGAGGTCTATGGAACGGCCGAAGGGGTCCTAAAAGGGGTCCCCGTAGCCGGTGATCTGGGAGATCAGCAGGCGGCCCTTTTCGGGCAGACCTGTTTTTTACCCGGGGAGGCCAAAAACACTTACGGAACCGGCTGCTTCCTCCTCCTCAATACCGGCGAAAGGCCGATCAGGAGCCGAAGCGGGCTGCTCACCACCGTGGCCTACCGAATGGGAGGGGGAAAGGCCGTTTATGCCCTGGAAGGTTCCGTGGCCATCGCCGGGGCCTTGGTGCAATGGCTGCGCGACAATCTGGGGCTGATTTCCTCCTCCGCCGAAGTGGAGACCCTGGCCCGCTCCGTGGAGGACAACGGCGGCATCTATTTCGTCCCGGCCTTCTCCGGTCTTTTCGCCCCCTATTGGAGGTCCGACGCCCGAGGCGTCATCGCCGGCTTGACCCGTTTCGTCCACAAGGGTCACCTGGCCCGTGCCGTCTTGGAGGCCACGGCCTTTCAGACCCGAGAGGTCTTGGAGGCCATGGAAAAAGATTCGGGCGTCCGTCTTCAGGCCCTCAAAGTGGACGGCGGTATGGTCTTCAACGAACTGCTCATGCAGTTCCAGGCCGATCTCTTACGGGTTCCGGTCGTCCGTCCGAAGGTAAACGAGACCACGGCCCTGGGCGCGGCCTACGCCGCCGGACTGGCCGTAGGGTATTGGAAGGACCTGGAGGAACTGCGCCGCAACTGGGTCAAGGATCGGGAATGGATCCCCCAGATGGATGAAGCCAAACGGGAAAGGCTTTATGCGGGTTGGAAAAAGGCCGTTACTCGGACCTTCGCTTGGGAGGAATGATCCCGGCTTCAACGAAACGAGGAAGATCCTTGCGCCGAGGGGACTTTACGGCCGTTGATCCTGGGACCCCCCAATTTGTTCTTTAGCCGTTCTTTTTTTTCAGATCATGGGAGCCCTCTTACTCCGCCACGGCCTTTTTATAACTTTGGATCCGTCTCAGTCTCCTAACGATGCCTTGCTCCTCCGGGATGGCCGCATTCAGGCCGTCGGTAGGGAGCAGGAGCTTCAAAGGTTGGTGGATGCAGAGGCAGAAGTTTTGGATCTAAAAGGGCGCTATGTCCTGCCCGGTTTTATCGATCCCCATCTCCACTTCCGGGCCCTGGCCGAAAGCCTGGTCACTCCCCGGTTAGGACCGGACACCGGGGTCACCGACATCGCCTGCTTACAGGAAAAGATCTTTCGGGAGTCCCAAAAATTTCCTCCCGGCACCTGGATCCGGGCCTCCGGCTATGACGACACCTCTTTAGCCGAAGGCAGGGATCCCACCCGTTTCGACCTCGACCCCGTTTCCCCCCTCCATCCGGTCAAGCTGACCCACCGCTCCGGTCACGCCCATGTCTTGAACAGCATGGCCTTGAAACTATTACAGATCACCCGGGAAACCCCGGACCCCGAAGGGTGGCTGATGGAAAGGGATCCGGAAACGGGCGAACCCACAGGGGTCTTTTATGGGCACGGCGACCCTTTCCATTCCCGCATTCCTCCCCTGCCGGAGGATTTACTACGAAAAGGCGTGGAAAAGGCCGACGACGAATTGGTCCGAAACGGGATCACCACCTTTCAGGATGCCTCGGTCCGGAATGACCGTTTGCGCTGGCTGGCCTTTCGGGAATGGAAATCCCAAGGGCTGATCCTAAGCCATGTGGTCGTGCACCTTGGCTGGAAGGGCTTTGAGGAATATCTGGCCGACCCCGAATCCTTCGGCGAACCCCTTCCCGGCCTCACCCTCGGAGGCGTGAAGATCGTCATTGACGAAACCCTGGGACGGATTGCCCCGGAACAAAGGGAACTGAATGAAAAGGTTTTGGCCGTCCACCGCGCCGGGTTTCAGGCCGTGATCCACGCCATCGAGGAACCGGCCATCGAGGCCGCCTTGACGGCCGTCGAATACGCCCAAAAACAATACTTCCGGCCCGATCCCCGTCACCGCATCGAACACGCCTCCATCTGCCCGCCCCACCTGGCCGAACGGATCCGTTCTCTGGGGGTCCTGGTCGTTTCCCACCCGACCTTTCTCTATTACAGCGGGGACCGCTATCTGAAGACCGTCCCTCCTTCCCAGTTCCCCTACCTTTACCCCTTGCGCACCTTGCTGAGCAAAGGCGTGACCTTGGCCGCCGCTTCCGACGCCCCTATCGTCCCTCCTCACCCGTGGTTCGGCATTTACAGTGCGGTCACTCGAAGATCCCAAACAGGGGCGGAGATCCTGCCTGAAGAGAAAATCACCCTCTCCCAAGCCCTGGCCCTTTACACCGTAGGGGGCGCAATCAGCGCTTTTGAAGAAAAGGAAAAAGGGACGCTTACTCCGGGAAAACGGGCCGACCTTGTTGTGGTAAGGGAAAATCCCTTGACCATGGATCCGGCAAGACTGCCCGAGATCAAGGTGGAGATGACCTTGGTGAACGGAAAGGTCGTCTATCCCGCAACCGAGGCCCTGGTTACCCGCCGATAAGGACTTTTACGGAGGTCTTTTCCAAAAGCTTGGCCTGGGGCGTCCATTTTTTATAGAATCTTTCCCCTCCCTGGAGCCGCCTTTCCTGCCCGGACGTCTCCCTGATCTTTACCTTTCCTTTCATAACTTCGATGAGCAGATAAGATTGTTCGGGATTGAACTCATAATATAAGGCTACAGACGCTTTTTTTAGGGAGTCCTCCGTCGGTTTCAGGTCCAGGGAAGCCGGGTCGTCTTGGGCCGCCATGCCCTCCTTGGCCAAAAGCGAGCCCAAAAGGTCCGATGAGGCCCATAGGATTTTCTCCATCCTTTCCAAGCCCCCCCTCACCCCGATCCAACCCGTATGTTCCACCCGAATCGGCCCGGGAAAAAGCCTTTGCAGGATCAGATAAAAAGAACCGTTGAAGACCTTGATGTTGAAAGGCTTGCCCTTTTCTTCCTTGATCTCCCGACACAGTCCGCTGAGATCCATCTTCGTCTTCGGGCCGATATGGAGCAGCAAACCGTCCGGGGTTTCGATAATCACCTTGCTTCTCCCCACCGTTTCCACCACGGCCCCGCTCAGGTTGAATTCCGTATTCGCCTTGACCGGGAGGCCGTTCAAGGTGACCTCCCCTTTGACAGCGGTAATGGAGGCCTTGCATCCGCAAGGGACCTTTTTGGCCGTCCATTCATATCGAACGGTGGCCTCGACCCACGGCCCACCGCCTTTTCCCGGTGACGCCTCGGGGTTCAGTCCACCCTTTTCCTCCAGGGATCCGGAAAGTTCCTCGGAGGTGGTCCGGCATTCACCAAGGGTCGGGAAGGCTCGAGCCTTCCGGCAGAGAGCGACCAATTTGCCCAGATTGGGGTGAACGATATCATAAAATCGGTGATCTTCTTGTTCTTCCGTCCCATGGATCGGTGGAATGGGTTCCTGCATGCATCCTTTTCGGGGTTTGGCCAAGGAACGGCCCTCCATGGTCAGCCTCCAAAAAGCAGTGTGCCGTTTCGTTTGGGACATCACCCCGGCCGTCAGGATCCCCGTCTCCCGGCCTTCATGGCGCACGCAGGAGTTTTCCCGAACAAAGCCGCCTTCGCTGGTACCGCCCAATTCCTGGTGAATGATGCTGGTTTTCCCGGCACCGGTGAGAAAGGTCACCTGTCCTTGGGCCTCCCTTTTGTTCTGACTTTGATGCCTCCACACCTTGTCCTCGGTTTGGAGGCTGGATCTTTCGCTGACTTTAATCCGCAAAGTGGCCGTCCAACATTCCTCGGCGGACAGTTCGAAAGGAAGGATCAGGTTTAAACCAGCCAAGGCCAAAAACAAGATCAACCGAGGAAACATTCGCGCCTCCACCTTGATGGTATTTTTTTCTATGCTTTATCGCCTTTGTTTAATCCCAAGACCCGCCGGCATTCAGCCAGGTGCGGCGCGGCCTGGGGCGAAGCGGCAAAGGGCTCGAGGTGGGAAAGGGCCTCCCGGTATCGTCCCAAGTTCATCAGACTGACGGCCAAGCACAGATGGAGGGATTCATGGTCCGGAAAGTGACCCACTCCCTCGGAAAGGATGCGGACCGAATCCTCGAACCTTCGGGCCTTCTGGCGCAGCATGCCCAATCCCAGATAGGCCCGGGCCTCGGGGGCGTAGGTCAAAGACCGCTCATAAAGCCTTTGGGCGGTTTCCTCTTTATGGGGAACGGCCTCGATCCGCGCATAATCCCCGTGGCTGAAGGTCAGGCCCAGGCGGGAAAGGAAATCGGCGTGAAGCGGGAAAAAGGCCTCCTCTTCAATGAGGTCCAGACCCTCGGCAAAGGCCGGAAGGTTTTCATAAAAAGCGGTGCGCAGTTTTTGACCGAAGGCCAGGACCCGTTCCGGGTTGAGGCGAGGATCGGTCTCAAAATAGGGGATGTCTTCCCCCACTTCCAACCAGATATCATCGGTGAGGCCGGTCCGCCTCAAAAAATCCTCGTAAAGGGCCGTGCCGGGGATGATGTCCAGGATGTAGGAGATCATCCCCAAAGGCTTGATGGCCCGCATCAGGTCAATGGTCTCTTCAATGGTCTCCCAACTTTCGCCGGGACAGGCATAGATGAAATAGGCGCGAGGGAAAATCCCGTATCGGGCGGTCCAGGCGAAGGCCTGGATGATCCGTTCTTTTTGAATGGGCTTGTGAAGGACGGCGCGGATTCGCTCCGATCCGCTTTCCACACCGTAGCTGATCTGGATGCAGCCGGCTCGGCGCATCCAGGCCAGGACCTCCTCGTCCACATGATGGACATGGGCGATGGCCGCCCAGGAGATCCGAAGGCCCCTTTTCATGATCTCCCGACAAATGGCTACGGCCCGCTTCCGGTCGAGGGTGAAGGTATCGTCGGAAAAATAGAAAAAGCGGACCCCTTTCCGATACAGGCGCTCCAATTGATCGACAAAATAGGCCGGGGAGTGGAAACGGACCCTTCGCCCCCACAGGCGGGGGGAGCCGCAGAAGGCGCAGTTGCCCGGACAGCCGCGGGAGGAAGTGACGTGTTGAAAGGTAAAATGGCGGGCCGGGTCGGGTAGTTGATCCAGGTCTTCAATCCGTTCCGGTTCCCCGGTTTTAAACAGCGCCCCTTCTTTCTTCATGGCCAGCCCCGGGATCTTTTCCAAGGCCTCATGATCCCCGCCTTCGATCGCCTGGACGACCTTCAAAAAGGAATATTCTCCTTCCCCCAGGACGCAAAGATCGACCTCCGGGAAGTGCCGCAGGAAATGCTCCCATAACAGGGTGGCCGCCACACCGCCGAAGACGACGGTCACCTCGGGATCCACCTCCTTGGCCAAACGGGCGATCTCGACGGCCCCCCAGCGATTGGCCTGGAGCACGGATAACCCGATCACCCGCGGGGCCTTTTCCCTGAGAATCCGGCGGATACCTTCAGGATCTCCTTTCAGGTCGCAAACGTTGAGGACCTCGCAGTCATACCCCGCTTCCCGCAAGACCGCGCCTACATAGTACAACCCGATGGGCGGGACCCGGACATCTTCCTTGAAAATCCGCTCGTCCAGACAATAGGGATAGATCAGTAACACTTTCATTTTCCCTTCCCCTTCAGGGACCCGCCGTTCCGACCCATCATTTACTTTATATTTTTTAATAGAAAACCGGACCGTTTGTCAAACCGGAAAGGACGGTTTGGCCTTGACAGAAAAGACGTATTGCCTATGATATTCATAAAAGACCAAGGAGGTCGAACATGGCCAAGATCGAACTGGAAGCCAACCGCGTCCCCTACCCTATGCCCTGTTCCCTGATCGGTGCCGATGTCAACGGCAAACCCAACTTCCTGGCCGTGGCCTGGTTCACCATGGCCAATCCCACGCCGCCCTATGTCCTGGCGGCCATGAACAAGGCCCACTACACCAATAAAGGCGTCAAGGAAAACGGGGCCTTCAGCATCAACATCCCTTCCGCCGACCTGGCCCGGCAACTGGACTACTGCGGGCTGGTAACCGGTTTCAAGACGGACAAATCCAAGGTCTTTGAAACCTTTTACGGCAAGTTGAAAAATGCGCCCATGATCCAGGAATGTCCGGTCAATGTGGAGTGCCGCCTGGTCCAGACCGTGGACCTGCCCAAGGAGGAGCTTTTCATCGGCGAGATCGTCGCCGTTTACGTCGAAGAGGGATGCCTGAGCGAAGGGGTCCCGGATCTGCGCAAGATCAACCCCATCCTGCTCCTGCAAGGTCAGCGGCGCTACGTCGGGATCGGGGCCGACATCGGTCCGGCCTGGGAGATGGGTAAAGATTGGGAGCCCGCATAAGCATCAAGGCCGGTCCGCCACCGGCCTTCAATTTTTACGGCAGACGAAGACGAAATCCCTGGCCAAAAGGCTGAAGGGGAAAAGGCGGGAAAGGCGATGGTCGAAGCCCATCAGGCCTACGGGGTCCCCCCATCTTCCGAGAAGTTGCATGACCCTACCGGGGAAGAACTTGTGTCGGTCTTCATAAACGATCGCAAAACCCGCCCCCTGAAGGAGGCGGAGGATGTCCTTTCTCCAGTAGCGGTAAGGATGATGCCACCGCCCGGCCATCCGGGCCAACAGTTCCGAGGTCCCCAGTTTGGCCGGCAGGTTCCAAATGAAAAGCAGCCCCTTTTCTCGCAAGACCCGATAGATCTCTCTAAGAGAGGTCTCTTCCCTACCCAGGCCGTCTTCCCGGACATGTTCCAAGACCCCGGAGGAGATGAAGACCCGGACCGAGGCGCTGTCCAGCTCCAAACGGTCGGGTTCGCGGCCCCAGAGGGTCGGGATATCGAAACGTTCTTGAAAGATCCGGTAATGGGGGGTCTGATGGAGCAGGTAATTGTGGACCTTTTGAAAACCCAGGGTCCTGAGGATCAGGGTCACATGGCCGTACAGCCCGCCCCAATCAATGATCGAGGCCGCCGGATCGGAGACGAACCGCCGCACCAAGGCGCAGTAATACAGATAGTGCAACCAGGCGTCGGTCTTGCGGATGTTTTCGGCATGGGGGACCCGGTGCCGATCGATGATTTCCAGAAAATCTTGGCGCAGGGTTTGTATGGCGGGGGAACGAAAAAGGCGGTCGGCCTCCCCAAGCAGCTCGGAAGGCGGGATCCATCGAGGTCCTTCTTGCGAGTCTTTTCCTTGCCGTTCCATGATCCGGTTGATATCATATTCGGCTGAAAAAAGGAACCACGGGCCTTCGGAACGAAAAAAGAGAAAAGAAGGCCCGCCCTTACAAAAAACAAGAAAAGGAACGACCATGGAAAACGCCTTGATCATCCATCCCAGGGACAATGTGGCCGTGGCCCTTAAGGACCTTTCGGAGGGCGAGACGGTCGCCGCCGAAGGGATCGAACCTTTTACGGCCCTGGAAGAAATCCCCTTCGGTCACAAGGTGGCCCTGCGCGATATCTCCGAAGGGGAAGAAATCATCAAATACGGAGAGACGGTGGCCGTCAGCAACCGTCCCATCCGCAAAGGGGAATGGGTCCATACCCACAACCTGGAAAGCCAAAGGTGGAAAAGATGAAGGAATTGACCGGCTACTTAAGAAAAGACGGACGCTTCGGCATCCGGAACCATCTACTCGTTCTGCCCACGGTCTCTTGCGTCAACGGCGTGGTCAACCGCATCGCTCGGGAGGTGCCCGAGGCGGTCCCGGCCCCCCATGCCCATGGCTGCGGTCGTGGGGGCCCGCGCGATCTCGAGATCCTCTTCCGGGTCCTGACCGGGATGATCCTCCATCCCAATGTAGGCGGGGTGGTCCTGATCGGACTGGGCTGCGAGATCTCCAACACCAAAAGATTGCTCCCTTTGATCCAAGGGGCCGGCAAACCCGTCGCCGTCTTCAATGTCCAGGAAGACGGCGGTTCCCTGGCCACGGCCCGGAAAGGCGTTGAAGCGGCCCGACGGATCCTGGCCGAACTGGCCGACCAAAAACGGGCGGCCATGCCTTGGGAGGGCCTGCTGGTGGGAATGGAGTGCGGCGGTTCGGACGCCTGGTCCGGCATTACGGCCAATGTCGCCCTGGGAGCCGTTTCGGATGCCTTGGTCTCCAAAGGGGCCACGGTAGTCTTCGGCGAGAATACGGAGATGATCGGCACGGCCCACATCCTGGCCCGGCGGGCCAAGGATGAACAGGTGGCCCAAAAGATCCGTTCCCTGGTCGAGCGGGCCGAACGCACCGCCCGAGAGGTCATGGGAGACCTGGCCGCTTTGATCATCTCCCCCGGCAATATGGACGGGGGGATGAGCACCATCGCCGAAAAATCCATGGGTTGTATCGTCAAGGGCGGTTCCACCACCATCAATGAGGTGGTGGATTATGGGGAAACCCCCAAGGAAAAAGGTCTGATCCTCCAGGACGGTCCCGGCTACGACGGGGACTCCATGGCCGGACTGGCCGCTTCGGGTGCCCAGGTCATGTTTTTTTCCACCGGGAGGGGCACACCGGCCGGTTTTCCGGCCGTGCCGGTGATCAAGGTGGCCAGCAACAACCGGATATTTAAGGCCATGGAAGACGATATGGACATCAACGCCGGGAGCCTGGTGGAAGGCCGCCCCCTTACGGACCTCCGTTCCGAGATGCTCGAATTGCTGATCCGGGTGATCAACGGGGAAAAGACCAAGGCCGAGGCAAACGGCATGGAGGTCTTCACCTTCATGACCGTCCACCCGCCGTTTTGATGGCCAGTCGGCCTAACCAGCAAGCCCCGAAAATAAAGAAAGGCCGTATATATTTTGAAGGCCATCCCGTGGAGATTTCCCTTCTTTCACACCTCAGAAAATATATGGCCATATTACAGTCATACTAAGAATTTCAATAAATAGTCTCGCAAAAAGTCCAAAACCCAACCTTTGTTGTTTTCATCTTATTGAAATTATTAGTTATCCTAATTTTAAATAGCCAATTTAAAGACTTTTTGAGAGACTGTTGATTGAAGCTCTTTGGTTCTTCTATATTCCCTAGTTCACCACCCTTTTGGTGTTAATTTCTACTTCTTCAATATGAACCGAATAGATGAGGGCATTAAAAGGGACAAAAGCGGCACCGGTTAGGCGCCGGCTTTCTAATCTTACCCAATTACGGCAATGTTTATTCTGTGAAGTCATTTCAGATACAACACCCCCAAGGAGAGGTCAACGATGCCAAAGCAGAATAAACCACCCGTCACCCAGAGAGCTTACACACTCCGACTCCGAGGAACCGACCTAAATGATCAGTCATGGCGCGATGCACTATGGAAGACCCACGAAGCCATCAATAAAGGCGCCAAAGCCTTCGGCGACAGGTTGCTTACCTTGCGCGGCGGTTTAGACCACTCTCTGGTGGATACCAAGGTCAAAGGTGGGAAAGGAAATCCTGACCGCGATCCTACCGATGAGGAGCGCAAAACACGACGTATTCTCTTAGCCCTTTCCTGGCTTTCGGTGGAGTCGAAGCTCGGCGCTCCGGAAAATTTCATCGTAGCCTCGGGAGAAGAATCCGCCCAGGATCGAAACAACAAAGTCATTGCGGCGCTTGAAGAAATCCTCAAAAGCAGGGGGGTTGCGGAAAACGAGATTGACCAATGGAAGAAGGATTGCTCGGCATCCCTTTCCGCCGCCATCCGCGAAGACGCCGTATGGGTCAACCGAAGCAAGGCGTTTGATGAGGCCGTCAAGTCGGTAGCTTTTTCACTCACACGCGATGAAGTGTGGGACATGCTGGAACGCTTCTTCAAAAGCCCTACCGCCTATCTGGACCCAGCGAAAGGCTCCGAACATGAATACTCCGAGACAGAGAAAGAGGAGAAGGCCAAGGACATTGTCCAGAATGCGGGTCAATGGCTCAGTAGCCGTTTCGGCACCGGTAAAGGAGCAGATTTCTCTCGCATGGCTGAGGTCTATGAAAAGATTGCGGTGTGGGCGGGCAATGCGCAAGCGGGCACGACCTGGAATGAGGCTATCAGAAACCTGGCAGCCGCCCTTAGCAAATTCTCTCCTAAAACAAATGACCTACAAGGCGTGGATGGTCTGATCAGCGGCACCGGTCACAAGAGCCGGACAAAAAACCTTCTTAAAGTTCTCGCTGCCAAGTCCGAAGTGACTATACAGGACTTAGAAATCCTGAAGAACAACGCGGCCGAGGATGCTCGGAAGTGCTTTCAGAAAAAGGGATCGAAGGGGCATCTTCCATACTCCGACGCGATCCTGAGGGATGTAGAGTCCGTTTGCGGGTTCACCTATTTGCAGAATGGAGGTCCGGCCAGGCATTTCGAATTCGCCGTCATGCTGGGCCACGCGGCCCGTCGTGTTTCGTTGGCCCATACGTGGATCAAGCGCGCCGAAGCGGAACGCCGTCGTTTTGAAGAAGACGCCAAGAAGATGGACAATGTCCCGGTCAAAACCAAGGAGTGGTTGGATGAGTTTATTCGAGAACGTTCGGGCTTTTCCGGAGCGCTGGAACCCTACCAAATCCGGCGGCGCGCTGTGGACGGATGGAAAGAAGTAGTTGCCGCCTGGAGCAAGGCCGTCTGCAAGACCGCCGAAGACCGCATCGCCGCCGCTCGGGCCTTACAAGATGATCCAGAGATTGACAAGTTCGGCGACATCCAGCTATTCGAGGCCCTCGCCGCAGATGACGCTTTGTGCGTTTGGCATAACGAGGGAAATGCCACGAACGCTCCCGACCCACAACCCCTGATTGACTATGTCCTCGCCGCTGAAGCGGAATTCAAGAAACGGCACTTCAAGGTGCCGGCCTACCGTCACCCCGACCCGCTTCTGCATCCCGTCTTCTGTGATTTCGGTAAATCCAGCTGGGACATTAAGTTCGCTGTCCATTCCTTCAGCAAAAAAAGAGGGCGAAGCAATAATAGAATGACGGAAAGCAATGATCTCCACGCCTTTTCGATGACGCTTTGGACCGGGGTCAGGATGCAGCCGGTTTCCTTATACTGGCAGTCCAAGAGACTGGCCCGTGATTTGGCCTTTGGAAAATACGTAAGGAATGAAGGGGCCATAGCGGTCACCCGCGCCGACCGATTGGGACGGGCCGCTTCCAATACCAGCAATAATGATTTGGTGACAATTGCGGGACTCTTTGAGCAAGAATACTGGAACGGCCGGTTGGAGGCACCCAGACGGCAGTTGGAAGCCATCGCCCGTTATGTCGAAAAACACGGTTGGGATGATCAAGCCGAAAAGATGCGCGACCAAATTAAATGGTTTGTGACCTTTTCGGCAAAACTTCAGCCGCAGGGTCCGTGGTGCGCATTTGCCCAAAAGCTTCGCCTCAGCATCAACCCGCAATACTGGCCATTTGCCGATGCGAACAAGAAGCGAAAAGCCCACGCCAAGCTCATCCTTTCCCGCCTGCCGGGTCTGCGGGTGCTTTCCGTGGATCTCGGCCACCGCTACGCCGCGGCCTGTGCGGTTTGGGAGGCCCTAAGTTCTGAGGAGGTCTTGCAAGCATGTCGTGCGGTCGGCCATGAAGATCCGAAGGAAAGCGATCTTTACCTGCATCTTAAAAAGAAGGTGACGAAACAAAAAAAGGGCAATCCGGTTGAAGTCGAGGAAACCACCATCTACCGTCGCATCGGTGCGGACAAGTTGCCGGACGGCACACCGCATCCCGCCCCGTGGGCCCGTCTGGATCGCCAGTTCCTGATAAAGCTCCAGGGCGAGGAGGAAGGAGTTCGCCAGGCATCCAACGAGGAAATTTGGCAGGTCCATCAATTAGAGGCCGCCCTTGGTCGGTCTAAGCCGCTCATCAACCGATTGATCTCCTCCGGATGGGGAATCACTAAAAATCAGCAATCTCGTATAGAAGCCCTAAAAAAACTCGGCTGGTGCCCCCCGGAACAACCGGAATCTGGTGATGTATCGGACGCGGATGAAGAGGAAATCACATACAAGCCCCCACTCTCCGTAGACGAACTGATGTCCTCCGCCGTCCGGACCATGCGCTTGGCCCTCAAGCGTCACGGTGACCGGGCGCGGATCGCTCATTACCTCATTACCGACGAGAAAACCAAACCCGGTGGCGTCAAAGAAAAGCTGGACGCGAACGGTCGCACCGAAATGTTGCAGGATGCGCTTGTCCTATGGCACGATCTGTTCTCGTCCCGTAGTTGGCGGGACGACGCCGCAAAACAATTGTGGGATGAACATATTATCAAATTGACCGGAGACAAGTTACCGGAGGAAATCGGTGAAGATGCCTCAGAAAGTGAGCGCGGGAAGAAAAAAAAGGAGAACCGAGAAAAACTCCACGATGCGGCGAAGGCGCTGGCCGAGGATGAGAGCCTCCGGAAAACCCTCCACGACCTCTGGAAAACTCGATGGGAAGAAGATGACAGGCAGTGGAAAAAACATCTGCGTTGGTTCAGTGATTGGGTCCTCCCCCGGGGGAAGGCCGCAGATGATCCGGCCATACGGAAAGTGGGCGGCCTTTCTCTCACCCGCTTGGCTACGCTGACCGAGTTCCGCCGCAAGGTTCAGGTGGGGTTCTTCACCCGCCTCCACCCGGACGGCACAAGGGCTGAAACCAAAGAACAGTTCGGGCTGAGCACCCTGGATGCCTTGGAGCGTATGCGTGAGCAGCGGGTCAAACAACTTGCCAGCCGCATTGCCGAAGCCGCCCTCGGCATCGGCAGCCAGGACAAGCGGCATTGGGAGGGCGGCAACCGTCCCCGCCGGCGCATTAACGATCCGCGCTTTGCCCCATGCCACGCCGTCGTCATCGAAGACCTCACCCACTACCGTCCGGAGGAAACCCGCACCCGGCGGGAAAACCGCCAACTCATGACCTGGTCATCCTCGAAGGTCAAGAAGTACCTGGCCGAAGCTTGCCAACTCTACGGCCTGCACTTCCGCGAAATCTTTGCCGGCTACACCTCGGTCCAGGACTCCCGTACCGGAGCACCGGGCATCCGCTGTCAGGATGTGCCGGTCAAGGAATTCATGCGCTCCCCATTCTGGAGGAAACAGGTTAAGCAAGCAGAGACGAAGCTGTCGGAGAACAAAGGCGATGCGCGCGAGCGGTTTCTCTGTTCCCTGAATGCAATGTGGAAAGATAAGGCTGTAACCGACTGGGAAAGGGCAGGAGTTGTTCGCCTTCCCCTTAAGGGCGGCGAGGTTTTTGTTTCGGCCGACCCTCTCTCCCCCGCAGCCAGGGGACTCCAGGCAGATCTGAACGCCGCCGCCAACATCGGCCTGCGGGCCTTAACCGACTCGGACTGGCCCGGCAAGTGGTGGTATGTGCCCTGCGAATCAAGCAGCCTCAGACCGGTGAAAGAGAAGGTCGAAGGCAGCCCGGCGGTGAATCCAACCCAGGCATTGCCCCAATCTGCTCAAAAACAGAGCGATGGAGCCGGCGCTAAAAAGAAGCGCAAAGGAAGTGGCACCGGCAAACCTAAAGAAGTCGTCAACCTCTGGCGGGATGTCTCCTCGTCTCCACTCGACGACCCCAATGCCGGAGAATGGAAAGAATACACCGCTTATCAGAACGAAGTGCAATGGCGGGTAGTCCGGATCTTGGAGGAAGAGCTGAAAGGTCGCTTCCAGCGTCTTTACGAGGGAGCCAAAGAAGATGGCATCCCCTTCTGATAAGGGTGCAACCGATGGATCGAATGCTCTGGCCCGCTCGGAACGTGGCCGAACATGCCTATTGCCCGCGTCTTTTCTACTACATGCAGGTAGAAGGCATCTTTGTCCCCAACAGCGACACCGAGAAGGGGCTCGCTGTTCATCAACGCCTGGACAAGCCCAGCGCCTATCAGAAAAAAACGGACAAAAGCGAAGAGGATCCTGAGCGTCCAAAGGTCGTTCGAAGTCTGGTTTTAAGCAGTGAGTCGCTTGGCCTTACTGCGACCTTGGACTTGGCGGAGATCACGGGTCGAGTCGCCGTGCCTGTCGAATACCGCAAAGGACGTCCCAAACACGTTGCGGTGGGGCATGTCTTGGATGATTGCCGCGAAATAGAACAGCCTCCGCTCTCATATCCGGAGGCATGGCCCACGGACCGTATCCAAGTAGGACTGCAATCTGTTCTGCTTGAAGATGCCGGTTACCTGGTCAGAGAGGCGGTCATTTATTACGCGGAAGAAAAACTCCGCCTTAGAATTTCTGTTGATGACGATCTTAAGGCGGAGGCTTTGCAGACCCTGGAAGATGCGAAAAGGTGCGCGGAAGGGCCCCGCCCCCTTCCGCTCGTCAATGATCCTCGTTGCCCGCGTTGTTCCCTTCAGCCGATATGCCTGCCGGACGAAGTCCATCACCTGCGATCCGATTCTCTAAAAGATGACCTCGCTCCAAGAAAGATTTGGCCGCCGCGCGATGACGGCATTCATATTGTGGCCCAGCAGGAAGGGATGAAGGTCAGCGTGCGCGGCATGGAATTGAGAATCATTGACAAGAAAGGGGAGGTGGCGAAAACCGTGCCGCTTGCCAATCTCGAAAGCCTTTCGCTTTTGGGCTCCGTACAAATCACCACCCAGGCGATTCGCGTTCTTGCCGACCTGAAAATTCCCATCGCGTTTCTTTCATCTGCCGGAAGACTGGTGGCTATGATTGATCCGCTTGATTCGGTCAGTGCCGAGGTCCGAAGGGCGCAGATTCGCAAACTCGATTCCAAGGAAATCTGTCTCGACCTTGCACGGTCCCTCGTCACGGCCAAGATCATGAACCAGCGAACGCTTTTACTCCGCAATCACAGTGCGCTGCCTGCTGGCGTAGCCGCAGATCTGGTGAAGGAGGCTAAGAACGCAGCCCAGGCGGATTCAGTGGAAGCGGTGCGTGGTCATGAGGGTCGGGCAGCGGCTATCTATTTCGAACATTTTTCCGGAATGTTCAAGGGACCTCTATCGGCGGAATTTGATGCCAATGGCAGGAAACGCCGACCGCCGCCTGACCCAATCAACGCCTGCCTGTCGCTGGCCTATTCGATGTTGACCCATGAGTGCGTGGCCGCTTTACGCCTTGCAAGTTTGGAGCCCTCCATCGGCGGATTCCACGTATCAAGGCCGGGCCGGCCCGCCCTTGCCCTTGATCTTATGGAACCCTTTCGGCCGTTAATAGCTGATTCCGTTGTGATCACTTGTTTCAATCGAGGGGAATTGACCGAGGGGCATTTTCTTCGCACAGCCGCCGGTTGTTCGCTCACCGATGCGGGCAAACGGGCTTTTTTCAATGCTCTTGGAAGAAGAATGGATACTGCAGTGACCCATCCGGTCTTCAAGTATCGTTTGAGCTACCGGCGCATGATCGTTTTGCACGCGCGGATGATAGCGGCCTGGTTCATGGATGATATTCCCACTCTTTCCTTCCTGACCACACGCTGACTTGCGGGAGGCGACTATGCGTAGATGTTACCTGGTTTGTTACGATATCAAAGACCCAAACAGACTGCGCCGCGTCCACAAAGTGCTTAAAGGGTATGGTAAAGCCTGGCAGTTCTCAGTCTTTTTCTGTGTGCTCAAAGATATAGACCGTGTGAGGTTGCAGACCGATCTTGAGAGGCAAATGAACCAGAAGGAAGACCAGGCCATGATTCTGGACCTTGGTCCTAATGAAAAGGAGGCCCGAGAAGCGGTCACCGTTATCGGCCAACCTCTTCCAGAACAAGATAGCGGGATAGTTGTTGTTTGACTTTTTTTTCGTAGGAAGGTATATTTTCATTACGCCTCTATAGGAGGCGAAAATGCCACGGTATGTGTCTTCCCCTTCAATGGGCTTGGCACCGTGGAGTCGATCGGGATTGTTTTGACAAAGGAGGCTCCTCACCAGCCTCCGCGAGTGTGGAGGTGATGAAGGGGGGGGCAAGGGATGTTCGAACCCCTTGAGATTATTTGAAAAAAGGGGGGGAGAAACCACATGAATGTGCCCGTCGCAGGATTTGATTTTTCAAGTGCTCGCACTGCGTTTCAAAAATGTAGTAGCAGCAAGGGGTTGGAAAGTCGGCGGGTGCCGATGTCGACACCAACCTGATCGACGGACACACCGGAAATGGCGAGGAAAAACAGGGGGATAGGACGGTGCCGATGTCGACACCAACCTGATCGACGGACACATAATGTCCCAGGCCTTTGGATCCTTGGCCTTAAGGTGCCGATGTCGACACCAACCTGATCGACGGACACGAGTGGACAATCAAGATGACATTCTCCAGCTTCAGGGGGTGCCGATGTCGACACCAACCTGATCGACGGACACTAAATTCCCCACAAAATACCTTCCGCAGGGTAAGTATCAGAGGGGTGACATTTCTCTCCACCCGTAACCCTGTTTAGAAATTCAGGATTCTGACTACAACCGATCAGGTATTTTCCGACTTGACCTCGTCCTTTCTTTCTGCCTATACTCCGATCATCTTTTTTCCCTGGTATAAGCGAGGAAGAGGAGTCAAGACATGGACGGTATCGTCGGCATCTACGGCCCCGGAGACCTGCACTTGGTGAACAAGACCTTTCTGGCCACCGGGGCCTGCCAGCACCGGGGCAAGGCCAGCACCGGTCTGGCCGTGGGGACCCGCAAAGGAATTTACATCTATAAGGGACTGGGGCGGATCGCCGAGGTGATCGATTATAACGTCATCCGCAACTTTCAAGACCTCGAACCCATGGCCGCCATCGGCAACCTGGGCTACACCAAAAGAAAAATCGCCGAAAAGATCAACGCCGAGCCCATTGAAGTGGTCCCCCGCACCCCTTCCCGGATCAGGCTGGCCCTGACCATGGACGGCTACCTGATCAAAGACGATGACCTGACGGCCGAACTGGAAGAAGACTACGACCTCCAGACCGCAAACAAGACCGAGATCGTCGGGGCTTTGCTGCACAAATATCTCTGCCGTTACGGGATCGGCTTCGAAGCCGGGTCGGCCTTGATTGAACGGCTTGAAGGCCGGGCCACCTTCGCCCTGGCCGCCCTGGTCTATGACGGAAAAGAGACCCTCCTCATCACCTTAAACGACGCCAAGGCCTTCGAACCCTTTTGTTTCGCCCGCATCGGCAACATCTTCGTGGCTAGCTCGGAATCCTGTTCCCACCGTCGTTTGGAGGGGATTACCGAAAGGGAATACGACGGGGCGGAAATGACCATTTGTTCCTCCCGAGGCTGCGAGACCCGAAGGCTCAAGGAAGGCCCTGTTATGCCGGATATCTTTCAAGGGGTCTATTTCGGTAATGTGGGCTCCCTTTTCCGAGGCAAGGAGATCTTTCAGATCCGGCGCGAATTGGGCTTGGAACTGGTGGATCTGTACAAAACCTCCAAGGCCGATGTAGTCATCCCCAATCCCGAGTCGGGGTGGGGGGTGACGGTGGGCATCGCCGAAGGTTTGAAAAAAAGCCTCTATCCGGCCTTGATCAAATTGCCTCAGGCCGTCCGGACCTTCCAGGAAGGGGAGGTGTCCACCCGATCCAAGGAGGTGGGGTTGAAATTCGGGGCCGTGGATTCCCTGCTGAAAGGCAAAAACGTGGCCATGGGCGACGACAGCATCGTCCGCGGCAGCGTCAGCGAAGGGGGATCGGTCTGGGTGACCTACAACGCCGGGGCCCGCTACATTGAATTTTGGGTTTCTTACGGTCCCATGTTTTTTCCTTCCTTCAAGGAATGGCACCGCGGCCCGGAGTGCCTGCACGAACTGGCCGTGCAGCGGGCCTTCAAAGGAGACAACCCCTACGACAAATCCTTGGAGGAAATCAACCGGGCCGTGGCCAAGCTGATCGGCGTGGATGAAGTTAAATACAACACCCTGGAGCGGATCCGCAAGGTGACCGGCGACGGGTCCTTTCAGGCCCTTGACGCCAGCTATCCCATTGACCCTCGTTTCTGGCCCGATTGGTTGAAAAAAGAGTACGACCGTTACATCCGCTACCGCCCTTAACCGAGGGCCGGTAAAGGAAAACCCGGCATCCATAGGGATCGGATCATTCGAGGGGACCCTTTCCTCTGTTGTATGAGGTCTCGGAAAAGTTTTTATGCTTTCCAGGGCTCGGGAAAAAGGCTATCCCTGGTTATTAGCCGTCAAGGAATCCTTCCGTTCCTTTTCCAGGAATAATGATTTCCAAGCGGCCGCTTCCCTTTCCTTTTACAGCCTCATCGCCTTCATCCCCCTGATCCTTCTTTGGGTTTACCCCTTGGGGTTTTTTTTACTCTCCTCCCCCTCGACCTCCCAAGGCCTGGAACGCCTGTTTCCCGATCAATTTCAAGGCGTAAACGATTTCCTTCAACGGGAGGCCCAAACCATCGCCCGGCACCGGGCCCTTTGGGAGATCCTTACCGTCCTGACCCTTTTAGGATTGACCCTGCCTTTCGCCAAGGCCTGCCGGACCCAATTTTCCTTGATCTTCAAGTTTGAACGCCCCTGGTCTTTCTTCCGGACCAAACTATGGGACATCCTGGGAAGCCTGGTCATCTTATCCGCCTTTTCCCTCTGGGTAGGGGGGGAATTCCTCTACTCCCTCTATGTCAAGACCTTCAGGATGGATTTGCCCCTCAGTCTCGACCTTGGATACCTCCTCGGCCCTTTTCTTTCCTCCCTTTTGGTCTTGTTCATCTTCTATCTCTTCTTCACCCCGGTAAAGGTGAGAGGGTCCATCCTGTTAGTGGGCAGTCTCGCCACCGTCTTTCTCTGGTCCCTCATCCGCCCGGCCTTTTTCCTCTTCCTTGGACTCGCCCCCCATTACGGTTTCGCCTTCGGTTCCCTGAAGGCCTTTTTCCTCCTCTTTGTCTGGATCTACTATTCCTTCGCCGCCTTATTGGCCGGCGCCGAACTTATGGCCAACCTCAAGCGAAGGGAGGCCTTGTTGTTCAAGGACCTTTTCTTCAACCCGAAGGCCGGGCGAAGGATCCCGATGCGTTACCTAAGGACCCTGAAAAAGGGGGAAGAGGTGTTCAAGGAAGGCGAAAGAGGGCAGGAAATGTATGTGATCCTCTCCGGGGCCGTGACCATCCGTAAAGAGGACAAACCGATTCGGATATTAAAGGAAAAGGCCTTCTTCGGTGAAATGGCCATGCTCCTCGACCGTCCCAGGACGGCCACCGCCACCGCCTGGGAGTCGCCGACCCGTTTGGTGTGCATCTCCCGGGACAACTTTGAGATCCTCCTCAGGGAGAACCCCCAACTCGTTCTCACCCTTTTGCGGGAGATGGCTCACCGGCTTCAATCTATAGGCGCGGATTCGACGGAAACCCTCCTGGCCTGAAGATTTCAAGGCCTCGCTATTTAAACTAAAGATGTCGCTTTGGCGGGATTTCCGGCAAAGGAGGGACAGGATGGGTGGGGTTTTTTCGAACGATCGCCCCTTTTGCACCGCTTATCGAGATTTCGAGAACAGATCCCCTCTCTCGGTTCACTTCGGCCAGAAAAAAAAGACGATCGGCGCCAGGACCAGCCGGTACCAAGCGAAGGGCTTCAAGGTCCAGCGGCCCAGAAGACGGATGAAGGCGGCTACGGTGAAATAAGCGGTGACAAAGGAAACCACGAATCCGATTCCCAAAAAGAACAGGTCTCCCGATTGCATAAGCGACCAGCTCTTATAGAGGTCGTAGGCCGTAGCGGCGGCCATGACCGGCACGGCGGCCAGGAAGGAATACTCGGCCGCGGTCCGGCGCCCCAAGCGACTGAGCAGCCCGCCAAGGATGGTGGCCCCGGCCCGGGAAAAGCCGGGCCAAAGGGATAGGCACTGAAAAAGGCCGATGAAGAGGGCTTGGGACCAGGTTATGCCGTCGAGGGAATCGGCCTTTTCTTTGGGTCTCCATCGTTCCACAACCAAGATGGCCACCCCTCCTACGGCCAGGGCCAGGGCCACGCTGATCGGATTGAAAAGGCGATCCTTGATCAGGGGATAGGCCCCCCGCCCCAAAACCAGGGCCGGAAGGGTGGTCAGAAAAAGGAGGAGACAGCCGCGGAACCCCGAGAATCGAGGGCCTTGTCCATCGGCCTTCCACCAGCCCCGACCGGGCAAAAGGTCAAGGAACCGACGATAATAGAGGATGACCACGGCCAGGATGGCCCCAAGCTGAATGACTACTTCAAAGGTCGCCGCCGTCCTGCCCGTAAAAGAAAGAAGATGCCCGGCCAGGATCAAGTGACCGGTGGAAGAAACGGGGATGAATTCGGTCAACCCTTCCACGATCCCCAGGAGGATCGCCGTCCAATAAGAAAACACGGTCCCTCTCCCTTCCCGACGGGGAACAGGCGAAAATCCCCTTCGTCCTTCTTAATTAGGTTCAAAGTTATATAGACATCACTCGAAGCAGGTGGGGTTGTATTTTATGGAGTCATTGACTTTAGGGCGCTGCCTTTTCCGGGCTTATCCATGGGGGAACCCGCAGCTCGTCCGCTGTTTTTTAGCGGACGAGACTGCGGAGGGGGCAAAGGTCCCCCATGGATAAGTCCGAAGAAAAGACCAGCACTGAAGTCACAGACGGAGAAAAATGCAACCCCACCGGGTCAATACTACAATGCGCTGATTAGTAAAGGTTCGTCGTTGGGAATGCCTGAACCGTCAGGAATGATGAACTACCGGGGGCACCCAACGGCACCGCCCGGCTACCAATAATACTGCCGGTATTTTCGATAAAAATCGGCGGTTTTTTTAAGACCCTCGGCCAGCAAGGTGGTGGGCCGCCAGCCGGTGTGATCGGTCAGCTTGGAAAAATCGGTGACCACATCACCGACCTCTATATTCTTGCGCTCTTCCGGCCAAGGGGCGTGGACATAGCGGCCTGAACCGCAGGCCTGGATGATGGCCTGGACCAATTCCAGGAAGGTGATGGTCTCCGCGCTTCCTATACAATAGACCTCGCCCAGGCAACGGGGATTTTCCCCCAAAAGTAAAAGGCAGGAGACGACATCGTCGATGTAAATCATCTCCCTTTTTTGCGACCCGTCGCCGAAGACCTTGATCTCCTGATCGTCCAGGGCCAAGCGGATCAGATAGTTTTGGACCCCGTATTGGGCGTGGCGCATCTGGTGACGCGGGCCGTAGGTGTTGCCCAGACGGAGGGAAACCGCCTTCAGTCCGCAGATCTTTTGATAGAGCAGGTGGTACCACTCCACCGCTTGCTTGCTGGCCGCATAAATATCCAGGGGATTGGGCGGCGTCTTTTCGGTGATGGGGATGGTCAAGGCCTGGCCGAATTGGGCCCGCGTACCGATGTAGACCACCTTGACCTCCGGGTTATGGGCCCGGAGGGATTCCAAAAAGTGGATTTGGGGGACGACATTGGTCATCAGATCATACACCGGATCGGTCATGGACCTCAGGTGACAGGAATGCATACCGATATTGAAGATCAACTCCTTCCCCCTGACCAGGGCATCGGTGACGGTCCGATCCCCTACATTGCCCTGGACCACCTGCACCCGGTCCTTGATTGGTTCAATGTTAAAGGGATTGGCCCCCAATTCGGGGAGGCAGGCATCCAAGAGGGTCACTCGCGCCCCCCGTTCCACCAGCCGGATGGCCAAAGTGCTGCCGATGAATCCCAGTCCTCCGGTGATCAGGATCTCTTTGCCCCGGTAATAGTCTTCTCCGCTCATTGCTCCCCCCTAATCGCCTGAACATTTCCTTGCTTCACCGTCCGCCTTCAGGGACGGGGAATTTCCTATCTATCATATCGGCCGGAGGGAAACAACCCCTTTTCCCTGCGCCGCCCAGCTCGCGCTTTTCTGTTGACAGAAAAATAGGGATGGAAAATAATTGGTCATCGGGCCTCGGCTTACACAATACCCTCTGGCCCGGCAAGGCTGACCGATCGGTTCCATCCTTTCATTCATGCCCGGAGGGTTCTATGGTCGATGGTTTGGATGTGATCATCGTTGACGACGATCCCGTGGTCTGTGACGTTGTCTCCATGATGGTCAAATTGTTCTACACCTGGGGACAGGTCCACGCCTTCACCCGGGTCGAGGAGGCCGTTGCTTTCTGCCGAAAAAAAGAAGTGGGGGTGGCCATTTTCATCCTGGATGTCTTTTTAGGGGAAGAGACGGGCTTTGAATTCCTGGAGGCCGTTTCCGACAAATTCCCTTGGGCCTATCAGGATACGATTATCATCACCGGCAACATCAGCGAGGACGTGGTCAACATGTGCCTGGCCTCCAACATCACCTACCTCGTGGAAAAACCCATAAGGCCTTACACCCTTAAGCTGGCCGTCCGCTCCATCGTTTCCAAGTACATCCATTTCGCCAAAAAGCTCCTCAAGGACCCGGTCTTGGCCGAAAATATCCACAGCTTGTAACGCGCCCCCTCAAGGGGCCGGGTTTCAGGAAAAAGAAAGGTAAGACAACAGATCGGCCGGTTTTTGGAGGATAATCGAGGCCCCGTTCTCCTTCAGTTCTTCCTCCGTGCGGAAACCCCAGAGGACGCCCACGGGTGTCATCCCAGCCCGCACGGCCGTCTGCATATCCGTCCCCGTGTCTCCCAAATAATAAAACCGCTCCGGTGGTATCCCCAAGGCCTGGGCGATGGCCAAAGCCCCGGCCGGATCCGGTTTTTTGGGCAGGGAGGGCTTGGCCCCCAAGACGATGCGGAACTCCCAACGGGGAAGCAATTCGGCTACGGCCGTTACCGTGGCCTCATGGGGTTTGTTGGAGAGGATGGTCAGAGGGATCCCCCCTCCGGAAAGGGCATCCAACAACTCCGGGATCCCCGGGTAAGGGCGGGTCTTTCGGTTCCATCGACGGCCGTATTCCTCTTGCATGGCCTTAAGGCAATGGGAGATGACGGAGGGATTCCTTTCGCTGGGAGGCAAGGCCCGTTCCACCAGTTTGTCCATCCCGTCGCCGACGAAATACTTGTAGGCCTCCCGCTCGTGGAGGGGATGGCCGAAGCGGGCCAGGACCGCATTCATCGAATCGGCCAAATCGTCGAGGGTGTCCAGAAGTGTTCCATCCAGGTCAAAAACCACGGCCGGTCTTGAATGATCCTTCACGCCTCCACCTCTATTTTTCCGCTGATTCGTTTTTGATCAACAAAACCAAAATGACCCCTAAGATCAAGGTCCCGCCCAGCAAGAACGCGAAAGAGACGGGGTCCTTGGTTTCCACGCTGGCCACAAAGAGTTTGCGGATAAAAGCCACCAAGGCCAATTCCAAAAAGATGCGTACATGGAATTTCCCCCCGCGGAGGACATCCACTTGGGTGTGGAGGAGTTCCATCATCATCCACAAGATCAAAAGCGATCCCAAGGCCTTGATCACCCCATGTTGCAGGTCCAGATAAAAGGCGTGGAAGATGTCCAAGGTCAGCAGGGCCGCCACCCCTAAAGACAAAACCAGGAGGCTGATCATCAAGACCAGGTTCAGACCATGAATCAAGCGCTCGGACCATTGGATCATCGCCGATTCGGCCTTATAGGAAATGAAGACCTTGCGCAGCTCGGCCTCGCGGTAGGCCCCGGTAATGACATCCAGGTTCAGATCCATGACCTTGTCAAAAGTTTCCAAAAGCTCCCCTTTTTTGCCTTTTTCCATATCGGCCTGGTTGATCTGGCGGATGCCGAAGGTCCGTAAAAAATTCATGGCGGCGATGAAATAGTGCCCTTTCAGTCCGATCCGTACATGGACCTGACCGATCCGTCGCAGCCGGCTCAGGAAGGCGTTGTCATACCGACCGGCCAAGATGGAGTGAAACCAGTCCAGGATCGTTTCTTTTCGTCGTTTGACGGCCTCCGGGGTCTTGAAAAAGGCGGCCGAATAAGGGTCTTCCATGAGGAAATCGTAGAATTCGTCGGCCATCGTCTCCGATAAAGGCAAAAGGAGGCGGGCCAATTCCTTCAGGTTTTCCTCGTCAAGGGCACTCCATCCGTAATGCCTTCTGATTTCGTCAATGCTTTCCATCCCTTGATCCTTTGGGCGGTTTAGGGTTTCCTCTTTCGCCCATAATAGGCAAGGGGGAAGGAGTGGTCAATCATTTTTTGTAACCCTTTTGGGGTTCGAGGGCCCAAAGAGAGCAAAAAGGATAAATTTCATTGACCTCGCCCTTTAGGTGCAAAAAGGAGTGACCATGCCTCGGGAAATAACGAGAAGAACCTTTTTGAAAGGGGGGGCGGCCGCCTGCGCCCTGGCGACTGCACCGATCCCCCTTGCCTCTCCCTACTCTTTTTTCTCTTCACCCTCTTTTTTTGCGCCCTCTTCAAAAAGAAGTGGACAAAGGCCGGGCTTTAGAGGTAAAAAGGAAAAACGATGAAAACGATCGCCTTCCTGTTGCTGATTATCGGCCTGTGGATTTTCCTCCAGGCCTACTTGTTCCCTAAACTGGGAATTTCCACTTGAATGCGGGAGGCCTGTCAGGTGACGGGCAAGAAATCGGATGAAAAGACCTCCGACCCCCAGGCCGACCGATGATGAGGATGCTCACCTGATACGGGCCGTTCTGGGGGGGCGGAAAGAGCTGTTTCAACGGCCGATCGAAAAGTACCAGGCCAAGCTCTACGCATTCGGATTGCGCCTCTGTCCCGAGGCCGGGGACGCCGAAGAAATGGTCCAAGACGCCTTTTTTCAGACCTATCGCTTCCTCCCTCAATTTCGTTTCGAGTCCCGATTCAAGACCTGCCTTTATCGCATCGCCGGCCACCTAAAGGCCTGCCAGCACTGCCGGATTTGTCTGGCCATGCGGAAAGGGTCGTTGGAGCCGCTTCGGGGAATACCTCCCCCGGACCTGCCCGAAAGGTTGAGGAAAAAGCTGAAGAAAACCGCCTCATCTTGACGGATTCGGCTTTTTTCTCTTTTTCGGACGAAGGCCCAAGGAGAAAGGTAAGGGTTGTGAAAAAAATCCTGTTGAAAAAACTTATCTGTCCGGCCTGTCTTCCTAACGAACATCCCCTGGAAGAAAGGATTACCCGAGAGGAAGGAAACGATATCGTCAGCGGGACCCTGGTCTGTCCGAATTGCGGCATCGCCTATCCTATCGAAGAGGGGATCGCCGTCCTACTCCCCCCTTCCCAGACTACCGCCTCCTCCGTCCCCAACAAGTACGAGACCCCTCCTGTGGTCTCTTCTTATCTATGGGGCCATTACAGCGATCTCCTCGGCGAAGAAATGGCCTCGGACGCCTACCGAAAGTGGGCGGACCTGATGGATCCCCACCCGGGGCTGTGTCTCGACGCCGGCTGCGCCGTGGGCCGCTTTACCTTTGAAATGAGCCGCAAATGTGACCTGGCCGTGGGCCTGGACAATTCCCGGGCCTTCATCCGCACCGCCCGGGAGCTGATGCAGCGTAAAAGGGTGGACTTTCCTTTGAAGGTGGAAGGACATATCCAGCGTCCCGTTCAATGGGTCCTCCCGGAAGACTGGCCCACGGAAAAAGCGGAATTCATCGTCGCCGACGCCCAGGCCCTGCCCTTCGCCGCCCATACCGTCGCTTCTTCGGCTTCCCTCAATCTGGTGGACAAGGTCCCTCAGCCCCTCAAAACCCTTTTGGAGATGAACCGGGTCTCCCTCCTCAAGGGGGCCCAATTTTTGTTTTCCGATCCCTTTTCCTGGTCCGAAGAAGCGGCCGAAGAAAAGGAATGGTTGGGTGGACAACGGTCCGGACCTTTCAGCGGACGGGCCCTGGATCATATCCAAGAGCTGTTGAAGGGACAGGGAGGCCGTCTCCTGCCCCCCTGGTCCGTGGAGAAATACGGGCAGATCTGGTGGACCATCCGCACCCACGCCAATCATTACGAACGCATCCATAGTTGCTTTATCAAGGCCAGACGATAAAAGGAAAGGTTTGAAAAGAAAGGACCTCCCATGAAGCGACACACCCTCTGCCGCCTTTGTTCTTCCTGCTGCCCGGTGGAGGTGGAAATCGAGGACGGCCGCCTGGTCTCCGCCGCAAGAAAATCTTTTCTGCCGCGGGAAAAGCAACTCATCTGTCCAAAACTCAAGGCCGCCGCGGAGATCACCTACTCCCCTCACCGATTGAAGACCCCTTTAATCCGGGATGACAGAGGGAATTTTCGGGAGGCCTCCTGGGAGGAGGCCTTGGATCGGGTAGCCGATGGTTTTCTCCATTGCAAAAAGACCTACGGGGCCCGGTCGGTCTGTTGGCTCAGGGGAATGGCCGCCGACTGGGGCGCACCCTGGGACTATGCCAACCGCTTGATGAACGCCTTCGGTTCCCCCAATACCATCGGCAATGGATCCGTTTGTCATGTGGGCCGGGAAATGGCCCATACCCTGACCTATGGGGCCATGACCATTCCCCAAGTGCGCAAGGCCCGCTGTATCCTGGTCTGGGGCAAGAACGATCGGGATACCAGCCCGAATATAGCTGAAGGGATTATTTGGGCCAAAGAAAATGGGGCCAAATTGATCGTCGTCGATCCGGTCAAGACCTGGCTGGCCGGGCAAGCCGATCTCTGGCTTCCCATCAAGCCGGCCCACGACGGTCTTTTGGCCATGGCCATGCTCCATGAGATCATCACCACCCGACGGTATGATGAAAAATTCGTCCAGGAGTGGACCGTCGGGTTCGAGGCGCTGAAAAAGGTAGCGGAAAAATTCCCTATCGAAAAAGTGGCCCCCGAGGTCTGGCTCCAACCGGACCAAATCCGCCGAGCCGTGGAGCTTTATACCGCCCACAAACCGGCCTGCATCGTGGACGGAAACGGCCTGGATATGCAAATCACCGCCTTTGACGCCACCCGGGCCGTTTGTCTCTTGCGGGCCTTGACGGGCAATCTGGATCGGGAAGGAGGCGATTTTATCCCCCAGCCCGTACCGCTCAGGAACATTCAGCTTAAGGAGCGTTTGCCTCAAGGGGTCGAACCCATCACCCGCGACTATCCCCTGTTCAACACCTTCCACGACACCTGGGGCCGACAGGTCCAATCCTGTGTCATCGATGCCCTCTTGGACGAGAAACCTTATCCCATCAAGATGCTGGTCGTCCAATCCGGGAATCCCCTGGTGACCCTCATGGACGCCGGCCGGGTGGAAAAAGCCTTCAAGAAATTGGAGTTTTTGGTGACCATCGACCCTTTTCAGAACCGGACCGGTCGAATGGCCCATGTGGTCTTGCCCGCTTCCTTATGTTTCGAAAAGACCCAGCTCAACCGGGCCCATATCCGCAACAACCCCTTGATGATTCAACAACAGGTCATCGAACCCGTCGGCGAGAGCCGTCCGGATTGGTGGATCGTCTTCGAACTGGCCCGCCGCCTTGGCCTGGAAAGGGAGTTCCCCTGGAAAACCGTCGAAGAGGCCATAGATTATCAACTGGAGCCGCTGGGAGTGACCACGGCCATGGTCAAGGAAAACCCGGAAGGGTTCTGGGTGGAAAAGCCGGTCTATGAAAAATATAAACAAACCGGGTTCAAGACCCCGTCGGGCAAGGTCGAATTCTATTCCGAGCGATTGGCCCAAGCCGGATTTCCGGCCGTCCCTTTCGCCGACGGATTCCCCCAAGGCGTAATCAGCTACAGCGACCGATCCGAGCGGTATCCTTTCGTAGGTATCAGCGGGGCCCGCACCAGTCGTTTTACCCATTCTCAGTTCCGGATGATCCCTTCCTTGGTCCAGGACGAAAAGGGTTGTGTCGTGGATATTCACCCCGAAGACGCCCAAAAAATCCATGTTTCCGCCGGAGATCGGGTCCGGGTGGAAACCCCCAGAGGATGTATCATCATGAAGGCCCATATTTCTCAGGTGGTCCGTCCGGGATCCATCCGAATCGCCTGGGGCTGGGGAGAAGTGAATCCCGAATACAACCTGAATCGTTTGACCGACGATGACCGTCGCAATCCGGTCATCGGCACCCCGTCCGGGCGTAGTTTCATGTGCCGTATAGAGAAGGTGGTCTGAAAGTCGGGATAAACAGGAAAAACTTCCAGGCCGCAGGAAAATCCATCTGGAAAATGGGACAGCGATCATCATTAAAGATCTCCAAAAAGGAGTTTGGGTTCATTCCGGTTTCCCAGTGGTGGTGATAATTTAACGAAAAGGAGGAGATCATGAAAGCGGTTAAAAACCTGGGCCTGGTGGTTTTTTTCATTTTCTTGTTTTTGGCCGGAACGGTCCTGGCCCAAGGATTCAAGGTCTATCCAGGGGCCAAAATCGACGACAAGCTGACCAAAGAGGCCAACGAACTGGCGGCCGGGGCCGGAGGCAAGACCCCGCCCCCCCGGGCCACCATCTATGTCACCCCCGACGCCTTTGAAAAGGTCAAGGCCTTTTACAAGGAGCTGGGCAAAGAGTACCTCATGCCCGGCCCGGCCGGAAACAAAAGAATTCTTCCTTCCGGAAAAGAACTGAAGGCCTCCTTTTTTATCTTTGACGGGGCCAAGGACCTGATGTCCTCCAAGTCCTGGTGCAAAATTCAACGGCCCTATATCGGTCTGGACGGCAAAGAAGGACCGGATTTAACCTATATCATCCTTTCCGAAAAAAAATAATAATCGGCTCATATAGGATGGACTCGGTGGGGTTGTATTTTCTGGAGTCATTGCCTTTAGGGCGTCGTCTTTTCCGGGCTTATCTATGGGGGAAATCCCGCAAGGCGGGACTCGTCCGCTGTTTTTTAGCGGACGAGACTGCGGAGGGGGAAAAGGTCCCCCGTGGACAAGTCCGAAGAAAAGACCGGCACTGAAGTCACAGACGGAAGAAAATACAACCCCACCTACTTCGGCGGATATTTCTCTTGTTTTTAGCCCATTAATAGCAACCGCCTTTTTTTCTGATCAAAGGAACCGAGAAGATGAAACAAGGACTCGTGGTCTTTTTATTTTCGGCCTTGTGGGTTTCGAACCCTTATACGCATTCCCCACACCTTTGGGCCGCAGACACCGGCCGGGTACGGGGAAAGATCACCCTGACCGAAGAAATGACCGTGACCCAGTCCCTGCCCCCTTCGGCCTCGGCGGACGACAACTCCTCTTTTGCCGTGACCGTCAGCGGCACCCCTCAAACCTTCAAGTCGAAAAAAGAGGTCACCTTTGGGGTCTGTATCCGGGACGGACGGGTGTTGGTGGGCGATACGCAACATGCTTTTTCCGTCACCGACGAACACGATTATCAGAGCCGCTATCTGAAGACGGACTGCACCCCCATCCACCGCTCGCGGGACACCCGAATCGACATCCGCAGGCCCGGAAGCTGGACCCAGGACACCCGAAAAATGACCCAAGTCTTTCTCTTCCCGGAAAAGGCCAATAAAATTTACAACCTGGATCTTTCCCCTTGGGTGAAGTTCATTCCCTTATCCGTCGAGCGGCCCAAGGGCGGGGTCGGCGGTCTGGCCAAGGGCACCTATCGCATCGAGGCCGCCACCTACTACCTTCAGGCTTCAAGCGGTTATCTGGAGCATAAAATACACAATATCTGCAAGGACAGCGAAATCCTGGAGGTGGCCCAATTCTTTCCCTCCGAATTCGGGAAAAAAGAGCCCTCCGGCCAAGTGAGCCGCCTGGGCAACACCACCCGGACCATTGCCTACAACCCTTTCAAAAAGGAGTCCTTATCCGCAGAATGGAAAATCCTTTACGATCCCAAGGGCACCAGTGGTTCAGCGGTCCTGTTGGCGGTGAAATCTCAGAATAAAGACGCCTCGTACGAGAAGACGGTTTCGGCCAAGTGGTCCTTTAAACCGGCCGATACCTGTCAAGACCTGGTCGCGGCCATTCTCCACGATCTGGCTTACGTCGAGGCCTTTCAGGACCCCTTCGCCCTCCGGCAGGAGCCGGCAAGGTATAGATGCTATGTGGACCGGGTGGCCTACAAGATCCTGAACGGGAGTTGGCCCACCCAACCGGAACTGCAATGCGATAAAGACCTCTCGGACGGGGAAAGACCTCAGGGCGCCGGAGACGAGATCGGTGTCAATGATAAGTGTGAACTGATTAACAAAACCACCTTCCTGGAAAAGGCCAAGCGGGGCTGCGTCCCCGACGAGGTGGTGGCCGGGATCCTGGCCCATGAAAACACCCATATAGAGCAGTGCCGGTGGGACCGCAATCTGTTTAACAGCGAGAATCCCGAGGTCTGGAGGGACATGGAGGTGAGGGCCCATCTGGTCGGGATCGCCGAGATGCTCAAGAGCCTGAAACGGCTTTGTCCGAATGCGGTTACCGCCGAAATGGAACAGAGGATTAACCGGATCAACCGCCATCGCCTGAACCCTTGACCGCGAGGGAGATCCCGGGGATCTCCTGAAAATCCTTGGCCGATGGCAGGAACCGTGTCCAGGAGAGGCAAAGAACAATAAGGGAAATGACCACAAAAATCTCTAAATAAAAAGGGGACTGAAAAATGACGAAGGGAATCAAATTCATCTTCCTTTTTTGGTTGGGACTGTTGCTGGTCGGGGGTTTTGCTTTGGCCCAGGAGGATGCGAAAGGGTGCAAGGACCATCCTTTTTTGAGCCGGATGCCCGGTTTTTATTTGGCCGAGTGCAAGACCACCCCCTTTGAAGCCTTTGACTTTTTCGATCCTAACTCCAAGGGTAAAAAAAAGACTACGGTGGAAGGGAAAAAATTCTGGATCCGTTACTATGTCAAAAAAGAGATCTATGACAACCATCCCTCAGCCCTGCAAATCATCCGCAATCATGAAAACGCCGTCAAGAAAATCGGCGGGCAAACCTATTCTTGGACGGAAATCGGCGGGGGAGAACTTCATGCCCGCGTGATCAAGGAAGGGATAGAACTCTGGGCCAGACTTTTTATCAATGAAAACGGACGGGGATACATATTGACCTTGATTGAAAAAGGGGGAATGAAGCAGGAGGTCATAGCCGACGCCAAGACCATGGCCGCCGATATCGGCACTTCCGGGAAAACGGCTATTTACGGCATCTACTTCGACTTCAACAAGGCCGAAGTCAAAGCCGAGTCCAATACCGCTTTGAAGGAGATCGCCCAACTCCTGGCTCAGAACCCGAAATGGAAGATCTATGTGGTCGGCCACACGGACAATGTGGGTGGGTTCGATTATAACATGAAGCTTTCCCTGCAGCGGGCCGAGGCCGTGGTCAAGGAACTGGTCTCCAAATACAAAGTGGAGGCTTCCCGTTTGAAGCCCCTGGGCCTGGGCCCGGCCGCACCGATCACCTCCAACGACAGCGAAGAAGGGAAAGCCAAGAATCGGCGGGTAGAGTTGGTCAAGCAATAACTGGATGCACTAAAATTAATGAGAGCATAATAGGTTAGGCTTGCCGGGAGGCTTTTTCTGAAGCCTAGGGCTCTCGGGTCGGTCTTTTCTATGACTTATCGCCGGGGGACCTTTTCCCCATTTAAACCTTCCCCCGACGGTAAGTCGGGAAAAAACAGCATCCCCCTCCATTGGCTCAAGAAAAACCTCCCGGCTTCTCAAGATAATGTCTTTCCAATTATGCTCTTGCTGGGAGGGGGAAACCTTCCCCAGAGTCTTCTTCCGCGTTAGAGAGACCCGTCCAATTGATCGGCCACCGGTTCCTTGCAGGACCGGCAGCGTTGGGCCCCGCGGAAGAGCGGTCGCCCGCAGTAAGGGCAATGATACCGTTCGCACTCCGAGCGGGCCCACTCGACACTGCCTTTTTCATCCCCCCTTGCCTGCACCTTTTGCCGCCAAAGGGGAATGGTCCGGATCATGACCCGCCGTCCCGTGGCGAAGGGGAAGTTATGGATATGGGAACAGGGCCAATCCTCACATTGGTGACAGGAGTAAAATCCTTTTTCTCGGACGCAATCACGGATCGGACATAACCGGCAATAGCCGTACATTTTTTCCGGAGGATCGGGTTGCATGCAGCCCAAACATTCCGTTTCCTCCGGCCGGGTGCCGTAAAGGTTGCCCATGACGGCCTTGAATTTCTCATTCCCGTCCCGGGTGGCGATATAGACGCCGCAGACCCCGCAATAGAGACCGCAGGGGGCCATCAAGGCCTTGTTTTCGAACTCCTCTTCCTTCCATCCTTCCATAAGGGACCCTCCGGTCTTTTTCTTCTCCGCTGAAAAACGGGGTTACGGCGCCACCTTCCAATTCTTCAAAAAATATTTCCGCGTGTAAGGCCCCGGGACGGCGTGATCCCCTTCCTCGAAGAGGAATTGGACCACTTGAATATCTTTGTTTTCCGTCAGGGTATAGGTGGCCACGGCCAGGAACTCCTCGGCCCCGGAGGAGCCCAGGCGTTGGGTCAGGTATTCGGCGTTGATGACCTCCACAAAGGCCGTATGATTTTTGATCCCCTTCAACTTCAATTTAGGGGGTGAGACCGGTTCCCGGTCCTTGGGGGTGCGAAAGGACTCCGGATCCTTTTCGCTTTTGTTCAAGGCCCGGATCAAGGCCTGGGGGTCGTCCTTGATGCGGTCCAGTTTTTTTCCCCGGACCAACAGATCCCCGGCCGGGTCGTCCCGCCGGACCTGCCAGGTGTATTCCGGGTCGGTGTAGTCTATCTTTTCGGGCCGAAACAGGCCATACCAAACCCCCAACAATACGATCACGAAGATCCCCGCCCCGATCAGGACCTTCCAGGTCTTTCCAGCGCCTCCCCCCATTTTTTTCGGCAACCGGACCTTGGGTCCGGACGGTCTGGACGGCGTTTTTCCTCGCTTGGCCATTTCAACACACCTTCTTCTTTTCAACCGGGGCCGCAAAGCAGCCGCTCGGATATCGCTTTTTTTCCGCATTATATCCGAGCGGATTTTTTTATAAAGGATTATTTTCGTCTTTTTCCCCTTGACCCCGCCGGGATCCTGTCCTATACTGCATCCATCTAATATTCAGGTTTTTCAAATAATTATGAAACGGCCCCCCTTCGCCCCTCTGTCCCTGAAAGGGGTTAAGACTTATTCTCTGAAAGACCGCCGAAGCAAGGTGGACATCAAGGACTTCGCCCGACCGTACCGTCCCGGCGCTTCCTTTTCCGATTTCCTCGCATCTTTGCCCGACATCTTGGCCGCCCGGGATTTCAAGGCCGTCGTCCAGGCCGTCATCGCCGCCCGCGAACAAGGCAAGACCATCCATTGGGCCATGGGGGCCCATGTGATCAAGGTGGGGCTGAATCCCATTCTTCTGCGTCTCATGGAAGAAGGGTTCGTCACCGCCCTTTCCCTCAACGGGGCCGGCATCGTTCACGACACAGAACTGGCCATGATCGGGCAAACCTCGGAAGATGTGGAAAAGGAACTGGGATCAGGGACCTTCGGAATGGCCCGCGAAACGGCCCGTTTTCTCAACCGGGCCATCAAAAAAGGGGCGGAAGAGGGATGGGGCCTGGGGGCCTCTGTAGGTCAGGCCGTTTTGTCCTCCCCTTTTCCTTATAAAGGGATGAGCCTGACCGCCCAAGCCCGCCGAATGGGGATCCCCGTCACCGTCCATGTGGCCATCGGAACGGATATCATCCATATCCATCCCTCCATGGACCCCGCTGCCACCGGCCTGGCCAGTCATCGGGATTTTCGGATCTTTTGCGCCCTGGTCCGTTCCCTGGAAGGCGGCGTCTACCTGAACATCGGCTCGGCCGTCGTCCTCCCGGAGGTCTTCTTGAAGGCCGTCACCCTGGTCCGAAATCTGGGTCATCCCTTGAAACGGTTCACCACGGTCAATATGGATTTTATCCGTCACTATCGGCCCACGACCAATGTCGTCCACCGTCCGACCCTTCAGGGAGGCCGTGGTTATCACTTGACCGGTCATCATGAACTGATGCTGCCCTTATTAGCGGCCGCCGTCTTGGAAGGCCGTCCTCCTTCCGGTTGAAAAACAGGCGGCGAATGATTACCCTTTAAAAAATTCCTCAAAAAGGAGAATAGGTTATGCCCATCTTCGAATATACCTGTCTCGATTGTGGCAAGGATTTTGAAACCCTTGTTTTCAAATCGTCGGAAAAGGTCTGTTGCCCCGTATGCAAGACGGAACATATCGAAAAAAAGCTCTCCAAATTCGCTTTTAAAGGGAGCGAGCGCTTCGTCGGCACCGGCGGCTCCTCCGGCTGTTCCAGTTGCTCTTCGGGAAATTGCTCCTCCTGCCATTAATCCCTTGACGGGCGAAGGACCTTGTCCCTTTTCGACCCTTTGGTAACCGGTCATTCTTCGGTCCGCCGACGAACCGTATGGCCTTAAAGACCATCAAGATCGGAACCCGGGGCAGTCCCCTGGCCATGGCTCAAAGCGGGTGGGTGGAACAGCGCCTGGCCCGCCTCCATCCGCGGTATACCTTCGAATTGGTGATCATCAAGACCACGGGAGACCGGATTCAGGACCGTCCTTTGCAAGCCCTGGGCGGGAAGGGTCTTTTTGTCAAGGAAATCGAGGAAGCCCTCTTGGAAGGGCGCATCGACCTGGCCGTCCACAGCATGAAGGACTTGCCCGGCGATCTCCCGGAGGGTTTGACCGTCGGCGCCGTACCGGAACGGGAAGACCCCCGGGATGTCTTCGTCTCCGCCGACGGACGGTCGTTGAAGGAGGTCACCCCCGGCGGCCGAATCGGAACCGGGAGCTTGAGGAGAAAGGTTCAGCTTCTCAAATATCGACCGGACCTGGAAGTCATCCCCCTCCGCGGCAACTTGGAAACCCGCCTGAAAAAGATCAAGAAAGAAGGATTGGCCGGTGTAATCCTGGCCGCCGCCGGGATGCACCGTTTGGGCTTCGGCGAGAGGATCACCGAGTATTTGGGACCTCAGATCATCCTTCCGGCCGTCGGCCAAGGGGCCTTGGCCCTTGAAGTGCGGGAGGAAGACCGGGAGGTCGAAGAGCTGATTCGCGCGATTCATCATGAACCCACGGCCCTCTGTACCCGAGTGGAAAGGGCCTTTCTACGCCGCCTTCAAGGAGGTTGTCAGGTCCCCATAGCCGGATACGCCTGTCTTTCGGAGGGAAAACTGCATTTTCAGGGCATGGTGGCCGCCCTGGACAGCCCCTTGATCCTCACGGAAAGGATTGCAGGAGACCTCAAGGATCCTGAAGGCCTGGGGGCCGCGGCGGCGGATCGGCTCCTGAGGAAAGGGGCGAGGGAGATCCTCAAAGGAAAAGACGGAGGAGGCATTGACTGAAGGCAAGGTCTATCTGGTCGGCGCCGGACCCGGAGACCCTGAACTATTGACCCTCAAGGGGGCCCGGGTCCTGAAAGAGGCCCAAGTGGTCATCTATGACTTTTTGGCCAATCCGGCCCTCTTGGAAGGGGTATCTCCGGAGGCCGAAATCATTTATGTGGGCAAAAAAGGGGGGGACCACACCCTGCCCCAGGAAGAAATCAATGCCCTCATCGTGAAAAAAGCCGGGGAAGGGAAAAGGGTCGTCCGATTAAAAGGGGGGGATCCTTTCATTTTCGGCAGAGGCGGGGAAGAGGCCGAAGAACTGGCCCGGGCCGGGATCCCTTTCGAGATCGTGCCCGGTGTCACCTCGGCCGTGGCCGTGCCCGCCTATGCCGGCATCCCCTTGACCCACAGAAAATACAATACCTCCGTGGCCTTCATCACCGGCCACGAAGACCCGACCAAAGGCGAGGCGAAAACGGATTGGGCCGGTCTGGCCGCAGGGGTCGAGACCCTGGTCTTTCTCATGGGTGTGAAAAACCTCCCCTTCATCGTCGAACAATTGATCGCTCACGGTCGTCCGGCCGAGACCCCGGCGGCCTTGATCCGTTGGGGGACTACACCTCAACAGCGTACCGTCGAGGGCGCCTTGGGCGATATCGTCCGGAAGGCCCGGACCGCACAAATGGGTCCGCCGGCGATTCTGGTGGTAGGCCCGGTCGTTTCTTTAAGGGAAACCCTCAATTGGTTCGAAACCCGCCCCCTCTTCGGAAAAACCGTGGCCATTACCCGGACCCGGGAACAGGCCGGTGAACTCAAACGCCGCCTCAGCGAACGGGGGGCCATATGTCTGGAAATCCCGACTATCCGCATCGCCCCCCCTGCCGATTGGACCGAACTGGACCGGGCCTTAAAAAACATCGAATCGTTCCAATGGGTGATCTTTACCTCGGCCAACGGCGTCCGTTTTTTCTTTGACCGCTTGGAGACCCTGGGGATGGACCTTCGGGCCTTGAAAGGGGTCAAGATCGGGGTCATCGGTCCGGCCACGGCCCAAGCCCTCAAGGCCCGTCACCTGCGCCCGGATCTGATCCCAGAAAAGTATCAGGCCGAGGCCTTGTTGGAGGCCTTTTCCCTCCTCCCCCTGTCCGGCCAAAGGGTCTTGATCCCCAGGGCGGAAGAGGCCCGGGAGATTCTTCCCCTGGGATTGGGGCAGATGGGGGCCGAGGTCTCCGTGGTCACCGCCTACCGCACCCTACCGGCCCGGGAGGGGGCCGAGGTCTTTCGGGAAAAAATCGGCCGAGGGGGGATTGATTGCCTGACCTTTACCAGTTCTTCCACGGTCCTTAACTTCCTGGCCCTCTTTCCCCGGGGAGAGATCCTGGACTTGTTGAAGAAGACGGCCGTGGCCTGCATCGGCCCGATTACGGCCCAAACCGCCAGGGATAACGGCCTTCACGTGGACATCCTGGCCGAAACCTTCACCATCCCCGGCCTGGTGGAGGCCGTTGAGAACTATTTCGCAGCTCGTTCCTCGTGAAGCGTATCTCGTGGTTCGTTTTGGATAGCTCTTTTTTGGCAACAGGTTTTCCAAGGATAATGCCGGAATTTGAACATCCCCTTCCAAGACGCGAGATCCGAGAGACGCTTCACGAGGAACGAGTCACGAGCCGAAGGGTGCCCCCATGTCCCATATCTTCATTTCCGACCTCAAACCCGGAGACAAAGTCAATCAGTTTTTTTTGGTGAAAAGGAAAGAAAGAAGGCGGGCCCGAAACGGGAAGGACTTTTTGGACCTGACCCTGGCCGACAAGACGGGGAGTCTGAACGGGAAGATCTGGAGCGAACACCTGGAAGGGCTGGAACCCCTTTTTTCCGAAGGGCAATTCGCCGGGGTGGCCGGTCGGGTGGAGGCCTTTCAGGACGAACTGCAACTGACCGTGGAAAAGATCCGAGGGATCCGCCACTGGAGCCCGGAACAATTGGAAAAGGCCGGCTTCGACCCCGACCTCCTGGTCCCCCCTCCACCGGTGGAAATCGAGCCCCTCTGGGAAGGATTGACCCGTCTGGTCAGGGAAGAAATCCGCCATCCCGCCTTGAAACAACTCACCCTTACCTTGCTTTTGACCAACGCCGCGGCCTGGAAAAAATGGCCGGCCTCCAAGGTCTATCACCACGCCTATGCCGGGGGGTTACTGGAGCACACCCTGAAGGTGACCGCCATGGCCTTTGAAATCACCCGGCTCTTTCCGGAACTGCACCGGGACCTGGTCTTGGCCGGGGCGGTCCTGCACGACATCGGCAAACTCCGGGAATTGGAAGGTCCCTATTCCGAACAAAACACCTTCGAAGGGCAACTCATCGGTCATCTCATTCAAGGCCGGGATATGATCCGGGAAGCGGCCCAAGCTTTGGAATGGGACGATCCGCGCCTCCTCACCCAGTTGGAGCATGTCCTCTTGGCTCACCACGGGCAATTGGAATTCGGCTCGCCCGTAGTCCCTCAGACCCGGGAGGCCTTGGTGATCCATATGCTCGACGACCTGGAAGGGAAATTGAAGATGATGACCGATCAGATCCACCGGGATCGCGGGGAAGGCCCTTTCACCGACTGGCATCGGGTCCTTAAGCGGAAGATCCTCAAAGAACCGGTTTCCACCTCCCAAGACCCGAACGCCGCCGATCCATCCTCGGGAGCCGTTGAGGAATCCCGCTAAGGCCTTTGCCTCCCCTCTCTCGGATCATGACGCCTCAAGGATCCTGACTTCGATAACTGCGGTAGATATCCTGATCCACCTCTTCGTTGTCCGGGTCCACATCCTTGAGTTCCTCCAAAAGGGGCCGGGCCTGCAGGAACTGGCTCCTCCACAAGTGGTCTTTTCCTTCCTTCTCCAAAAAGACCTTTCGCTGGACGGCGGCCTTGTCTTCCAGGTCCTGAAGCAAGGCCGATATCTTTTCCTTGAGCCCCGGCTCCAGGTCGGACAAGAGCAGCCGCTCATGCACCGCTTCATAAAGGGCGTTGATCCGGCGGGGCTTCTTTTGCCTTTCCATTTCCTTCAACCAGGCGGCTTGTTCCCCTCCCTTATCGGAGAGGATCTTTTCCAGCTCCCTTTTGAACCCTTCATCCACCGGAGGCTCCAGAAGCCGTTGATAAGCGGCCTGGGAGTCCCAGTGTTTGTTCCAGCGTTCCAGGACCCGCGCCTTCTTTACGGTCAATACCGGGTCCCTGGGGTCTTCCACCTGCAACAGGCCGTCGAGGATCTTCAAGGCCTCGTCGTATTCCTTCTCCCGGACATAATAATCGGCCAGGGTGCGGGCGATCTTTTGGTTGCGGGGAAAACGTTTATGGAGGTCTTCCAGGTATTGACGTAGGATCGAAGATTTGCCTTTCGGCGGAAAGACCTGGGGTAAACGGAGGGCGGCCTGGACCAGATCGTCCTCGTCGTCGGCATACTTGATGATTTCCTCGTATAGGGCATAGGCCGCTGCCGTCTCCCCCGCCTCCTCGTATAGCCCGGCCAAAGTCAAGAGCCCCCCCTTTTGCGACCGGGCGAAGTCCTTTAAGGTTTCCTCTATTTTTTTCAGGGCCTCTCCATCCTTTTCCAAACGTCTGAGGAGGCGGAGGAGATCGAAGCGAAGCCCTAACGATTCCGGTCGGGCCAAGAGGGCCTTCCACAGCCACTCCCTGGCCGATTCGTATCGCCCCTGTCTCTCTTCGAACAAGGCCTGGGCCCGGCAGACCTCGTCCTTCAGCATTGGGCGGGAGTCCATTTCCCGATAATGCCTTTCGGCCTCCGCCCAATTTTTCAGCCGCAAGAGGAGGCGCCCGAGATTCTTTTGGATTTCCCGATGACCGGGGTTGCGCAGGCAGGCGGCCAATAACGCCGTCAGGGCCCTGTCGGGTTTCTTCCAAGCCAGATAATACTCGGCCCGGTCCTGAAAAATCAGATATTGTTCCGCGGGGAAGGCGTTTTCCAGTCTTTTCCAGCCGGCTTGGGCTTCGTCCCGCCGGTCCAGGGCGGCCAACAAACGGACCCAAGCGCGCCGGACCTTGAATGCACGCCCCTGCCGATGCAGTAGGGCCTCCAAGATTTTACGGGCCTGGGCGTAGGCCCCCCCGTCGGTCAGGGCCATGGCCTTTTCCGTCAAGAGGTCGGGGTCGTCGGGCCTGATGGTCAAGGCCCAATCCAGGTAAGCGATCCCCTGCCAAGGTCTACCGGATAATCGGGAGAGCTCCCCCAGTCTAAGGAGGGTGTTGGCCATATCCTCCCCAGAGGCCAGGACCTTTTGGAAGGCCTCCTGGGCGCGGGGATAATCGCCTTGGGCCAAGGCGGTGTATCCGCTCAGTATGCGAATGGAGGGGTCCTCGGGTCGTTCCTTGACCAGGATCTCCAATTCCGCAGCCGCACCTTCATAATCCCTTTGCCGATACAGGCCCTGGGCCAACTTGAAGCGGACCTCCCAAAAACGGGGTTGCTCTTTCAAGATCTCCCGAAAAACGGCGAGGGCCTCGTCGTATTGGCTGAGTTCAAAGAGCAACTCGGCCATCTCCACCTGGGTCTGCCGGTCCGGGCGGGTCCGAAGGATGGAACGATACAGGGCCAAGGCCTTTTGTTTTTCGCCGTTTCCCTGATAAGCCCGGGCCAGGTTCAAGGGGATAAACGGGTTTTCCGGATCCAGCTTCATGGCGACCTCGAAAGAGGCCACCGCCTTGGGATAGTCCTTGCTCTTTAGGTATAACTCCCCGGTCTTCTCATAAAGCTGGCTGTCTTCGGGAAACTTTTTGATCAGGGCCTCATAAGCGGCCAAGGCCTGGGGGATCTTCCCGGAGGCGTAGTAAACATCGGCCGTTTCCCGTTTAAGGGAAATATTGTCCGGATCGTTTTTGAGGAGGCGTTCATAGATTTCCAGGGAACGGGCGTATTCCCCCGTATAGAATAAGGCCCGGGCCTTCTCCAGCAAGGCCGCACTTTGATCCGGTTTCTTCTTGAGATAGTCCTCGAGATAGGCCAGAGACCGTTCGTATTGTTTGCCGGCCGCCAGGACCCGGGCCAGAAGGAGTTGCACATCGCTGTCATTGGGATCCAGGCGGATCAATTCTTGAAGATAGGGTAAGGCCTCCTTGTTTTTCTGGGCGGCGATCAAGGTCTGGGCCAATTTTTTCTTGAAGGTGACCTGCTTGGGAAATTGTTTGACCAAGCCTTCGAAGATCATGGTCGCTTCGTCCAGACGACGGGTGGCGGCCAAGGCCTCGGCCAGATGGACCCGGGCTTCCACCTGCTGGGGGTCGCGAAGCAAGACCTGGCGCCATTCGATCATGGCCCTTTCCCATTCATTGAGTTGGGAAAGGTTGTTGGCCAGGGCCAACCTGAGGGGGACATTGTCCGGGTCCCGCTGCAGGAGCCATTGGTACAATTCATTGGCCCGGCGGTACTCCTTCTGTTTGGTCAAAAGATCGGCCAGATCCTTTTTGATCTTGCCGTTTTGGGGCTGGTTTTCGACGACCACCTCCAATTCCTTGGCCGCCTCGGTCCACTTCTCCTGGGAAATGAAGAGCTGGGCCAGTTCCAGGCGAGCCTCGTCCAGATTGGGCTTAAGGGCCAAGGCCTGACGAAACTCCTGGACGGCCTCCCCATATTTTTGGGCCAAGACCGATTGACGGGCCCGCTCCCAATGGATCTTCCATAAGGGGACGCTCGACTCGCCGTTGGAGGGCACCTGCTTGACCTTGGTCTCCACCGCCCCCGGGGGAACGGGTTTGCCCCCTTTTCCGGGAGCGGCCGCCAAGGGGGAGACGCTCAGGGTCACCAACCACCAAAAAAGAAAGGCCCAGATCGAGCCTTTGGGTTTTTTCTGCCGAACCATAAACGAATCCGATTCCTTATTGTTGATTCAGTTTGTTATAGAGGCCGGAAAGGCTGATCCCCAGCAGTCGGGCGGCCGTCTTCTTGTCCCCACCGGTCTTTTCCAAGGTCTTCCGGATGACCAGCCTTTCGATCTCTTCCAACGAGAGCCCGATGGGGATCTCCAACCGACTTTGTCCCTCATAGGATTCGATCAACCGGGGCGGCAGGTCTTCCGGTTCGATGATTTTTCCTTGACACAGGGACACGGCCCTTTCGATGACATTTTCCAGTTCCCGCACATTCCCCGGCCAGGAATAACGGTTCAAGATCTGTTGGGCTTTAGGGGAAATCCCCTCCACGACCTTTGCATCGGCTTGAGCGAATTTCTGAAGGAAATATTGGGTCAAGAGGGGAATGTCCTCGGCCCGCTCCCTCAGAGGGGGGATTTCGATAGTCACCACATTCAGGCGGTAGAAAAGATCCTGCCGAAACCGCCCCTGGCGGACCTCTTCTTCCAGGTTGCGGTGGGTGGCGGCGATGATCCGCACATCCACCTGGATCGTCCGGCTGCTGCCCACCCGTTCGAAGGCCCCGTCCTGGAGGACGCGGAGCAATTTGACCTGCATGTTGGGGCTCATCTCGGCCACTTCGTCCAGAAAAAGGGTCCCCCCGTTGGCCGTCTCGAACCGTCCGATACGCTGCTGATAGGCCCCGGTGAAGGCCCCTTTTTCATGACCGAAGAGTTCCGATTCCAAGAGGGTCTCGGTCAAGGCCCCGCAATTGACCTTGACCAACGGCCCGTCCCCCCGCGGACTGGCGAAGTGGATGGCCTCGGCGATGATTTCCTTGCCCGTCCCGCTTTCTCCGCACAAAAGCACGGTGCTCCGGCTTGAGGCCACCTTGGTCACCAAATCCATCACCCGGGTAAAGGCCGGGCTGGTCCCGACGATACGGGGGAAAGAGGCCTTTTCCCGCAGGGTCTGGCGGAGCCGGCGGTTTTCGGCCAGGAGGGCCTGGGCCTCCAGGGCCTTGGCGATGGCCTTCTTGATCTCCTTGAGGCGAAAGGGTTTGGTAACGAAATCAAAGATCCCGCTCTTGACCGCGCTGACCGCCGCTTCCACCGTGGCGTGGGCCGAGATCATCAAGGCCAGGACCTCCGGTCTTATGGCCTTGAGGGTCTTGAAAAATTCCATGCCGTTCATCCCCGGCATCATCAGGTCAATGACCGCCAATTCCACTTCCTGGGAACGGATGAGGTCCAGGGCCTCCTTGCCGGAGGAGGCCTCAAAGACCTCGTGGCCTTCTTTGCCCAAGGCGTCCCTCAAGGAGTTCAGGGTGTTCCAATCGTCGTCAACGATGAGGATGCGGGCCATGGAGCTTCCTGACTATGCCTGGGTTTCTCCTGCATCTCGAAGAGGCATCGCTTTTCCTGGGAAATCGTTCCTGCTCTCCCCCGATCGGTTTTCCCCCGGGGGAGCCGCGGTTTCGGAGCGGAGTCGTTCCTCTTTCCCAATCGGCAGGAAACAAACGAAACGGGCCCCCTCTCCCGCCCTTCCCCGCTCCTCCAGACTACCGCCGTGGGCCTCGACGATGATGCGACAGATATAAAGGCCCAAACCGGTATGGAAGCCGTTGGCGTCCTTTTTTTCTATTCGGCAGCCGTAGCGGGAAAACAATTGCGGCCGGAGTTCCTCGGCGATGCCCGGTCCGTTGTCCCTAACTTCCAGGACGACCCCTTTCCCCTTCGGTCCGGTTTCGTTCCGCGTAGTCAGGATGATCCGGCCTCCGTTGGGCGTCCAATGGAGGGCATTGGTCAATAAATTGTAGATCATGCGCTCCAAATAATATTCGTCGGCGGCGATGGGGGCCAGATCCCCTTCCAGATCCTCCAGGATGGATATCTCTTTGAGTTCGGCCAGAACCCGGATCTGGGAGGCCACGTATTTGACCGAACCGTTCAAATCCACCATCTCCAGATTCAGGGTGAACGGCCCTTTTTCGATCTTGGAGATGGCCAGGATGTTGTTCAGGTGTCCCAAGAGTTCCTCGGTGCTCTCCCCCATGGAAGCCAACCGCCGCTTGACATCCGGGGCGAGGTCTTCTTCAAGCAAGGATTCCAGCATCAGCCGGACCCCGGCCAGGGGGGCCTTGACGTCGTGGACCAGCATGGACAGAAAATCCACATTGGCCAGGATCTTTTCCTTTTCTTCCTTTAAGACCCGATCCCGTTCCTGAAGGGCTTGGGCCATTTCATTGAAAGAAAGGGCCAAATCCCCCAATTCGTCCCGACTGACGACCGGGATGGGTCGGTCCAGCCCCCCGGAGGAAAGCTTTTCTGTTCCCTGGGCCAATAGAAGGACCTGTCGCCGCATCCTGGCCGTGAGAGAAAACATCAACAAGGAGCCGAGCAAGGCCCCGCCCAGGCCCACGCCGATGATGGTCCGCCGCAAAGAGACGACGGTTTGCTCCAATTCCTCCCGGGAGATGCCGATGACCAAATGACCGATCACCTGACCGGCCCGGTTTTTCAAGGGCAGGGCCTTCATGGTATAGGCTTGATCCTCCACGTTCACGGCCTGGGGTTGTTCTTCAAAGGTGGGGATCTCCTTGAGCAATTCCTCCGAAAATTCCAGTTCCCCTCCTCCCTCTTCTTTGGAGGAAAAGGTGCTGGAAACGACCTCTCTCGCCCGGACGATGGCCAGGAAGGAATCCATTCCCCGGGACAGTTCGCTCAAGTATTTGTGATCGATAAGGACACCCCCATAGACCCGCCCCACCGGTTGTTCTTCCTGGTAGATGGGCACGCTGCTGCTGATGAAGAGCCCTTTTTCCCACCTGTTGACCTGAAGCCCGTAGGTCCCGAAGAAGGTCCTTTTGAGGCGAAGCCTTTCCTCCCGGCTCAAGCGGCCGAACGCTTCGGACTCGAGGCGGACCAATTCCTTGCCGGTCGTGTCCCCGATCCAAAGCCCGTCCAGATCCGAGGCCTCAAAGACGGGTTGGATCAAGTGTCTGATCTGCCGCCGGTCTTCGGCCGCGGTCAGGTCCCCCATGCGTCCGAAATTGGCTACGGCCTCGGCCAGGAGGCGGATCCGGTCCTTTTCCTTCTCCAGATGGAAAAAGACCTTCTCCGATAGGACCTCCAGTTTCTTTTGATGTCTTTTTTGGACCTGTTGCCCGATGAGGTGTTCAGCCACCACCAGGACCGCGGCCAGGGCCGAGATCAAAGAGAGGACATAAATAAGGGTCAGTTTGATCCCGACCTTAGGTGGAAAGATCATGATACCTCGTCATAAGGAGTCAAAAAGGAAAAGATCGCTCCCTCCCTCTTACAATGCATCGTCAAAGTCGGAGGATTCCCCGTTTTCATCCGGATTTTCTCCTTTTTCCGCTTCCATCATGGCCTCGTCCACCATTTGGTCGAAGTCCTCGCCGCCCAATTCCTCTCCCATTTCCTTGCCCATCTTTTTCATCCATCGGGCGATGCTTCTGGGATCGTTTTCGTCCAGACCGGCCAGTTTGGAGGGATCGGCCAGGCTTTCCATGCGGGCCTCTTCGGATTTAATCACATTCACCCGGGAGACCACCCGATCCAATGCGGTGCCATGGCAGCGCTGGCAGCGCAATTCCGGGATCTCCTTTCGGGGATTCATGATCAAAAAAGAAGATCGCTTATGACAATCCCGACATTCATACTCATAAATCGGCATACGCACCACACCTCCCATGACGGATTTCGAAAGGGAAATTTCGGACGGTTCCCTAAAAAATAAGGTCAAAAAGGGGGGCACCCTTTGAGAACTTTCTTTTTCCGAGCTTCGCCTATCGGCCTCCCCTTTAGGGCTTTGCCGCCAGGGTCCGGATCCTTTCCTCCCCCCAGTCCACCGGACAGCGCACCTTTTGCCCTGTTTTGCTTTCAAAAAGGATGTGTCCGTTCCTTCCTCCGTATTCGAAGAGGGCCTTGGTCAAGGCCACATCCTCCCGGCAGTATTCAACCAGCCGCTCCCACGCTCCCATCCGGAACCACTGGACCGCCTGGATGCCGTCGGCGGTCTTTTGCTTCCCCAGGGTCGTTCGTCCCAGGTGATCCAGACTCAAGCGGAAGCCCAAAACGGCGGCGATGTCTTCGAGGAGATCCAAGGTGGAAAGGCGGCCGAAATCGAAGGCAGAATAACCCGAGAGGACGGCGTAGTCAAAGTGTTTTACATTGAACCCCACCACCACATCCAACCTTTTCAGGTGCTCGATCAGGTCCTTGACCTGAGATTCCTGATAGGTGTGATAGCCGCCGTCGGCGCTGTCGAAGATCACCCCTACGGACAGGCGCAGGAGATGTTTGTTGCCCCAACCGCCCACCTCTTCGGCCAGACGTTGGGTCTCCAGATCGAAAAACCCCAGACGAGGTAGGGCGGCGGAAAGGCGCGGACCCGTCCTGGGCGGCGGCGCCCACCCCTCCTCTTCCGCGGTCTTGACCTTTTGAATCGGTGCCATCCCCAGGAGCAACTGGATCAGACGGATCGCCCCTGCCTTGTCCAACGGCTTGTTTCCCGATCCGCATTGAGGGGAATGGATGCAGGAAGGACAACCGTTTTCACAAGGGCATTCGGCGATCAGGTCCAGGGTCTTTTTCAGGAGATCCTCGATGATCTCGTAACCCCGCCCGGCCAGCCCCACACCGCCGGGATAACCGTCGTAAATGAAGATCGCCCCCTTGCCCAATTGGGGATGGTGGGGATAACAGATCCCCCCGATGTCCCCGCGGTCACAGAGGGCATAGAGGGGGAAGATGCCGATCGCCCCGTGTTCCAGGGCGTGGAGACTGCCCATGACCTGCAGCCCCTCGGCCTTGAGCTGGTCTTGGATCACCTCCTCGATCTCCACCCACAGCCCTTCGGTCTCGAAGGTCTGGGGCGGCAGATCCAAAGGGTAAGTGCCCAAAAGCTCCTGACCGTGGATGGCCCTTTTTTCATAACCGGTAAAGGTTTCGGTCACCCGGATCCGACCGAAGTGGACCAGGAAATTCCCTACCGGCCGGACCTGCTCCCTTTCCAGGATCTCCGTTTCTTTTCGGGCCATGATCCGGGTGTAGTAATCCACTTCCTTGCGGCGGACATAGACATTTTTTTCCTTCAAGTCCAACTCGTCCACCACATAGGATTCGGCCCGATGGAGATAGATCGCCCCGGGATGACATTCCCGGAAGGCCCGCAGTCGGTCGAGGGTCCCGACCACCTCTCCCTTTCGACCGTTGAGGATGGAAAAGGCCTCCCCCACGGAACGGAGATTGACCTCCCTTTGAGGGAGTCTCTTGGCCGAGATCCATGCTTCCCCGTCGGCCGTCCGGAACAGGCGCCCTTCCTTTTCCAGTTCTTGGAGCTGCCGGTCGTAGCGGGACGGGAGGAAAAAAGGATCGTTTAAGGTAATCGGACCCTCAGCGGCGGCACAGGTTAAATGGGCCTTAAGGATAGGGCCGTTTTCCGGATCCAGGACGGCGGTTTCGAAGCGGCGCTCGAAAAAATCCTCCGGATGGCGCATGAAATATTGGTCCAAGGCGTCGGGCTGGGCGATCAGTAGGATGGCCGACTCCCGCTGACTCCTCCCCACCCTGCCGCCGCGCTGCCAGGTGTTGATCACGCTCCCGGGATAGCCTACCAGGATGCAGACGTCCAGGCTGCCGATATCAATGCCCATCTCCAGGGCGCTGGTGGAGACGACCCCCAACAATTCTCCGGAGGCCAGACGGCTTTCGATGACCCGTCTTTCTTCGGGCAGAAAACCGGCCCGATAAGAACTGATCCTGCCTTTCAAGGCCGGGGCCATCCGCTCGGCCCACATGTGGATCAGTTCCGTCACCCTCCGCCCCTGGGTGAAGACGATGGTCTTCTTCCCTTGGGAAAGGCAATAGACGAAGAGGCGGGCCCCGACCACGGCGGCGCTGATGTCCGGATTGAGGAAGAGGAAATGTTTGGCCGGGGCGGGAAATCCGGAGCGGTCCACCACCTGAAAGGAAAGGCCGGTCAAGGATTCGGAAAACCGTTCCGGCTGGGAAATGGTGGCCGAACAAAGGACGAATTGAGGTTCGCTCCCGTAACAACGGCAGATGCGCCGAAGCCGTCGGATGACCTGGACCATGTGGCTGCCCAAGATGCCCTTGTAGACATGGGCCTCGTCAATGACCACCAACCGCAAATGTTCAAAAAAGGTCCTCCAAGTTTCATGAAAAGGCAAGAGGCCCAGATGGACCATATCCGGGTTGGAAATCAGAATCGGCGGCGGGTCTAAACGGATCTTCTTCCGTTCGGAGACCGGGGTATCCCCGTCGTAGACCGCGCAAGGGGCCTTTCCCGAAACCGGAAAGAGGGGCGCCCAATCTTCCAAGATCTTTTTCTGGTCCTGTTCCAGGGCCTTGATCGGATAAAGAAAGAGGGAACGGGCCTGGGGGTCCTCCTCCAGCCGGAGGAGGGCGGCCAAGATGTAGACCAAAGACTTCCCGCTGGCCGTGGGCGTGGACAGGATCACCGGTCTTCCGCCCTGGATCTTTTCCAGGGCCTCGGCCTGGTGGGAATAAAGCCGGGAGATCCCCTTGGCGGCGAGGAATCGGGCGATCCCTTCGGGCAAGGGCCGGGAAAGACTTCCCCATTCCGCCGGCCGACCCGGCAGGATGTTGTGGTGCCGGATCATTTCCCCCAAAGGGGTCCTTTTCAACTGCCTCAAAAAGGATTCCAAAACCTAACCGTCCCTAACTTATTTAAACGAATTATTATAAACAATAAAAGACCTTCCTTCAACCAAAAAGCGGCCGAAAATTAATAGTCTTTTCCGGATATTGGATTGACAGGGGCGAAAAAATGAATATACTTAAAATAAGTTGGAAAAGCGGGCCCGCTTTCGGGTCCTGAAGGGGGAGCCGAAAGCGAAAGAAATCGGACCCCCGAAGGAAAGGCAGCCGACCATTATGGAGAAGGATTATTATAAGATTTTAGGGGTAGATCGAAACGCCAGCGAAGAAGAGATAAAGAAAAGTTATCGAAAGCTGGCGATGAAATACCACCCGGACCGAAACAAAGGGGATAAAAAAGCGGAAGAAAAATTCAAAGAAATCAGCGAAGCCTATGCCGTTCTGAGTGACAAGGAAAAAAGAAAACAATACGACACCTTCGGCTCCGCCGGTTTCCAGCAGCGCTACAGCCAGGAGGACATCTTCCGCGGCTTCGATTTCAGCAACATCTTCCGCGAATTCGGTTTCGGCGGGGGGTTCGAGAATATCTTCGGCCAGAGGACCGGCCGGCCGGGAGGGGGTTTCCGCACCTACACCTTCCACCGGGGGGGGCAGCCTTTCGATTACGGCGATCCCTTTTCCCGTCAGGCCGAAGGATTCGGCCCCGTGCGGGGCGAGGACCGCTTGTATGAGCTGCCCCTCACCCTGAAGGAAGCCGCCTTGGGGGCGGAAAAACAATTGACCTTTTCCACAGGGAAAAAGATGGAAAAGGTCATGGTCAAGATCCCGGCCGGCATCACCACCGGGAAGAAGCTGCGCATTCCCGGCAAAGGGGAGCCCAGTCCGACGGGAGGCCCGAACGGGGACCTTTATATTCAAATTAAGGTTCTGGAAGATCCGGTCTTCAAGGTGGAGGATCAAAACCTTTTGGTGGAAAAGGAAATCCCTTTTTCCCAGGCTGTCTTGGGCACCAAGGTCGAGGTCCCTACCCTGGAAGGAAAATCCTTACAGGTGAAGGTCCCGCCCGGGACCCAGCCTTCGGCTAGATTGCGTCTTAAAGGATACGGACTGCCCGGGTTGGGCGGAAAACCCAGGGGTGATCTCATGGTGAAAATCCAGGTCAAGGTCCCCAAAAAACTGACGGAACGACAGAAGAAACTCGTCGAAGACCTGGCCGCCGAAGGCCTATAATTCACCCCCCACACCTATCCCCATGCCTCTATTTCAACACTTGGCCATCGATTTGGGTACCGCCTATTCGGTGGCCTATCTTTTTTCCGACGATTCTTTTTTGTGGGAACCCACCTTCGTCGCCCTGAAAAGGGACGGCCGGTTCCCTTTGGCCATCGGCAGGGAGGCCAAGGCCATGTATGGGTTGAACCCGAGCAACATCCGCGTCGTCCAACCCCTGGCCGACGGGGTGATCTCCGATTTCGAGGTCTGCAGCCTTTATCTACAGTGCCTGATTAAAAAGGCCCTGAAGAAAAAAAGGGGCATCGTCCGCAATGTCCTCTTTTGCCTCCCCTGGGGAGCCACGGATGTGGAGGTCCGCGCCTATAGGAAACAACTGGAACTCTTTCCTTTTTCCCGGATCTTTTTGGTCCGGGAACCCTATGCCGCAGCCTTGGGGGCGGACATCTCCTTAGAGAACCCCAGCGGCAGCCTGGTCATTGATCTGGGTGGCGGGACCACGGAAATCACCGTCCTTTCCTTAAACGGCATAGTTCAATGTGTTTCTTTAAAGGTGGGCGGTAACGCCATGGATTTATCCATAAAACAGGAGATAGAAAACCGTCACCGTTTCTCTATCGGCCTCAAGACCGCCGAAGAGATCAAGATCCGCCACGGCAGCATCGCCCCGGTGATAGAGGACCACGATTTCGAGATCAAGGGCTTTCACCGCCTCTATCGTTTTCCGAGGAAAAAACAGATCAATTCCTCCGATATCCGCCAGGCCCTGGAAGTGCCGGTGCAGAAGATCCTGAGCGGGATCGCCTACTCCTTGGAATCCTTGACCCCCGAGCTGATTAGCGACATCTCCGCCAAGGGGGCCGTTTTAGTCGGGGGAGGTGCGCTGCTGAAGGGCTGGCCGGAAAGGATAAAAAAAAGGTTTAATCTTTCAGTTCAAATACCTGAAAATCCACATTTTTGTGTAATACGCGGCATGAAAAAGATCCTCCTTGACTTGAAAAAATATCAGCCCCTCCTCGAAGAATAAAAGGCCCGGTCCTCCGGATGAGCCTGAAGGCAATGCATACCCCTTACGCAATAATCCATCCCAGAGGTGAGCGTCGCATCCGGGACGGACACCCTTGGGTCTTCCATGGCGATGTCCTCTCCCTGGAAGGGGCCGACCAAGGGGACCGGGTGGCCCTCTACACCAAAGACAAGACCTTCTTAGCCTGGGGCTTTTACAGCCGCCGGTCCCGCATCACCTTCCGCATCATTTCCCGCGATCCGGAACCCATCGATTCCGTGTATTGGGAAAAGGCCTTGGCCAAGGCCTTGAAACGGAGAGAGGGATTGATCGCCAAAGACCGGGCCTGCCGCCTGGTCTTTTCCGAGGCCGATGGGATCCCGGGCCTCATTGCCGATTGGTATAGCGGCCATGTGGTCATCCAATCCCTTATTCCTGGAATAGACAAAATTATCGAACAGTTAAAAGAAATACTTATTAAGTTACTTGACCCAAAATCCTTATTACTTCGCAACGACCTCGAAGTCCGGTCTCTGGAAGAACTACCCCTTGAAACAAGGGTCATTTATGGGACTTTACCGGAATCGGTCCGTTTTCAAGAGGGTCTTGTCCTTTTTGAAACCCCTCTGATGACCGGTCAAAAGACCGGGGCCTATTTGGACCAAAGGGAAAACCGCCTCTTTCTCGGCGAATGGGTCCGGAAAGGCGGCCGGGTATTGGACGCCTTCTGTTATCAGGGGGGTTTTGCCCTTCACCTGGCCGAAAAGGCCGCTTCGGTGTTGGCCGTGGACGATTCGGCCCCGGCCATTGAAGCGGCCAAAAAAAACATGGAAATTAACGGAGTTAACAATATAACCTTCAGGAAAGACAATATATTCGATTTCCTGAAAAGGGCCGATGAAGGAGGCGAACGCTTTGATCTGATCGTCCTGGATCCCCCACCGTTTGCCAAAAAAAGGGCCGACCTACCCGGGGCGATCCGGGGGTATACGGAATTGAACCGCCGCGCCTTGCGCTGCCTAAACCCAGATGGTTTATTGAATACCTATTCCTGCTCCTACCACATTACCGAATCCCTTTTCGGCGAAATCTTGGCCACGGCCGCAAAAAAGGCCGGGGTCCAGGCCTTGCTTTTAGCCAAAAACTTCCAGGCCCATGACCACCCCATCAGTCTCAATTTCCCTGAAAGCCTTTATTTGAAAGGTCTTTTACTCAAAAAGGTCGTTTCTTGACCCTTGTGCCCTTGACAAGCCCTTCCGCCCCTGATATACATCAGCTTCTGTTATCTCCTGGAAACTATCCGTGGTCCTCGAAAGGGGGCCGTAGAAAGGGGAAAGACGGGAGAACAACTCTGCCCCCCTACCCCAAGAGGAGGTTTTCATGACCACATCAGCCTTTCCTTTGACCCGCCCATCCACCCGCACCGCCGCTTATCTTGATGTCCTCCAGATGCTGACCGGTTTGGGACTGATCCTTTTCATGTGGAGTCACATGGTCCTGGTGGCCAGCATCAACCTGGGACCGGAGGCCATGAACAAGCTGGCCCGCTTTCTGGAAGACACCTATATGGCCCAAACCGGAGGTCCCTTCATCGGGGCGTCCTTTCTCCTACATTTCATCCTGGCCGCCCGTAAGGTACCTTTCCGAACCCAGGAACAAAAGGCCCTGTGGAGTCACAGCCGAAGGCTCCGTCACCTGGATACCTGGCTCTGGGTGATTCAGGCCGGCACGGCCATGATCATCCTCATCATGGGTTCCATTCACATGTGGACCATCCTGACCGATCTCCCTATTACCGCGACCAAAAGCGCCGCCCGTGTCCAGGGAGGGTTCTGGTTGGTTTTTTACATCATTCTTCTGCCGATGATCGAGCTGCACGTGGGCATCGGGTTTTACCGCATCGGGGTCAAATGGGGGGTCATTAAAAGGACCAACCGTCCTTTTTACAAACGCTTGGAAAACATCATCACCCTGATCTTCTTGATCATCGGCGCCGTGACCCTGTATACCTTCTACACCTTAACCATCTAAAGCTAAAGGGCAGAAGAAAGATCCCGGTTTGAATCCAACCTGTTTTTACATTTAGGAGGTCGTTTTGGAAACCTACTACACGGACCTATTGAGCATCGGGGCCGGCTTGGCCGGAGAACGGGTAGCCGTCGAGGTGGCCTCCAGGGGTTTCAAGGCCCTCTGCCTGAGTATCGTTCCTCCCCGGCGCTCCCATTCCGCCGCCGCTCAAGGGGGGATGCAGGCCTCTTTGGGAAACTGTTGCATGGGTGAGGGGGATTGTCCGGACATCCACTTCGCCGATACGGTCAAGGGTTCGGATTGGGGCTGCGACCAAGAGGTGGCCCGCCTCTTCGCCGAAACGGCTCCCGTCGCCGTCCGCCAAATGGCCCATTGGGGCATCCCCTGGAACCGGGTGGTGGCCGGAAAAAGCACCTATTTCAAGGCCGGTAAGGAATACGAAAAGATCGAACCCAAGGAACGGGAGGGGTTGATCACCGCCCGGGATTTCGGGGGTACGGCCAAGTGGCGCACCTGTTATACCTCGGACGGCACCGGGCACACCCTCCTCTTCACCATGGACAATGTGGTGGTGCAGCTCGGGGTGACGGTTCATGACCGCGTAGAGGTCCTTTCCCTGATCCATGACGGCGATACCTGCATGGGGGCCGTGGCCCGTTGTTTGAAGACCGGGAAATTGAGGGTCTACCTGGCCAAAGCCACCTTGATCGCCACCGGCGGCTACGGCCGGCTCTACCGGGAAACGACCAATGCCGTCATCAATGACGGCTCCGGGGCGATCATCGCCTTGGATACCGGCATCGTCCCCTTGGGCAACATGGAGGCCGTTCAATTTCATCCTACCGGGATCGTGCCCACCAACATCCTGGTCACCGAAGGTTGCCGGGGGGACGGAGGGACCTTGAAGGACGTCAACGGGGAACGGTTCATGCACATCTATGAACCGGCCAAGCAGGAGCTGGCCTCCCGCGATGTGGTCTCCCGCTGGATGATCCACCACATCCGTCAGGGCAAAGGGGTGAAAAGCCCTTACGGTGACCATCTTTGGTTGGACATCCGCCATCTGGGGGAAAAGCACATCAAAACCAAACTCCGGGAAGTGGAAGAGATCTGCAACAAGTTCCTGGGGATTGACCCGATCACCCAGATGATCCCGGTCCGTCCGGCCCAGCACTACAGCATGGGAGGGGTTCGGACCAACAAAGACGGGGCGGCCTACGGGCTGAAAGGCCTTTTCGCCGCCGGGGAAGCGGCCTGTTGGGACATGCACGGCTTCAATCGCCTGGGAGGAAATTCCCTGGCCGAAACCATTGTGGCCGGAAAGATCGTCGGCGGCAAAATCGCCGAATTCCTCGAAGGGTATGAGGTGCATTTCAAGACCGAGACGGCCCGCCAGGCTTTGAAAAAAGAAGAGGAGCGGATTCAACGCCTCATCCGGCGCCAGGACGGAAAAGAAAACGTCTATGAGCTGCGGCGGCTCATGCAGGACGAACTCATGGAGCGGGTGGGCATCTTCCGCAACGGGCCGGAGCTGAAACAGGCCGTGGAAAACCTCCAGGTCCTCTATGACCGGGCCAAACAAATCGGGCTCCGCTCCGACGGCGTCGGAGCCAACCCCGAGCTGTCCTTGGCCCTCCGCTTCCCCGGCATGGTCCGTTTGGCCCTGTGCATCGCCTATGGGGCCTTGACCCGTACCGAAAGCCGGGGCTGCCACGCCCGGGAGGACTATCCGGAACGCAACGATCGGGATTGGTTGAAGCGGACCCTGGCCACCTGGAAGGAAGGGGATACCCTCCCTACTTTGAATTATGAACCCAATTCCAAGGTCTGGGAGATCCCGCCCGGGGATCGGGGATACGGCACTTGCACCATCATCCCCTCCGAGGATCCCTTGGTTTGCGGGACCCAAAGGGAGGCACCGGAATTCAACGAATAAGAGGCTTTTGGCCCGCCTCGTGATTCGTATTTCTTTATTAAAGAAGAAGGCTTCACACAAGCTGAACCTTTAACCCTGAACCCCAATTGTTTTCGAGGTTGCTATGGCGCGGACACTGACCTTTCACATCTTCCGTTATAATCCCCAAGATCCTTCCTCCCAACCCCATATGCAGGATTTCACCCTGGATGAAACGGACAGCATGACCCTCTTCATCGCCTTGAACCGCATCCGGGAGGAACAGGATCCCAGCCTACAGTTCGATTTCTGTTGTCGGGCCGGCATCTGCGGTTCCTGCGCCATGCTCATCAACGGGAAACCGGATCTGGCCTGTCATACCAAGACCAAGGACCTGCCTGACGAGATCACCCTTCTGCCCTTGCCCATCTTCAAACTCATCGGTGATCTCTCCGTGGATACGGGGTCCTGGTTCCGGGCCATGAACGAAAAGGTGGAGTCCTGGATCCATACCGACAAGGTCTTCGATCCCACGGCCGAAGAGGAACGGATGGACAACGCCCTGGCCGAAGAGATCTATGAACTGGAGCGCTGTATCGAGTGCGGCTGTTGCGTGGCCGCCTGCGGCACGGCCAACATGCGGCCCGATTTCATGGGGGCCGTGGCCTTGAACCGCATCGCCCGTTTCATGATGGATCCTCGGGATCAGCGGACGGCCGACAACTACTTCGAAATCATCGGGACCGATGAGGGGATCTTCGGTTGTATGGGGCTGTTGGGCTGCGAGGACGTCTGTCCTAAAAACCTACCCCTCCAGGACCAGTTGGGCATGCTTAGGCGCAAGATGGGCTGGAATGCGATCAAGCATTTATTCAAGAGAAAGGGGTGAGGCACTACGGCCCCTTCGTCCGAGGTAAAAAATATCAGCTTTCAGAAGACAGAAGCCGGAAAGGGGAAGGAAATCGCCCGAAGGACTTTTTATTCCTTCCGATCCCTTTCCGACTCCTGACTTCTAAATTCTTCATTCTTTCTTGCTAAAATTTTTCTTGATGGACGAATTCGACGACTTCCCTCCTTTTAGGCGCGGCCGGGATCTTTTCCGGGTAACCCAAGGGCAGCATGGAAACCAGCTCATACCCTTCCGGGACGCCTAATACGGCCTTGGCCTTGTCCTGATCGAACAATCCCACCACCACCGTGCCCAACCCCAAGGCCTGGGCGGCCAGACAAAGGGTCTGGGTGGCGATACCCAGGTCATATAAAAACCAATCGCCGAATTTGGTGGTGGCCTGTCCCTTGTAGTAGCCGGCCTTCTTTAGTTGGGCGCACAAGACCAAAATCACCGGGGCCTCGACCATGGCCTTGACCGCCGGATTGGTGGGAGGTAAAGTGGCTTGAAGTTTTTGTTTGGTCTCCGCCTCGGTGACCACCACGACCTCCCAACACTGGGTGTTGGCCCAGGAAGGGGACCAACGCAGGGCCTCCAACAAGGTCTCAAGGGTCTCCGAGGAAACGGGTTTATTTTGGAAATTCCGGACACTCCTTCGCTCTTTGATCACTTCCAGCACATCGGCCATGGAATGAACCTCCTCAAGATTAGTCTCTATTCTCTATATGCTATTGTCCGATCGGTGTCAAGGCGATAACCCCCTGGGGATTCAAAGAATCAAGATGGATTTGACATCATTCCCGAAGCATTCCATAATCGAAGAGGAAATCCTTATCGGACCCAAAGCCGGAAAGCGGCGAAGGCTTTTCCGAAGGATAACCTTTAGGGGAGAGGTGTACCCATGAGTGCGTCATTGATCGTGCTGGCCGGTGCTACAGGGAATTTGGGAGGACGGATCGCCAAGGCCATAGCCGCCAAAGGGGGCAGGATGCGTTGTTTGGTCCGACCCGGCTGTCCGCCGGACAAGGTGGAGGCCTTGCGCCGAAGGGAGGCCGAAATCGCCTACGTGGACTTCAACGACCTCTCTTCCCTGACCGAGGCCTGCCGCGGGGGGACCTGCCTGGTCTCGGCCCTTTCCGGTTTGCGGGAGGTCATCGTCGATACCCAGTCCCGTCTCCTGGAAGGGGCGCTCAAGGCCGGGGTGCCGCGCTTCATCCCCTCGGATTTCTCCATCGACTATACCAAACTGCCGCCGGGCACCAACCGCAATCTGGACCTGCGCCGGGAATTTCAGCAGCGCCTCGATCAAGCCCCCATCGCCGCCACCTCCATCCTCAACGGCATGTTCACCGATCTACTGACCGGTCAGGCGCCGGTGATCCTTTTCAAGATCAGACGGGTCATGGTTTACGGCGATCCGGACCAGGTCATGGATTTCACCACCATGGACGACACGGCCGCCTTTACCGCCGCCGCGGCCCTGGACCCCTCGACCCCCCGCTTCCTGCGCATCGCCGGGGACCAGCTCAGCTCACGGGGTCTGGTCGAAGCCGCCTCAGCGGCCACCGGGAAACCCTTCCGTCTCCTTCGGGCCGGGAGTCTGAAACGATTGGAGTGGATGATCAAGATCACCCGGCTCCTCTTCCCCCGCCCCAAAGACATCTATCCTCCCTGGCAGGGGATGCAGTATATGCATAATATGTACACCGGCCGGGCCAAGCTGGATCCCCTGGACAACGACCGCTATCCGGAGATCCGTTGGACTACGGTAAAGATGTTTCTCCAGACCCAGCGGACCGTGCGGTAAAACTTTGTTTCCACCTCACAAGACCGGCCGCAGCCGGAGGGAAAGGAAAGCCGATCAAGACAAGGGACCGACCTTTCCTCGATTTTCGGCCCTTTCCTTCTTCCTCCGGGACCATTCCAGGATCTTTTCCAGGGCCTCGTCGGGGAATTGAGGGGAAAGCCCCTTCGGTTCTTCAATAGAGGCGATTAAGGCCTCCTTCATCAGCAACCGCCCCCATTCGTTGCGGACGACTACGGTGGTCCATCCTTCCTCCGAAGCCAACCCGCCGAAGGAAAGATCGGCGTATTCGGCCGAATAATCGCGGCAAAAGAAACAAGCGGTCCTTTTCATGAAATCCAACTCTTCCAGGGGGAGGCGTCGGACCTGACCGTCGGACAAATGTATCAGGAGGTCTTCTTTGATGTTGACCTTCCGCACCGTCGCCCAATCGAACCTTCCCAGTCTTTCCAGATGTCTCCGCTCTTCCTCCCCAAAAATAAAATTGCCGCTGCAAAAAAGCCCGAAATAACAGCGCACCGTATCCGAAGGGACGATCCCCAGGACCTGCATCCGGCGCATGGTGTCAATCTGACAAGGGGGCCCCACAAAAGCGACCTTTTTCACCTGCCTTTTCCTTTCCTGGACTTCCTTGAAGGTCAGGACCGAAGGAGAATAGGTCGAATAGACCCCGGGAAACAACCCCGTGCCTGGAAGGGTATCGAAATGGAAACCGGCGGCCTCCAAGATCTCCTCCCGGGATCGGGCCAGGAAAGGTTGACGATTGAAAAGGCCAGTCTTTCGGCTGACCACGGCCCCGTCAATGTGACCCCGCTCCCGCAAATAGAGCAAGAGGGCGGTGATCACCCCGCCGTCCGTCGCCCGGTTAAGAACCTCCGGATCCCGGGAGCGGGCCGTCTTGATTTCTAAAACGGCTCCGATCGGCTCCCGCCAGCCGGTCAAGTCCTTCAATTCATCGGCCAACTCGTCAATAACCGGGCAGATCATATAACACAGGCCGCATTCGATGCACTTTTTCTCGTCCTTGAAGCGGGGGGTGCCCTCTGGATCCGCCTCCAAGGCCCCGTAATTAACGGTCTCACAAAAGGTGACGCACCCGCCGCAGCGGTGACAACGGCCCTTTTCCTGGACCTCCGCAATCAAATCTTTAAAGGTCTTCATCCCAGACCTCCCGTTCAGGGTTCCAAATTAAAGATGCGGGCCGCGTTTTTATAGAAAAACTTTTCCTTGACGCTGTCCTTGAGGGGCCACTCGTCGATTTCCCGAAGGATATCCCTGAGGTGCATCCCCATGGACAACCAATCCGAGCCGAAGCAGATCTTGTCTTGGATGGTGGAGTTGGCGTACTTCATGAACATGTCCCAACCCGTATTCGGGGTGTTCAGATACTTGGGCCGATGGGCCGAAGTGTCGGTATAGAGGTTTTCGTACTTCCAGAGCATGAGGACCATGTCCGGAATCCAAGGCCAGCCCCCGTGTCCGGCGATGATCTTCAAGCGCGGAAAATCGATGAGCACCGGTTCGAGGTGTTGGGGATGGCCGTAATAGATGGAGACATTGGTCATCCAATTCACCGAGGTATGGATCCAGACAGGGATTCCCCTCTTTTCACAAAAATGATAGAGGGGATAATAACGTCGGTCGTCGGCAAAGCAGCGGTGGACAAAAGGACGGAAGACCACGGCCTTGAACCCCAATTCGGTTACAGCCCGTTCCACATGGGCCAGGCTTTGTGCGGGGCGGTGGGGATTGTAGCCGGCGAAGGCGATGAATTGATCGGGGTATTTTTTCAGGATATCGGCCACGTATTCGTTGGGAACGGCCCCTTCGGCCGAGGAGGCTTCGTCCATGTTGTGCACGGCCGACCAGGTGATACCGTTCTCCCGAAGGGTCGCTACGAAACGGTCCAAACGCAAGGGTCCGTTTTCGGCCCGGCGGATCAATTCCTCTTTCAAGACTTCACCGGTCAAACGGTCGGTGACTTCGTCGAACTCTTCGGGGGTCATACCCAACCAATTGGCCCATTTGGCCCCGAAGAGCTTTACATACCCTTCCATGCCCGGCACCATGCCGAATAAGTCGGCGAAGAGCATCTCTCGGGTCGGTAAGGTGTTGGATGTATCAATGATCATGCTTCAGCCCTCCCTGTGACTTTTTCAAAACGAACCGTTCAAGTCCAGATCACCCCTTCCCGGCGGAGGGCTTCGATCTCCTCTGCGCTTATGCCGAGGAGGTCCTTCAAGACCTGGGCGCTGTGTTCCCCCAACTCGGGATCGCGGGGATTTTCGCCGGGTCCTACGCCCACGGGGACATCCTTGAAACGAATAGGCAGGTTGTAGGTCTTCACCTTCCCCAACTTGGGATGATCCATCTCGACGATCATGTTCCTGGCCTTGAGGTGGGGGTCGTCCAATAGTTCCTGAACATCCTTGACGATGCCCATAGGGGCGTCCATGGCGATGAAAAGTTCTTCCAGTTCCTCGGCGGTCATGTTTTCCCGGACCCATTCCCGGAAGACCTCGTTCAACATCTCCTGGGCGGCGGCTCGTTTCAAAAAGCCTTCGATGCTGTCCCCTTTGTATTCTTCTACCAGATCATCCCGGCCCATCATACCGTACAGTTCCTCGAAAACGGGGCTGCTGAAGGCGCAGACCATGACCCATCGGCCGTCTTTGGTCAGGAAGGTATCCCAGGGGACGCCGAAGGGATCCAGATTGCCCCGCCGCGGAGGAACAACCCCTTCCAGGCTGGTCTTGATGACATTTTCTTCCAGGACGGAAAAGACGCAATCCATCATGGCCGCTTCGACTTTTTGGCCCTCTCCGGTTCGATCCCTAAGATGCAAGGCCGAGAGGATGGCGATGACCGTATAAAGACCCAAGACGGCGTCGGCGATGCCCGGACCGGTTTTCAAGGGCGGCCGGTCCGGGTAACCGGTCAGGCCCATAAGGCCGCCCATGGCCTGCCCCACGGGATCAATGCAAGGGCGGTTGGCATACGGTCCGAAACTGCCGAAGCCGGAAGCCGAGGCGTAGACGATCTTCGGATTGTACTTTTTGACCTCTTCGTAACCGAGTCCGAGTTGTTCCATTACTTGGGGGGCGAAATTTTCCACCAGGACATCGCAATGGCGGGCCAGCTCCAGACACAGCCGTCGGCCCTTCTCTTTTTTTAAATCCAGGGTGAGGGATTTCTTGTTTCGGTTCAGACCGGCGAAGTAGCCGCTGTGGCCGTTTTTAAAGGGCGGCATGATCCGGGTCTTGTCCCCCACCGGCGCCGCTTCGATCTTGAAAATCTCGGCCCCGAGATCGCCCAAGATCTGGGTGGCGAAAGGCCCGGCGTAAACCCAGGTCAAATCGAGGACTTTGATGTTATCAAGCGGTTTAGCCTTCATCGTTTTTCTCCTCTTCTTCTATCATAAAGAAAAGCGCCGTCATACTTAACACCCGTCCCTTGTCCGAAAATCCTTCAACCCATGCAGCCCGTTTCCTCAATCCATTTTCCTCCGATACAGTAAAAAATAGAGGACCCCCAAAACGATCCAGGCCAAAAAGACGATCCGGGCCTGGGGGGTGAGGATGGCCAGGGAAACCAGGAAAGTGGGTACCACACCGACCAAGGCCAGAATAGGAATCGTATGGCCGCCCGGGACCTGGTAGGGCCGTTCGGCTTGAGGTTCCTTTCGGCGCAGGACCATGACCGAGACGGCGGTGAGGGCGTAGGTGATCAAAACGGCCGAAGCGGCCGTGTCAAAAAGGACGATGAGCCTCGGGACGAAGCTTCCAACGATACCCAAAACCCCGACAAAAATGATCGCCCAATGGGGTACCCCGAAGCGGGGATGGATGCGGGCGAAGAAAGGGGGGAGTTCCCGGTCCTTGGCCATGGCCATGATCAGCCGGGAAGCCCCGACGACGAATCCGTTGAGGGTCGTGACCAGGCCGCAGATCCCGGCTAAAATGATGACAGTCGGTCCGGAAGGACCCAAGACCTTTTGGGCAATGGGGATGATAGGCACACTCTCTCGGCTTTTGGCGATCTCCTCCCAGGGCAATACCCCGGCGTTGGCCAAAGAGAGGACGAAGTAGGCCGCCAGGACGAAGAGGATGGACAAGGGAATGACGAAGATCATCTTGCGCACCGGGGACTTGACCTCCTCGGCGGCTTGGGGGAGGATGTCATAGCCCATGAAGCCCAGGAAGTAGATGGGCACCATGAGAAACATCCCGCCGATCCCGCGGCCGAAGAAGGGGGTTAGGTTTTCCAGGCGGATTTGAAAGAGCCCGGGCAGGGCATAGGCGAAGATGCCTCCGAAGAGGACGACGGTCAGGATGAGTTGAACGATGGCCGAAAAACGGATCCCCAGGAGATTGATGACAGTGAAAACAACGGCGGCGGCCACCCCGATCCAGGCCGTGGACCACGACGGGATCAGGGCATTGAAGAGTTTGCCGATGATGATGCACTCCCCGGGCATCATGGCCGCGTAGGCCAAGACCAACAACCAGCCGGCGATGAAACCGCCGAATTGGTTCAGGGCCCGTCGGGTGTAAATATAGGCCCCGCCGGCCACAGGCATCATCGAACACAATTCCGCGAAACACAAACCCACAAAAAGGGTGAAGAGGGCGGCGATGAACAAGGAGATCATCCCCGCCGGCCCTCCGCGATCGAGAAAGGCGTTGGCCAATACGGCCCAGGCCATGCCGACCATGGCGCCGGTCAAAAGGGTGAACAAGGTGACCAGGGTCAAACTCCGTTTCAGTTGCGTCGCCCTTTCTTCCATCGTCTTCCTCCTCTTTAAGAGATCAGGCAGGAAACCTTGAGTTTTTCCACCTTTTCAACGACACCCCAACCAATCGATCACCGAATCGGAAACGACAAGGGTTTAGACCTTTCCCACCGGGGCCAGATAAATGACGAACTCCTCTTCCCCGTCCAGTCGAAGCAAACGATCCAGGGCCTCTTGATCGTAGGCGGCCACGGCGCAGGTCCCACAGCCCACGGCCTCACAAGCCAGATAAAGGTTCTGACAGACGTGGCCGGCGTCCAAGGCGATGACTTTATGGGCCGCCAATCCGTAGCGCCATTCCATGCGGTAGGGAACGGCGCTCCAGATGAAGGTCACCGCCGCCTTGGCCGGATAGGGTTGGTGGAAGGCGGCCCGGGCCAGCTTCTCTCCTAAACGATCTTCACTGAATTCGAAAAGGAGCTGGTGTTCCCGGGGCAGATAGCGGTATACCCCTGTCTTCAGGTCCTCCACCCGAAGGACGGCCAAATAGGTCTCCAGGGCATGACGGCAGCCCGCCGAGGGCACGGTCCGATAGGCATGGCCTTGGTCGATGAATTTGCGTATCCCCTGGGTGGCCCACAACAAAAAAGACAACTCTTCCAAGGAAAGGGGATGGGGCAAATAATCGCGGTGACTCTGCCGGTTGCGGATGGCCGTGGAAAGGGGCGGGTCCTGTATCTTTTTCCAGGTGAAGGGCTGGGGCAGATCGATTCTTTCCGCCTCCGGCGGAAAAGGCTTTTCGATCGGCGGGGGGGCGATCCCCCGGTTCTGGTCGGTGGTGGAAAAATCAAAGCGCTTGCGAACGGTGTCCTTTAAAAAAGACCGATACTGCCGTAAAAGCTGTCTGTCCATGAGGGTCCCTCCTTCTGCGATCGATCCAGGCCGGACCGATCGCCCCATGGTACCGGGTCAAAGCGGCCGATTTCCTCCCTCAGCCCTTCCCCAAAAGAAAAGTTTATGAAATCCAGACCCCCCACTCTCCACCGGCCCTTCTCGGGAAATCAGGGATCACCCCTTCCTCGACCAACCGATCGGCCGCATAGGAATAGGCCAGATGAAAGAGCATGCACAGGACATCCGAACGGGAGCAGCGGGCGAAGGAACAGCGGGGAAGCAGGGTTTCGAAATCTTGGAAGGCCTTCGTAAGGTACCCCATGATGGTCCGGGAGACCGGCCCGCACAGGCGGCTGATTTTTTCCTGATCTTCCTCTCCAAAAACAGGAACGGCCAATCGACTTGGATCCCGGCCGTCCACCAGTCCCACTCCCTGTAAAGTCTTGACGGCCCTTTCCGCCAACCGGGCTTCCGAGGGCAACGTCTCGGTCCGATCAAAAGAAAGGATTTCCTTCCTTTCCAGGACGGCTTGGAGATAGTCCCAGTTCTCTCCACGGTCCAAGGCCTTTTTGATCGCCTCTCGATCCAAGCCGTGCGAGCGGATCATGTGCAGCCTCCGCCCTTTAAGGCCGCCGTAGGTGGTGAAGCCGAAGATCCTTTGCGGTCCCTTTTCAAAGGCGTAACCCCAGAAAAAGAAACGCCCGGCCCGGCCGCGGGGAGGATACGTCCCGATCACTGCTTGTCTGAGGAGGGAGAAAACCCAAGAATCCAAGGTCAAGGCGCAGACAAGGATGGTCAGGATATTCTCCATGGTTGGGGAGGAAACCCCGGCCCCTCCGCCCAATTCCCGAGACAACCAGCGAAAGTCCCCTTCCCTCTCCCGAACGGCCTCGGCCATGGCCGAGGCCGTATCTTCGAACCAAGGACCGAGGATGTCCAGGTCCGTATCGGTCATGATCGGTCCCAGGGGAACCGCCTTTCCTTGGGTCACCCGGACAATGGAGGCCCCTTCCCATTCCCCCAAGCGACTCCCCCACCGATCTTGGATTTCGGCCAAAGGTCTCCCCTCCGGATAGATTACCGCGTAAAGACGGCGATGATCTCCATCCGGAAGAAGATGCTGCCAGCTTCCGGAACCGGACATGCGATAACTCACCGATTCCAGGGACCAACCCATAGTTTAATCAAACGCTATTTGGAGGACGGCTGTCAAGTCCATTTTGCACGCCCCCCAAGGATCCCCTCACTAAAAACGGATTGAAAAAAAACCTGATATGGGGATATCATTATCCTAATTTTTTTGGAGAGGAATACGGAGATGCCCTCGCCCTCACTTGAAGCACTGAAAGAAAAGGTGGCCTTTTACGAGCGGGTGTTGGATAACGTCCGAAACGGGGTCATGATCACCGACCCGACCGGCCGGATCATCTTTTTCAGCAAGACCTATGGAAATTTCCTGGGGATCGACCCGCGCAAGGTCATCGGCAAGCATTGCCGCGAAGTGGTGGAAAATACCCGCATGGATATTGTGGCCCGAACCGGTATTCCCGAAATCAATGACGCCCATCGCATCAAAGGCCAGAACATGGTCGTGCAACGGATCCCCATAAAAAAAGACGGCCGGGTGATCGCCGTCTATGGGCAAGTGATGTTTGAAGACATCCGCGACGTCCAGACCTTGGCCAAGAAACTTTCGGTTTTGGAATCCAAGGTCGAACTGTATGAAAAAGAACTGGAAAGCCTGCGCTCTTCCAAATATACCTTCCAACATATTATCGGGAAAAGCCCGGTTATGATGGAATTGAAAAAGATCGCCCTCAAGGCCGCCAAAACCAACGCCCCGGTGCTGATCCTCGGTGAAAGCGGCACCGGCAAGGAACTCTTCGCCCATGCCATTCATTACGCCAGTCCCCGCCGGTTGTTTCCGTTTATCCGTTTGAATTGCGCGGCCATTCCCCGAGACCTTTTGGAATCGGAACTCTTCGGCTATCAACCGGGGGCCTTTACCGGGGCCGGCAGCCGGGGAAAACCGGGAAAATTCGAGTTGGCCCATCAAGGGACGGTTTTTTTGGATGAAATCGCCGATCTGCCCTTGGAAATGCAGCCCAAACTGTTGCGGGTCATCGAAGAAAAAGAGACCGAGCGTCTGGGCGGCACCCAGGTCTTCAAAACAGACTTCCGTCTCATCGCCGCCACCCATGAAAACCTGGAAAAAGCGGTGGAAGAAGGTCGCTTTCGGAAAGATCTGTACTATCGATTAAACGTCATTCCCATCCAGATCCCCCCTTTAAGGGAAAGAAAAGAAGACATCCCCGTTTTGATTCCACATTTGATGCAGAGTTTTAATCAAGAACTGGGAACCAATGTCACCCGATTAAGTCCCGAGGCCCTCCGTTGTTTCCAACAGTATTCCTGGCCGGGAAATATTCGGGAGCTGGCCAATATTTTGGAACGGATTCTTTATTCTTTAGACGGAGATACCATTGAGGTCCGCCATTTGCCGATCTATTTGCAGCAGGCGGGGAAAAAGACCGCTCAAGCGGCGACGACCTCATTGAAAAAGATCTTATACGAACGGGAAAAAGAAGCCCTGTTGCAAGTGCTTCAACATTCCCAAAACAACAAGAATCAAGCCGCCCGGCTCTTGGGGATTCACCGTACCGCCCTTTATAAAAAAATGAAAAAACATCGAATCCCCCTGCATTCCTGATCCCGGCCCCCTGGGCTTGTTGATGGGCGCAAACCCAGATAAAATCTCCCAAAGCAGGTGGACTTGTATTTCAAGAAGTCACCGACAAAAAGAAAAGGGACCTCCGCCGGGGCCGTACGATAATACGCCGATGGCTGAGCGGCATTATTCGGTTGTAGCAATTTTTATACATGTATATTTTTATCTACATTATTCTAACCCACCCAAAATTCTTCTTTTTTCCCCACTCTTTTTTCTTCTGTAGCCATTCGGCTACATATTGGGGCCTGCCGAAGGAAAAGAAAAGGCCGTTTTTTCTTTAAATTTTCGTGCCGGCCCCCCCTTGGCTACTGGCCTGACTATTGCAGATTATATGCTGCGGCTACGCCAAGAGTCATCGTCCCAAGATGAATCGGCGGATTTGGATCCAGAAATAAGGAACGGGTCCTTCTTGCATTTTCGGGAAAGAGGCATGGTCTATCACCCCAGTTTTCAACGGCCCAAGCGTTTTGTTTCCCCTTTACCCCCTTCCGCATCGAACCTTCCCCAACTATTTTCCCTGTCAAGAACAAGAGGGGGTTTCCTTTCAAAAGACAAATGGGAACCATGGCCGGAATTTCTTCAAAGTAAAGTCGGCTGTTTCAATGGCAAAGCGGCCTTTAGACCGTTCACCGGCATGTGGTGTCGAATATAAAAAACACCTCGAAAAAGGACTGGCTTATGCGATCAAGGAAAGACTTGGAGGAGCCGATTATCCGCAAGGAAGATGTTCTGATTATAAACGACCCGGATTTCAATCCGGCCCATGTCTGCATCGTAACCGGGGCGGCCGGAGGCATCGGACGGGCCACCGCCATCGCCGCCGCCGCCAACGGTTTAATGACCGTAGGTTTGGATATTAACGGCAAAGAAGGAAAAAAGACCCAGCAAAAAGCCCGGGAAATGGGCGGGCAAATGATCTTTCTGCAAACCGATTTGACCCGCGATGAAGAATGCCGACAAGCCGTCTCCGAAGCGGCCAAATTGGGAGCCATCAAGTACCTGGCCAATATCGCCGGTATCCAACATATCGCCTCCATCGAAACCTTTCCCATGGAAACCTACGATTATATGCAACGGCTCATGCTTCGCGCCCCTTTTCTGTTGTCCCAATTGGTTATCCCCCACATCAAAAAAAGCCGCAACGGAACCGGCGTGATCGCCAACATGGCCTCGATCCATGCCCATATCTGCACCATCAACAAACCGGTTTACAATATCACCAAGTTCGGACTCCGGGCCTTAACCCAATCCATCGCCGCCGAGGGGAAGGGAAAGATCCGTTCCTTCTCCGTCAGTACCGGCTTTGTCAAAACGGCCCTGACTTTAAAGCAAATCCCGGCCCAGGCCCAACAGCGGGGTATAAGCGCCAAGGAGGTGGTCCAGCAAATCATGCTGGGCAACTCCCGGGTGAAAGAAATGATGTCCCCCATCGAGGTGGCCAATCTCTTTATTTTCGGCTTTTCCCGTTACGCCAAATATCTGGTCGGCGGGGATCTCCTTTTTGACGGCGGCATGGTTTTGACCTACGGCGATCAAACGTTTCCATCCCCCAAAGGAGGAAGGAGGTGATGGCTGGCCAAGGGTATCCAGCAGCTTCACTGTCGTTCCGTCACCCTTTAATGAGGACCATTTATCCGTAAGGGAGGAAAAACATGAAAAAAGTTGTTTTTATTTTGTTGGTCCTGTTTTTTGCTTGGGGGACAATCGCTTCGGCGCCGGTCTTCGGACAAGACAAGATCAAGCTCGGTTTTATCGCCGACATGCCCGGCATCGGGGCCACTTTTTACAAATCACAAAAAGAAGCCATTGAAATGTTCATAGAAGAGACCAATGCCAAAGGGGGGATTTTGGGGAAAAAACTGGAGTTGGTCATCCGGGATTCCCAGCTGAAACCGGATGTCGGATCCAATGTGGCCAGGGAACTCATTTTGAATGAAAAATGCGACTTCCTCATCGGCCCCACCAGTTCGGCGGTGGCCCTGGCCGTCACCAAAGTCGCCCAGGAATTCAAAAAGATCATTTTCTTTCACACTTCGAATACCGAGAAACTGACCACTACCGATTTTCACCCCTATATGTTTCAGGTGGTGCCCAACACCGGCATCGAAGGAGGGGGAATCGCCCTCTATCTTTCCAAAAAACCTTACAAACGTTACACCTTCATCGGCCCTGATTACGCTTACGGGCAAACCCAATGGGCCAGTTTCAAGGAAGATCTCAAACGACTCAAACCCGATGTGGAGATTTTGGATGCCGTTTGGGTGAAGGTAGGGGAAACCAACTATAGCTCGTATATCCCCACTTTGATGGCCCGTAACCCGGAAGTCATCTACTCCAGTTTATGGGGGGGAGGCCTGAGCAGCTTTATCAAACAGGCCCTGCCCTATGGTCTGTTCAAAAAGGCCACGATCACTTCCCTGTTTGACTTGGATATGCTTCGGGCTACCGGAATGGATATGCCGGAAGGGTTATTGGGCTATGCCCGATGTCCTTTTTACGCCATTAACACCCCGGAGATGAAGGCCTTTACCAAACGCTTCTATGACAAATATAAGGAGTGGCCTTCAGACTGGGCGATTATGGTTTATGACGGCCTCCTGGTCCTCCAGGAAGCCATCAAGAAAACCCAAAGCCTGGATTCGGAAAAAATTGCCAAGGCCTTGGATGGCTTGAAATGGAATTCCCTGCGCGGTCCCCGTTATATCCGTGCGGAAGACCATATGGCCAACGTGGGCATTTATGTCGGAATCACGACCAAAGATCCCCGCTTTAAAGATTTCCTGATCATGAAAAATGTGGAGGAAGTACCGGCCGAGAAGGTCTGGATGTCCGTGGAAGAACTCAAAAAAGTGCGTCAGCAGGCCAAGTAGTCCAAGGAATCCAATCCTTCCCTCCTTCTCCTCCTTCGGGGGGAGAAGGAGTCTCTCGGGGTCCGACTTATGGAAATCAACTTCTTGTTGTTTCAATTGTTGAACGGCCTAACCGAAGGCATGATCCTCTTTATCGTGGCCTCGGGTCTTTCTCTGGTTTTCGGTGTGCTGCGGGTCATCAATTTCGCCCACGGGTCCCTTTACATGATCGGGGCCTACTTGGCCTTCAGCTTAAGCACCCGGTTTCCGCAATTTACCTTGGGTCCTTACCTGCTGTTGATGATCTTGGTGCCGGCCGGAATAGCCGCAATCGGTCTTCTCCTGGAGGTAACTTTATTCCGAAGGATTTACGGCAAGGAGCACCTCCTCCAACTGCTACTTACCTATGCCCTGGTCTTGGTATTAGACGACCTGGTGCGTCTGGTTTGGGGCGGGGATATCCGAAATGTACCCCGGCCCCCGTCGTTGGCCGGTTCGGTGGAGTTTTTAAGTCTTTCTTTCCCCACCTATAACATCTTTATCCTCCTCCTCGGACCGGCCATCGCCTTGGGGCTCTGGTGGTTGCTCTATCGCACCCATGCCGGAAACTTGATTCGGGCCGCCGTCACCTATCCCGAAATGCTGGGTGCCTTGGGGACCAATGTCACTTGGGTCATGACCGGGACCTTCGTCTTAGGTTGTGTCTTGGCCGGGATCGGCGGGGTCTTGATGTCCGCCCTGGCCAATATCGATTTAGGCATCGCCATGGAAAAGATCATTGATTGCTTCGCTGTAGTGGTCATCGGCGGGTTAGGCAGCGTCTGGGGTGTGCTGTTAAGTTCTTTGATCATCGGTGTCGGAAAAAGCTACCTCTCCTTGATCTTGGTCCGTTTGGCCATGGTCTTTCCTTTCTTTGTCATGGCCCTGGTGCTGGTTATCCGGCCGTGGGGTCTTTTTGGAAAACCCGAACGATAACACCATCGTATAATGACATAGGACCGATATCTCATGAGCGAACCGAGATTTAGCCGAAAAACAATGGCTGGGTCGGCCGTCATCGTAGCCGCTTTGGTCATACTCCCTTATATCCTGATGACCTTAGGCAAAAGGGGGGAATATTGGATCTGGGTGATCACCGAAATGGTCATCATGGCTTTGTTCGCCATAAGTCTGAACTTGATCCTCGGATTCGGCGGAATGGTCAGCTTCGGACATTCGGCCTTTTACGGTACAGGGGCCTATACGGTGGCCCTGCTGATCAAAAAGGCCGGATTTCCCTTTTTCCTGGCCCTGGCGGCGGCACCGCTCTTGGCCGGCGCCGCGGCGGCGATAATCGGTTGGTTTTGTGTCCGTCGTATCGGTTTGTATTTCGCCATCTTGACCTTGGCCTTCAGCCAACTCCTCTACATGATCGCTTTTCAGTGGTACACCTTCACCGGTGGTGACGACGGGATTCACGGTATCCATCGTCCCGACTTTTTCGGTCCGGTCCACTATTATCTTTTTTGCCTGGCCATTTTGATCGCTTCCCTGCTGGTGATGCGCATGATCACCCGTTCGGCCTTCGGCTTGGCCATACGTACCATCCGGGAAAATTCCGAACGGGCCAAGTTCATCGGTATACATGTCCAACGGTATCAACTTTTGAACTTCATCATCGCCGGGGCCTTTGCCGGAATCTCCGGCGGGTTGATTACGGAATTGAACCGTTTTGCCCAGACGGATTTCTTGCATTGGACCAAATCTTCCGAACCGATTTTTGCCAGTCTGGTAGGCGGCATGTATTCCTTGATCGGACCGGTCATCGGCTCCACCATTTTGATGTTCTTGAAAATCGTCCTGCAGCAGATTCATCAAAGTTTAGTAGAAATTTGGGCCCTCTTCTTGGGACTGATCTTATTATTGGTCGTCCTTTTTGCCCCGGAGGGGATCACCGGGCTATATCAAAAGTTTGTTCGTAAAACCTAAGGGGTTTAACCCCAGGGAAAACAGATAAAGGCCGAATCGATGACCGAAGAGATCCTGCGCGTAGAAGAATTGACCAAGTCTTTCGACGGCAACACCATTTTAAATAAAATCCATTTTGCCGTCCCCGAGGGTGAATTGAGTGCGATCATCGGTCCCAACGGGGCCGGTAAAACCACCCTTTTCAACCTGATCACCGGCTATCACCTTCCGGACGAGGGCCGGATACTATTCAAAGGCCGAAATATCGTCGGCCTGCAGCCCTATGATATCGTCCGCTTAGGCATCGCCCGGGCCTTTCAACGGACCAATATCTTCCCCCGATTGTCCGTCCTGGAAAATGTGATGGCCACCATCATTGCTCACCGAAAAGAGTCGTTGAATATGGTCAAACCGGTCGCCAAACTCAAAGCCGTCCAGGAAAGGGCCTACCAGGTGCTGGAAAGCGTCAAACTGGCCGACCTGGCCCACCGGCAAAGCGGTACCTTGCCGCACGGCGACCAGAAACGGCTGGATATCGCCCTGGCTTTGGCCTTGGAACCCCAACTGCTCATGCTGGATGAGCCCACCGCCGGCATCAGTCCCGAGGAACGTTGGCAAACCATCGATCTGGTCCACGAACTCTGGCAACGCATGGGCATTACCATGGTCTTTATCGAACACGACATGGACATCGTTTTCAAGATTTCCCAAAAAATCCGGGTGCTTTGTTATGGATCGCTCTTGGCGGAAGGTACCCCGGCGGAAATATCCAACAATGAAAAGGTGATCGAGGCCTATTTGGGCGAAGAGGTTTGACCATGCTCCTTGAGGTGGATCGTATCAATACTTTTTACGGGTTGAGCCAAGTCCTCTTTAATGTCTCCTTGGAAATCGATCGTGGGGAAGTGGTGGTCTTGTTGGGTCGAAACGGGGCCGGAAAAACGACCACCATGGTCAGTATCATAGGCTTGAATCCACCCAAGAGCGGCCGGATCGTGTTCAAAGGGAAGGAGATCACCGGACTGGCCCCTTATAAGGCTTCCCGTATGGGCATCGGATTCGTCCCCGAGGACCGGCGGATTTTTCCGGATTTGACGGTCGCGGCCAACCTGGATGTCGGTCGAAGAAACGCCGGGAAAAAGGCCAATCCTTGGACGCCGGAACGGATTTACCAGGTTTTCCCCGTTCTGGAGCAATTGGCCCATCGTCGAGGGGGGACCCTGAGCGGCGGGGAGCAGCAGATGTTGACTATCGCCCGCACCCTCATGACCAATCCGGAATTGATCCTGCTGGACGAACCTTCCGAAGGATTGGCCCCCTTAGTCGTCCGGATGTTGGGGTCCTTTATCGACCTTCTTAAAAAGGAAGGGGTCACGGTGCTTTTGTCGGAACAGAACGTTAAATTCGCCTTTAAACACTCCGATCGGGCCTACATCATCGATAAAGGAATGATCAAATACCAAGGAACCATCGCCCAACTGGAGAAAGAAGAAGAAATTAAAAAACAGTATTTGGCGGTTTAAGGGACGTCATCTCCCCCTTTATTCGCCTTCAGAGCGAGCCGAGGATGAGCCATGTTGAAAAAGGGAAAAACCTACGAGGACGTGTATAATACCTTTCAGTGGAAACTTCCTACCTATTACAATATCGGTGTAGACGTCTGCGACAAGTGGGCCGATCAACGTTACCGGTTGGCCCTGATATATGAAGATGAACAAGGGAGGGTCGAAAAATATACCTTTTGGGACCTGAAACAATTATCCAACCGGCTGGCCAATGCCCTGCACGCCTTCGGGCTGAAACGGGGCGATCGGGCCGGGATCCTCCTTTCCCAAGGCCCGGAAACCGCTCTTTCCCATATCGCCCTATACAAAATCGGAGCCATCGCCGTCCCCTTGTTTACCCTTTTCGGTCCCGAGGCCTTGGAATACCGTTTAAAAAACAGCGGGGCCAAGGCCGTCATCACCGACGGTCCCAACCTGGAAAAGGTCCTGGAGATCCAAAAGCGACTGCCGGATTTGGCGCATATCCTCTGCACCCAGCCTTCTCCTCCCGCCGGGGTCATGGATTTCCATGAGGTCATCAAAAACGGTTCCGCCTCCTTTTCTCCGGTCCGGACCAAAGTCGAAGATCCGGCCCTGATCATTTACACCTCCGGGACCACCGGTCCACCCAAAGGGGCCTTGCATGCCCATGGGGTCCTTTTGGGCCATATCCCCGGGGTGGAATTCTTCCACAATTTTTTTCCTCAAAAAGGGGACCTCTACTGGACACCGGCCGATTGGGCCTGGATCGGCGGACTCATTGACGTCCTGCTCCCCAGCTGGCATCACGGGATTCCGGTGGTGGCCTTTCGCGCCCGAAAATTCGATCCCGAACAGGCCTTTCATCTCCTTTCCAAATACGGTATCCGCAACGCCTTTATGCCCCCGACGGCTTTGAAATTGATGCGTCAGGTCAAAAATCCACGGGAGCGTTACGACTATCATCTGCGCACCATCGGCTGCGGCGGGGAGACCTTGGGTGAAGAACTACTGGATTGGGGACAAGAAGTTTTGGGATTGACCATCAATGAATTCTACGGCCAAACCGAGGTCAATCTGGTTTTGGGAAATTCCTCGGCGGTTATGGAAATCCAGCGGGGTTCCATGGGGCGGCCCATTCCCGGCCACCGGGTGGAAGTGGTCGATGAATCCGGGAGGATCCTGCCTCCGGGGGAGATCGGCGAAGTGGCGGTTAAGCGACCGGATCCGGTCATGTTCCTCGGTTATTGGAACAATCCCCAAGCCACCCAAGATAAGTTTATCGGGGATTGGTGTTTGACCGGCGATTTGGCCCGAAAAGATGAAAGGGGTTATTTTTGGTTTGTGGGTAGAAAGGATGACCTGATTACCAGTGCCGGTTACCGGATCGGACCGGCCGAGATCGAAGACTGCCTGATCAAGCATCCGGCCGTTTCCTTGGCCGGGGTGATCGGCAGTCCGGATCCGGTCAGGGGGGAAATCGTCAAGGCCTATATCGTCCTGAAACCGGACATTTCACCTGATCCTACCTTGAAAAAAGAGATCCAGGAATTTGTCAAAAAACGTTTGGCGGCCCATGAGTATCCGCGGGAGATCGAGTTCATCCCAGAACTCCCTATGACCGCCACCGGTAAAATCATGCGTAAAGAACTGAGAAAAATGGATTCGGCCCAAAAAGAATGAGGACGGTATGAACTTAGGAACGTTGTTGCCGCGCCACGCCCGTTTTCGTTCAAAACACACCGCCGTGGTTTTTAAAGAGACCCGTTTGAATTATGAAGAGCTCCATCAAAGCGTAAACCGCTTGGCCAATGCCTTGTGGGACCTGGGCATCCGCAAAGGGGACAAAGTGGCCACCATCCTGCCCAACAGTCTGGAGCTGTACGAGACGTACTGGGCCGTGGCCGCTATAGGGGCGGTGGTCGTCCCTTTAAGTCCTTTGCTGCGGGGTCCCGGTCTGGTCAGCTTGCTCAATGATTCCGACACCCTTTTGGTCATCACCCAAAAAGCCTTCACCCCCTTCCTCGACCCGATCAAGGACCAACTGCCGGCCATTCAACCCGATCGCTATCTGTTGATCGACAGCGACCTCCTACCGGGTTATCTCAGTTATCATGACCTGAAGGCCCAGGCCTCGGCCTCACCGCCCCCCCGCGTGGAAATCAGTGACCAGGACCCTTATAATATCATTTACAGCAGCGGAACCACCGGGCTTTCCAAGGGCATCGTCCATACCCATTATGTCCGGGCCATGTATTGCACCCACTTTTCTTCCTTCTTCCGCATCCATCCGGAAAGCGTCATCCTGCATACCGGCTCCATCGTCTTCAACGGGGCCTTTTTGACTTTGATGCCGTCCATGTACTTGGGGGCCACCTATATCCTCCACCCTCAGTTCGACGCCGAGGCTATGATACAAACCATCCACGACGAAAAAGTCACCCATGTGGACATGGTGCCGTCGCAATTGATCGCCCTGCTCCAATCCCCTCGTTTCGGTCTGGAAACCTGCGGCTCTTTGGAATGTCTGTTATGCTTGGGAGCCCCCCTGCATAAGGAATACAAAGAGGAACTACAACGCCGTTTGCCCGACCGCTTTTATGAACTGTACGGTTTGACCGAAGGCTTTATCACCATCCTGGACAAAACCGATTTTCCGGCCAAACTGACTACGGTCGGTTGCTGTCCCCCCTTTTCGGAAATAAAAATCGTGGATGATCAGCGGCAGGAAGTCCCGGTCGGCCAGGTCGGCGAAATCGTCGGTCGATCTCCCATCCTCATGCCTCATTACTATAAACGGCCGGAACTGACCGAACAGACCATTCTCGACGGTTGGTTGTATACCGGTGATCTGGGTTACCTGGACGAAGACGGGTTTCTGGTCCTGGTGGATCGAAAAAAGGACATGATCATTTCCGGGGGGATCAATGTCTATCCCAAGGATATCGAAGAAATCATCGTCCGACACCCGGCCGTTCGGGAGGCGGCCGTTTTCGGCGTTCCCCACGAAAAATGGGGGGAAACACCGGTGGCGGCGGTCATACGCAAACCGAGGGAGACGATTACGGAAGAGGAACTCCGGGAGTGGATCAACCAAAGGGTCAGCGCCGCTTATCAAAGGGTGCATCGGGTGGTTTTCAAAGACGACTTTCCCCGAAACACGGCCGGAAAAACCCTGAAACGGGTTATGCGGGAGGAGTTCCTGAGTAAAGAATAGCCCTCTCCCTACTCTCCGTAGGGCGGCCAAGGTCTGCAGCGCCTGTAGCGATTATCAGCACCGACGCCGGCGATGATCCTTGGAGACGGTCCCTCCCCCCCCCGCCAGAGGGAAAAGATCCAAGGAATCGGGATCGGATTTAACTCCCCCTCTTTCTCCGGGCCGTGACCGTTTCCCCTCCAATTCCCCAGTTGTCGGTCTCCACTTCGTCGATGATGACGAAGGTGGTCTGAGGGTTTTTGCCCAAGACCTCCTGAAGAAGCCGCGTCACTCCGGCGATGAGTTGTCCCTTTTGTTCGGTCGTGGCCCCTTCTTTAGTGATGCGGATGTTGACGAACGGCATATCCCCCTCCGGAAAACTGTTTTGCAAGGATCAGGGTAAACAATTTGTTCCAAGTCGGCCAGTCATGCCCGCCCGGCAGGACGAAGACCTGGTCTTCGGGCAACATCCGGGCCAGGAGGGAATTGGCTTCAAAAAAGGGATCCTTTTCCCCGAACCCCAAAAGGAGCTTGGGCAAGCCGTGATCCGGCCGCCCATAGGTCTTGAGCCATTCCCAAAGCATTTCTTGATAATGCTCTTCGTCGGGCGGGACCCGAGGCCGCCAGTGCAACAACCCGCCGGCTTCGCGGATCTCCCGGACGATTTTCTCTTCGCCGAGAAAGGGGGCCAGGAGGATGGCGCCTTTCAGGACCTGTGGGTGTTCGCGCATATAGAGGATCGTCCCGAACCCTCCCATGGAGATCCCCACCATCCAGACGTTCCGGTATCCCCGTTGAATGGCGGGAAGGACGACATCTTCGTGCAACCGGGTGATCACGGTCCTTTTCAAATAGTAACCCAGATAGGCGTCCACCAATACGGCGTCGGCCCTGACCCCCGATTGTTCCAGTTGTCCTAAAAAGCCCTTTTCGATGAAATCGTCGGCCCGACTGCCCATACCGGGCAAAAGAATAAAGAGCGTTTCCGCCGGTCCTTCCCCCCGGATCCGGGAAAGGGTTTCCAGTTTATTTTTCGGAGGCTGGATGTAGGCGCATCCCAATAGAAGGAGACAACACCCTAGGGAGAGACATCTTCGGATCATCATGCGCACCTTTCAAAAGCGTTTTTGACTTCCTCTTTCCTTGACAGGTCGGGGACCGGATCGTATACTTTCGGGAAAGCATTTTTTCGGAAACGCCCCGACCTTTTCCAAGGAGGAGGATGATGATGGAACTGACGGACCTGGAACACCTGATCAAGACCCGCCGATCCGTTCGACGCTGGCAAGACAAACCCGTTCCGGAGGAACTGCTCCTCAAGGCGGTGGAGCTGGCCTCCTGGGCCCCCAACGGCGGCAACATGCAGAACTGGTTCTTTTACCTGATCACCCGGAAAGAAGTCATCCAGGCCATCGCCGATGCGGTGCAACAAAGTGTGGACCTCATGTGTTCCTGGCCGGAAGCGGCTGAATTCGGCGATACCTTCAAACGCTACAGTCAGTTCAGCACCTTTTTCCGCACGGCCCCGGCGGCCGTGGCCGTAGCTTCCGCCCCTTATCAGTCTCCGGCCGACCGCCTCCTGGAAATGCGGGCCGACCGCGACCCCCAGGCCCGGCAGATGCGGGAGTGGCGCCGTATCGCCGACAGCCGCATCCAATCCGTCGCCGCTGCCATCGCCTACCTCCTCCTGGTCTTTCATCACCTGGGACTCGGGGCCACCTGGATGACCGGTCCTATTCAAGCCGCCGGGGCCATCCAAGCCATCCTGGGGGTCAAACCGGGCTGGGAGATCGTGGCCTTCATCCCCGTCGGCTATCCCGAAGGTCCGGTCCGTGAACAGACCCGGAAGGCGGTGTCCGAAATCACGGAAGTGGTCCGATAAAACCGGGCGACCGTTTCCCCTCGGCGTTACGGCCGCCCTTGGTGGACCAGGAGTCGAGGAGGAGACGGTCTTTTTAATTCGAGGGGGCGGCCTGTTCCCTTTTCCTTTTCAAAATGGCCAGACCCATCTCCAGGGTGTTGTTGAAAGGTTCCCGGCGGTCGGGCCGCAAGGTCAGGGTGATGGCCTCCGAAGGACAGACCCCGGCGCACAAACCGCATCCCAGGCAGCGGTCGCGGTCGACCCGGGCCGTTTCCTCCATGGAAATGGCCTTTACCGGACAACGGTCAAGGCAGGCCTCGCAGGCGAGACAGAGGTCGGCCTCGATCACGGCCTCGTAAAGGGCGTTCATGTACAGTTCCCTGGGGTGTCCTTTTTGGACCATCCCCTTCATGGAGGCGCAACAGCAGGGACAGCAGTTACAGATATTGGAGAGGTGTTCGGTGTTGGCCCCGGCGTGGACCAATCCGGCTTGGTCGGCCTCTTCCAGGATGCGCAGGGCCTCATCGGCGTCGATCTCCCGGCCCATGCCGTTTTCGATGTAATATTCGGCAGCGGCTCCGAAACTCAAACAGGTCTCCATGGGATAGGAACAGCCGTGGCCGAGGAGACGGCTCTCTTTGCGGCAAACGCATTCGGTCACGGCGATCTTCCTGGCCGCCCGGACTTGGGATTCGAGTTTATCGTAAGGGAACAGCACCAGATCGGCCTTCACCTTCCGGGTGACGGGGATGACCTTGAAACCCGGGATGCGACTCGCCCCCATCTCCTTTTGGTAGGCCTCTTCGTAATAGCGATGGCAGAGTTCGGCCAGTTCCCGATCCATTTTTTTCACCGAATATTCGTAGAGACCGATCATGAAGGGGGCGGTGTTGAAGAGGATCTTCCCCTGACGGCGCACCCGAAAGATCAGTCCTTTTCGGGACATGGCCAAAAGTTTTTCCTCCACCTCCGCCGGGTTTAATCCGGCCCGTTCAGCAATGCTTCGGGCCTCCTCCGGCACGGGGCTCAAAAGCAAGGCCAGTTCGGCCTCCTCTTCACTGAACAATTTTTTCAGGATGGCCGTCTCCACGCCGGAAGCGGTCCGGGGAAATCCGAGGGGGAGCCGGTCCAAAAATTCTTGCAACCTACGATACGGATCCGTCAGGGACATGCTGGACTCCTTCATTTTTCTTTTCCCCCTTGCCCGAATTAAGGAATGGTGGCCACGGAGGCGAAGCGCGGTTCATGGAGGGGCAGGAGGATATCGGCCATGTCTTTGACCTGGATGAGGAGGTCATAGGCCTCATAGACGTTGACGTGCGTCCCCGGTGGAATCACCTCCATCTCCATCCCCCGCACGGCCGCAGGAGGATCGAAGTTTTCCTGGATGACGCAAAAACCGGTAATGGCCGCCTTCCCGGCCTCGGTGTCCACCAAGACGGTCATCCCGCCCTCGGTGTGCGCGGGGGTATGGATCACCCGGATCCCGGGGAGTATTTCGGAATCCCCGGCAAGGGCCTTGATCTGCCCGTTTTCCTCCACCTCCAGGATGAAGTCTTCCAGGTAACGATAATCCAGGGGATGGGGTGCGTGAATCCGGGCCAATTCTTTTTCATGGACATAAAAAACGGCCTTGGTACATTTATAATCGTTCTCACAATGATCGTTATGCAGATGGGTGTGAATCACCACATCAATCTCTTCCGGACGCAACCCCCAACGGGCCAATCCCTCTTCGAAGGTGTAAATCTTCCCGCCGATGTTCTTCTCCCGATCCTCGGACTGAATGGGCTTCATCTCCCCCGTATCCACCAGCACCTTTCGGTCGCCGCCTTCCAGATACCAGCAGTAAATGGGGATGGTGTAGGTTTGTCTCATACCGTACTGATAGGTCATCATGGATTTGTCGAAGACCTTGGTGCCGACCACGATGGGATGGATCTTATAGATGCTCATCGCCGACCTCCACGATTCCAGAGAAATGTTCCTTTATCTTTGCGTGAATGGAACGGCCGGATAGCGACGGTTCAACCAATCGAGCATGATCCGGTTCACCTCTTCGGGCAATTCCTGCTGGATCCAGTGACCGCATTCCAGGGTATGGACTTCGAGGTCCGGCACATATTCCCCGATCCGGTCGAAGGGCCGGACCATGTCGTAACGGCCGTAGATCATCAGGGCCGGCTGGATGACCTTTTGCGGCACCCGGCCGAGGATCTCCCAATTGCGGGTGAAGTTGCGGTACCAATGGATCGGGGCGGTAAAGCCGCTCCGTCGAAAGGCCTGGACGAAGACGGCCAACTCCTCTTCACTCATGACCAGGCGGCCCGGCGGATCGGTTTCATCCACCAACCGGATCATGAACATGCCCGGTTGGCGGGGTCGTTTGGGCGATTTCCACTGCTCGGTCCGGTAGAGGTTCCGCAAAAAATTTTCCGGATCCCGTTCAAAGGCGGCCTCGGCCAGGCCCGGTTGTCGGTTGAAGTGGACGATATAAAAATCGCTGCCCCGTAGTTTCTCCCACTGGGTCACCCACTCCTCCTCGCCCCTTTCCATAAAAGGAACGGAGAGGTTGATCACGCCGGCCACGCGGCGGGGATGGAGCAGGGCCAGGTTCCAGACAACGATGGCCCCCCAATCGTGACCGACGAAAACGGCCTGCTCATAGCCGTAATGATCCAACAATCCGACCAGATCCCCGGTCAAGTGCTCGATGTCGTAATCCGTTACCGCTTCCGGCCGGTCGCTTTCATTGTAGCCGCGCTGGTCGGGGATGATGACATGATATCCGGCCTTAACCAGGGGCTCCACTTGATACCGCCAGGAAAAGGCGATCTCCGGAAAACCGTGGCACAAGACGATGGGCCGCCCCTGTCCCGCCTCATGGACGGCCAGGCGGATGCCGTTGGTTTCGATGAAAGTCGCCGGAGGGAAAGAGAGCATGGACTGTTCCTCCTTATAAAAATATCTATTAAGCAATCGACTTTTTTCTCCGAGGCACGGGCGGTGATCTTCTTGTTTTCCTCCGACCACGCCAAAGGGGATCAAGGCAGCTCCGAAACCCTCACCTTTCCCGCCCCGTCCCGGGGAATGGAGTCGACAAAAACGATCTGCCGCGGCGTCTTATAAGGGGCCAATCGTTGCTGGGCCAGATGTTTGATCTCCTGTTCGGTGATTCGGCCGTTTGCCGGAACGACATAGGCCTTGACCAAGGCCCCCCGCATCGGATCGGGGACGCCGACGACGGCCGAATCCTTGACCCCGACCATGTCGTTCAGGACCCCTTCCACTTCCCGGATATAGACATTGAATCCCGAAGTGATGATCATCGGCTTCTTGTACCCGGTGATGGTGATGTAGCCCTCTTCATCCACAAAGCCCAAATCGCCGGTATGGAGCCACCCGTCTTTAAGGACCTCGGCCGTCTCCTTTTCGTGCTTGTAATATCCCTTCATGATGTTGGGCCCTTTAAAAAGGAGTTCCCCTTTTTCAAAAGGTGTAAGGACGCGGCCTTGCTCATCCACCACCTGGACCTCCACCTCGTGGATGGGCTGGCCGATGGTTGTGGGCTTCAGCGGACGATGCTTGCGGTTGACCGAACAGACCGGGGAGGCCTCGGTAACGCCGTAGCCTTGACGGATCTCCTGATCGAATTTCTTTTTAAAGGCCTCGAAGACCTCCAAGGAAAGGGCCGATCCTCCGGAGATGATCGTCCTCATACGGGAACAGTCAATCTCCTTCACCTCCGGATGATGGATGAGCCCGAAATAAAGGGTGGGGACAGCCCCCATGGCCGTCACCCCCCTCTCACGAAAGGCGTAATCGATTTCCTTGAAGTTCAATCGGCGCATGAGATAAACGGCGCCCCCCCATCGGAGCATGGAGAGCAGGTTCACCGTGGCGCTGAAGGTATGAAACAAGGGAATGACCGCCAGGGTGGTGTCCGAATCATCGCAATCCATGCACAGCCGCATGGCGTCCGAATTGTGTTCCAGGTTTCTGTGGGTGAGCATGGCCCCCAGAGGATGCCCGGTCAAACCCGAAGTATACAACAGGACCGCCATATGATCCGGATCCACTTCCTCCAAGATCTCCTGCGGCGCTTCGGAAAGGAGGCGGCCGAATTCCCCGTCCGGGCCGACGGTGATCACCGTCGAAACACCTCCTTTTCCCAAGACCTCCCGGTAAGTCTCCAGTCTGCCCTTTTCCAGGACGGCGGCCTTGGGCTCGGCGTCTCGGACGATATATTCCAACTCCCAAGGCGTATAGGAAGGATTCACCGGGACGACCACGGCCCCCAGGCCGATGACAGCCATATAAGAAACGACGAACTCCGGTATATTGGGGAGGATGACCAGGACACGGTCTCCTTTCCCGACCCCCGCCTTTTTCAAGGCCGTCCCCAGGGAACGGCACCAGCGGGCGAGCTCCCCATAGGAGATCTCTTGATCATGGGTTTTCAAGCAGGTTTTGGACGCCCTGGTCTTGCTGTGGTTTTCCACCCAGGCATAGATGTTCATGGGTTCTTCTCCGAAACGGTCACCCCTTTACAGTCAAAAGGACAAAAAAGGTAACCTCCATAAAAAATAACATAAAAGATTTTCACCGGGTGATCAAGTTTTTATCTTAAGACTTATTAACAGTTTCATAATAGTATTGACATGAAACTTGCGCTTTGCGTTTGAGGAAGGATCGGGGAGGTCTTCTTTTTGGGGATTGTCCACCCTGAACCTGGAAGCTTCTTTGCCGGGCAAATTATTTAACC
>Ga0078972_1001224_pt1 | contig 98626 bp, 82 predicted proteins | sample YelNatPaOPGAMG01_FD_67568 | JGI IMG/M metagenome (GOLD analysis project Ga0078972, IMG submission 67568) | Hot spring thermophilic microbial communities from Obsidian Pool, Yellowstone National Park, USA - OP-RAMG-01 (SPADES assembly) (version 2) | ecosystem: Environmental > Aquatic > Thermal... | reverse complement strand
AAACATGTGGATTCTCCCGCTTTGCAGGGTGACCATTAATAATTAAATTATTTACTGATGAAAATATCATGTTATTAAACATTTAGTGACAAAAAAATGCCTTATTTTTCTTACTTTCTTCATGTACTCACCCCCTTTAATCCCCCTCTCTACGTCGTAGAGAGGGGGAAACCGGAGCGAAGCGGAGGAGAGCCTGTCCCGAGACCTCGGGAGGGTGAGAACATGAAATTTTACTTTTTCTTATCCGTATTTATACTGATAATTTTTAGAAACTTATAAAATTATTTACACACTAAACTATTGGTTAATGCCTATGTTTTAAAATGTATTATGAAGGCTCCTGATTTTTTATCCGTCAATAATTATTTATTATTATTTTTGGTCGGAATCAAAAAGTTTTATCAGGATGGCAAGTCAGATTCAGATAGTAATAGTGTTGATTGTTTATCTTTTTTTTCTTATTTCATGGGGAGTTTACCAGGGCAGGAAAGTAAAAACCGGGAATGATTTTTCCATTGCCGGACGCAGGTTACCAGGCTGGGTGGCTGCTCTTTCAGAAAGGGCGACGGGGGAATCGTCGTGGGCGCTTCTTGGTCTTCCGGGAGCTGCATATGCAACAGGCCTGACGGAAATATGGACAGCACTGGGTTGTGTGGCCGGAATAATTACTGCATGGGCCGTTCTTGCATGGCGGTTAAGGGATGAAGCCGAAAAATACAACGTAGAAACCTTTTCTGATTATATTTCAGCAAAACATGGTGATGCCGGAAAATTTCTCAGGCTGTTAAGCAGTTTTACCATTGTCTTTTTCTTCTTTTTCTATGTGGGGGCCCAGTTTTTAGGGGGAGGGAAAACACTTCATACCCTGTTCGGGCTTAAGCCCGAAGCAGGGATGCTTATTACTGCCGCTGTTATTATACCATATACAATTTATGGCGGGTTCAGAAGTGTTGTTTATACAGATGTGATTCAGGCAATTCTGATGATTACAGCTCTTGTTGTTGCACCTGTTGCTGGTTTGATATACATATCTCACCAGCAGGGTATTTTTGCCACAGGTATAGGCGAGGCTCTTATTAAAGCAGGAGAGTCATATACCTCACTTACAGGTGTAGCCAGAGGTTTTGGTGCCGGTCTGCTGATTACCGGAGGATTCAGCTGGTTTTTCGGCTACCTTGGAGGGTTACCCCAGTTGACAATGAGATTTATGGCTATAAAGGATGCAAGACAGGCCAAGAAAGGACGTAATGTCGGAATTATCTGGACGATTGTTGCATATACAGGGGCTTTAATACTCGGATGGATCGGTATTGCAATTTTCGGACCGGCAGGGCTAAGCGATCCGGAATATGTAATGCCAAGTGTGATTCTGAAACTTTTCCCTCCTGTTATTGCTGCTATTCTTATAACAGGAGCAATTGCAGCAATGATTTCAACCGCCGATTCTCTATTGATATTATCTGCAACAGAACTTTCCGGAACTATTCAAAAAAAAGAGACTGCTGAAAGAGATGAAAAGCCATCAGTTAAAATACTTACGAGGCACCGTATGGTAACAGGTATTATTGCAGTAGTTGCGCTTTTGCTTTCATATATTTCTCCCTCGAAAATAATTTTTACCCTTGTCAGTTATGTATGGGCCGGTATAGGATGTACATTTTCGGTTGTTATTCTTTTTACGCTTTTCTGGAAAAAATTTCACGGGAAAGCAGCCGTTGTCACAATAGTCACGGGTATTTTATTTACCATTTTCTGGATCAGCGGAGGTTTTGAACAACATTACAGGGTCACTTCAGGTAAAATTGATTTTCTTGCAGGACAGAATGTGATCAGTCAGGCTGAAAAGGCAAACCTTCTGGCTCTTGAAGGTAAAAAATTTATAAAAGCTTTAAAGTTTGAAGAAGAATTAAGGGAATGTCTCAGGTGGGGCCATGACGAAAAAAGAATCTCTGTTCTGAGTTCTGCATTTTCTGTAAAAAGTATTCCTGCGCGTCTTATGACATTTATAGTATGTATGGCTGCAGCAGTTTTTTCAACTCTGCTTATGCCGGCAGGCAGGAAAGATTTATCTTAGTCGGACCAGCCTCCCATAAACTGGGAACTTTTGGCGTATGATGCTCTGGGATTAACACAGCATACCGGTATTTTTGAACTGTTTGCAATTATGTACTGTTCTGATGCTCCCAGCATATAGTCGGCAAATGTGATATTTTTTGTTGTAACAATAAGTATAAGGTCGGCATTTATTTTCTGTGCAAAATCTATAGTCTGCTGAGCAAAATCACCTCGTGGGAGGTCATGAATTTCATATTCTATATTGTTCTGCATCAGAAATTTAATTGCGAAGTTGAGATTAATGTTTGTCTTCTTTATCAGAGCTTTATCAGGGGGTGTTGTTTTGATAATATGGATTTTTGAATCAAAATATTTTCCCATAAATATTGCCATCTTCATTTTTTCCTTGTTTTCGGTTCTGAAGTCAACCGGAAAAACAATGTTATGATACCGTTCCCAGTCGCGTGGCGGATCCTGAACTACGATGAAAGGGACCTTTGATTTTACAATAACTTTAAGGGCCCAGCTGCCGGTGAGTTTTTGCATACCCCTGATACCATGAGTTCCCATTACAACAAGACTGGCATTTTTATCATTTGCAAAAGCCCCGATAGACTTGAAAATTGTGCCTTTTTCAATATGCCATGTTATTGGCATATTATATTTTTTGCCGTTTTCTTCAGCTATATTTTTAAGCTTTTCATTTTTCTCTTTTTCATCGGCAGGTTTAATTTTAGGATCAGCAATATGAAGAAGGCATATTTCATTTGAAACCATACGGCTTATTTTAACCGCATGTGCCAGGGCATATTCGGCAACATGTGTAAAATCCCACGGCACTACTATAAGTTTCTCATTTTGTTCCATAGCAACATAGATGTTAAAATTCTATTGTAAAGTTATTCAGAAATTACCAAAATATCAAAATTAATCTGTGTCCGGAGTTTGTCTGTGGTTTAATACCATTTATTCTGTAAACAACAAAAAACATGAAATATTTTGAGAAGATGCATTTAAAATTGGTTAAAAGAGAAAAGTTTAAAGCAAAAATAATGCCAGTTTTTCATTCAAAACAGAATTTATATTTCCTGAATTACTATTTTTGGGTGTTTAAATTTTAAGGTTATATTGAAGGAATGAAAAGAGTAAAGGTAAAAGAACTTCTCGGAGGTTACCCTGTGGGGTCAGCAGTACTTGTCAAGGGATGGGTAAGGACCAAAAGAGAGAGTAAGGGTATAGTTTTTATAGCTCTCAATGATGGCTCTACAATAAACAGTATTCAGGTAGTTGCTGAGGCATCAAAGTTTGATGCCCAGTTATTGAAGGATATTAGTACCGGTTCATCGGTGGCAGTTACCGGTCTTCTTGCCGAATCGTTGGGTAAAGGTCAGAGTGTTGAAATAAAGGCTGATAATATTGAATTATATGGTAAGGCCGATCCTGAGACTTATCCTCTTCAGAAAAAAGGTCATTCACTTGAATTTCTGAGGGAGATTGCACATCTGCGTTTCAGAACGAACACTTTCGGCGCCATCTTCAGAATAAGGCATGCTATGGCATATGCAATACATAAATATTTCAACGATAAAGGGTTTTATTATCTTCACACACCTATCATAACGGGCAGTGACTGCGAAGGGGCAGGCGAGATGTTTCGTGTAACTACCTTCGACCTTAATAATATACCAAGGGATGAAAATGGTTCAGTTGATTTTTTAAAAGATTTTTTCGGGAAAGAAACAAATCTGACTGTTTCCGGGCAGCTTGAAGGCGAACTTGGAGCACTTGCCCTCGGGGAAATTTATACATTTGGCCCGACTTTCAGGGCTGAGAATTCAAATACACCGCGACATCTTGCTGAATTCTGGATGATTGAACCGGAAATGGCTTTCTATGATATCAACGATAATATGGATCTTGCCGAAGATTTTCTCAAGTACCTTACAAGGTATTCACTTGACAACTGCAGGGAAGACCTTGAGTTTCTCAATAAGATGTTTGATAACGGATTGATTGAAAGACTGGAATTTGTAATCCGGAATCCCTTTGAACGCATAACATATACAAGAGCCATTGAGATTCTTTCTGCTTCAGGCAGGAAATGGGAATTTCCTGTTGACTGGGGCAGGGATCTTCAGGCAGAACATGAAAGGTATCTTGTTGAAGAATATTTCAGACGGCCGGTAATCATTACTGATTACCCGAAGGATATCAAGGCATTTTATATGAAGCAGAATGATGATGGAAAAACAGTAAAGGCAATGGATGTTCTTTTCCCGCGGATTGGAGAAGTAATAGGAGGGTCACAACGTGAGGAGGATTATGAAAAACTTCTTGCCCGTGTAAGAGAACTTCATCTGAATGAAAAAGACCTGTGGTGGTATCTGGAAACACGGAAATTCGGGACAGCACCTCACAGCGGATTTGGCCTTGGGTTTGAGCGCTTTCTTATTTTTCTTACAGGAATGTCAAATATAAGAGATGTTATTCCATTTCCGAGGACACCAAGAAATGCTGAGTTTTGAAATATATAAGCCGGGAAAAACTGCCCAGAAGAAATGTTAAAACAGAAACTGGAACAGAAACTTCTTCAGAAATTGTCGCCCCAGCAGATACAGATGATTAAACTGCTGGAAGTACCGGCTATTCAGATGGAGCAAAGAATAAAGAAGGAAATTGAGGAAAATCCCGCACTGGAAGAAGGCACTGAAGAGGATGATCAAGAAATAATGGCAGCTGAACCTGAAGAAGAGGAGTTTGATGAAAAGGACAGGGATCAGGAAGAGTTCACACTCGACGATTATATTGAAGATGAAGAGGATATTCCGGAATACCGTCTTCAGGCAAAAAATTACAGCAGGGATGAAGAAAAACGCTCCGAAATACCTTTTTCAGTAGGCTCTACTTTTCATGAGAACCTTATTTCACAACTCGGACTCAGAGAACTGACAGAAAAACAAAAAATAATAGGTGAATTTATTATCGGAAATATTGATGAGGACGGCTATCTGAGAAGAGATCTGGAGAATATAGTTGATGATTTGGCTTTTCTTCAGAATGTTACAGCAACAATAAAGGAAGTTGAGGAAGTACTTGAAATAATTCAGGATCTGGATCCACCCGGGGTAGGAGCAAGGGATCTTCAGGAGTCTCTTATACTTCAGATTAAGAAAAAAGAAGAATCTGATGCTTCCGTAAAACTTGCCGCAATAATTCTTGAAGAATATTTTGAAGAATTTTCGAAGAGACATTACGACCGAATAGTGGCAAAGCTTGGGGTAAGTGAGGAGGAACTTAAGAAAGCAGTGGAAGAGATTATGAAACTGAATCCGAAACCCGGAAGTCTTTTCAGTGATACATCAGCAGGATCATCACAGCAAATTGTTCCTGATTTTATTCTTGAAATTACGGACAATGGATTTGAATTACATCTGAACTCACGGAATCTTCCTGAACTTCGCCTGAACAAGGCATATACCGAAATGCTTAAAAATTATTCGAGGGAATCCGCAAAGAAAAAAGAGATGAAGGAAGCAATACTGTTTGTAAAACAGAAAATTGATTCAGCACGGTGGTTCATTGATGCCATAAAACAGAGGCAGAATACACTCCTTCTTACAATGAATGCGATTCTTAAATATCAGGAGGAATATTTTAAAGATGGTGATGAGACAAAATTAAAACCAATGATACTCAAGGATGTCGCTGAGATGACAGGGCTTGATATTTCGACAGTATCGAGGGTTGCAAGCAGCAAGTACATTCAGACACATTTCGGTATTTTTCCTTTGAAATATTTCTTTTCTGAAGGGCTTCAGACTGACAGCGGGGAGGAAGTATCAACACGCGAGATTAAAAAAATACTGAAGGAATGTATAGATAATGAAGACAAGAAACGGCCCCTTACAGATGAAAAACTTACCGAAATACTTCAGCAGAAGGGATACCAGATTGCCCGTCGTACCGTGGCCAAATACAGGGAACAGCTAAATATACCGGTTGCCCGCTTAAGAAAAGAAATCTGATGGAAACATTCAACTGGGAAAAATTTCAGATTTATACCGCAAGGTTTTTTACAATCTTGTTTCATCCTTTGTTTATGCCGGCTTATGGCCTGATAATAATTTTTACAGCACCAACCCTCTTTTATTTTCTTCCTCCACCGGTGAAAAAAATTCTTTTGCTTGTTGTTGTGATAAACAATATTATGGTTCCTGTCGCATTAATACCATTTTTCAGATACAGGAATATTATCAGTTCATGGAAAATGGATAATAGAAGCGACAGGGTAATCCCTCTGCTATCAGTATCTATATTGTATTTTATTACTTCATTTATTGTTGCCCGGTTCGGAATACCTTTGCTTATAAAGGCATATATTCATTCAGTTTCAATTCTTTCACTTGCAATTCTTATAATAAATTTTCGTTATAAAATATCAATTCATTCAGCTGGTGCAGGCGCTTTAACAGGGCTGGTAATTTCACTTGGAATTGTAATGGGTGAAAACCTTATATTATATCTGATACCTGTTCTGCTTGTTTCAGGATTGATAATGACATCAAGACTGAAACTTAACGTTCATAATCCGGGTCAGGTCTATTCGGGATTCCTTGCCGGGTTTGCAGTTATCACTTCAATAATCTTATTGTTCCAGTAATTCATTAAGAGCTTTTGAAAGGAGACTGTCATTTTCCTCTTCCGAATAACCGGGAAGCCTGTTTGCTGAAGCAACGGGAAGGGATTTTTTCCCGAGATGTTTCTGCCTGATATAACTGAACCATTTTTTCTCTGAAAGATACCTCGCGAGGTATTCCTGTTCAGCCTGGCCCGGCGTTGGAATCAGAATAGCACTTCTTCTTAGGCTGTAAAGTTCCATTATTGTGGTATATCCTGAACGTGTAATAATTAATTCACTCTGCCTTATTACCCTTAGCCATTCATCCTGCGGAAGGTGATTTACTATCATAATGTTCCCTTCCTGCCTTCCGGGTGAAGCAGAAGACGGATTGCCGGTGAGTATTATTGAATTTCCTTTCTGCTCTTTAAGGATGTCAATTACTTTTTGTGTAAGAATTTCCTTTTGCGGCGACGGCCCTGACATAATTGCTATGCAGAAATATTTTCCCTTTATATTTTCTTTTGCTTCTTGCTTACCATGGAATCTTGATAGAATACCTATATACTTTGCATTACGGGGGAGGCATAGTCTGTGTGAAAGACGGCCTGAAAGATTTACTTCACCGGGAAGATCTGGTATGAAACAGTAAGTGAATCTGTTAATTACTATTCTGCTTAACGGAACAGTCAAATTTTCAAAAATTCCCATGAGACGGGGTAAAGGAATCCTTATCAGATGTGTAACAAGAACACTTTTGACGCACCTGTTCCAAAGTCCGATACGGCTGTCGCTGATTACTATATCTATATTGTGTTCCTTTATTAATTTTTTTAGCTGAAAATGTTCCCTCAGGGAGTGATACCAGAAAAGAGGCGAAAAAATTAAGATTACAATATATTGAGGAAGAAAGCCTGAATATTTAATTGAAAACCCTCTGAAATTTATACATTGAATTTCAGGAATTTCCTTTCTTATCAGGTCTATCTGCCATCTGTCGCCGCCAAAAATAACCCTGCAATTCATGGTCATAATCTTTCTGATGAGGGGAATCATCCTTGTGGTATGGCCGAGTCCCCATCCTAACGGGCAGACAAGTATATTTCTTACGGTGGCTGTCAATTTTATTATTCTGATACCTGTGTCTTGATTCCAAGGCTTTCTACTCTAACAGCTATCTGGTAAAGGTCTCTGGCAGGCACTTTTGTAAGCATTCCTCCTACGGGTGTATCACGGGCTATTGTGTAAATCATCACCTCTTCGGGTTTGATTTCGGCAATTGCCTTTAGCCATGCCTCAATTTCCTCAGGAGTGGTATTATCAATAATCCTGCCGTTATATCTGCCTCTGAGAAACAGCGTCTGTATTATTACATGCCCTTCAAAACCAGACAGATTTTTGATTAATTCAGAAACAGAAATATTAATACGTGGCTGATTATGGATTCTTATAGTTTCATCAAATGCTGAATCGAGTTTCAGTATATTCATATCAACTTTTAGGAGAGCATTTTTTATTGCCGGTTTGTTGAGTGTGGAGGCGTTTGACAGAACTGCAATTTTTGCTCCGGGAGAAAATTTGTTTCTAAGAATTATTGAATCATCAATGATATAAGGGAAATCGGGGTGCAGTGTTGGTTCTCCGTTTCCTGCAAATGTTATGACGTCAACCTTCTGGTTTTTAATTTTCATTTCCTGAAGCCTTGCTGCAAGGGCTTCATATACTTCTTGGCGGCGGGGAAAGAACCCACCTTCGGCCTCAGGTGGCATTGACCAGCCACATTCACAGTAAATGCAGTTGAAATTACATACTTTTTTTCTGCATGGAAGCAGATTGATTCCAAGCGATATTCCGAGCCTGCGGCTTGTTACCGGACCAAAAACAATTTTATCAAAAAGAAAAGTTCCCATCAGTAGAAATTTCCCGGTTCAAAATTAATAATAATTGAGTTTCGTCTTTTTCACAGCAGTCTCCTTGCCTTGCTTTCAGGCAATAATTTAAGATTCTGGAGGTCAAGGTCTTTAATCAGAACAAGGCCGGGTCTTTTGCCTGGGGAAATTTCGCCCATGAGGGTGGTTTCAGACAATGCAGCTGCACCATTATATGTAGCCCACTTAATTAATATTTCCAGACTTAATTGCGGGAAATGAGCTGAGAGAGTTTTCAGTTCTGAAAGAATGCTAAGGTTAGTGTTTGACGACAGACTGTCAGTGCCTATTACTATACTGCAGTTCTCTTCCATCAGCAGGGGAACAGGGGGAAGTTTGCCTTCAATCATGAGATTTGAATTCGGACAGAGGCAATAATGCAGGTTTTCTCTTTTTTTCAGGGCAGCTATGTGCTTTTTTTCAATAAATGTATTATGAACAAGTATCAGATGACCACTACCGGTTACTTCTTCAGTAATGGCTTTTATATGACTCTTTGCAGTTAAAGGAACCATTCCGGGTGGCATGAAATGTCTGTAAGTGGCCATCAGCGGGCCTGAATGGTTTTCAATAAAAGATATTTCTTCTGCTGATTCAAGAAAATGTACTGATGAGAGTTTATTATTTTTTGAATGTTTCCTGATAAGCCTGAAAAGAGGAAGAGGAACGGAGTAAACTGAATGAGGCGTTATATAACAGGTAAGATTATTCTTTTTTGAGGATTCTGCGAGAAACAGGGCATCCTCAATTCTCTGCCGTGCCTTTCTGTGATCAATCCCAAAAACTTCAATAAGGTTGATATATCTGATATTGCTTTCCTTCTTTACTCTGAAAGTGATTTCAGAATTACAGATGTCGGCACACAAAACCACACCTTCTGCTGACATTTCTTTGTCAGCTTTTCCGGCACATTTTTCCTTGTCTTTATTGATATTGAACCTTTTTTCATTCAGTTCAAGAAGAAAGCCATATAATCCGGCAGAGGGTTTAATTTCATTGCGAAGAAATGACAATTCAAGATGGCAATGGCAGTTTACAAATCCCGGGGTTATTACTCCGTTGTAAAATTCAATGTTATTTTTTTCTTTTAGTTGTCCTCCGGTTTCTTCAATGCTTATTATTGTTCCGTCGTCGGAGGCAGTGATAACTGGTCTTTTAAGCGGGGGGCCGGTACCTGTAAAAACATATTGTGCAGAAAAATATTTCATTCAATAGTGCCTTTTATTACTCTTATACCAGAAACTTTTACATGTTTTACCCACCGGCCGGATTGTGGATCGTGTTCAAGAAGCCAGCCGCTGATGTGTGTATAAGCAGTATCTTCAAGCTTTTGGCTGAGAGTATATTCATGTTTTTCGCCGTCGCAGATATAATATGAAGGAGTCCAGTATTGACGTAAACCGGAGGCAGAAGTGTCGGCGGTGCTAAAAAATATATTGGTTCTCAGATTGAAGCTCTGATCGTCAGGGAAAATCTGGGCATCAAAACTTATTTTGTATAAACCTGTATCTTTTACAGGTATGCTGAACCATATCTTATTATAGATACCATCAGCAGGGATGGAGAATGAAGGTTTAAGATTCCAGAGGTTTACAGTTGAGTAAATCCGGGATTCTTCAGCCTCAATCCTTGACTGGATTTCGCTTAACCTTGCAATGACCTGGTCGTAGATTCTTTCCAGTTTCTGGGGGTTATTCATGAAATAATATTTTAATGTAAGGTCAACGGTTTCTTTGGTATAGCCATGGGCTCGGATTACATCAATGTAACAGGAGATGGAATCTTTCATCTGATAAAGGTTTCTGACAAGAGGGTCTGACAGTAAACCGTCGGATAAGTAAATGTCGGTAAGAAGATTTACAAATTCTTTCTGGGGAATAATCTGGCTTCTTTTTATATGTGTTTCCTTGTTAACGCATGATACAGACAAGAGTGAAACAATTAAAACTGCAATTGTGACAATATGTTTACGGGGTGACGGGTTTTCCTTAAGGTATTTTCTTGAAAGATACCTGACAGGATACCACGCAGCCCAGAATCCTATCAGTAACACTGTTGCCGGGACTATAACAAAATCCCTGAATTTTATTACCACAGGATATGCGTTGATAATCAGTGTTTCGCTCTGAAGTTTTAGTAATCCGTATTTCTGTTGTATCCAGCAGATGGCAAAGCCAAGTATCAGACCGGCAACTGCTCCGGTAACGGAAATCAGCCAGCCTTCAAGAAGAAATATTTTCCGGATAAGTGTATTATCGGCGCCGAGACTTCTGAGAATTGTTATATCTCTTTCTTTTTCAATTATAAGCATTGTAAGTGAACCTATTATGTTGAATGATGCAATAATAAGAATCAGGGTCAGAATTATAAAAATAGCCAGTCTTTCTGACCGCATTACCTTATAAAAAATTTCTTTCTGTTCGAAACGGTTTTTTACTTCAAAATTTTTCCCGAAAATATTTTTGACAGAGGTCTGGATTGTTTTAAGATCAGATTTTCTGTCGGTGCGTATATCAATTGAACTCACCTGGTAATCGTATTCAAGAAGTTCCCGTGCGAAATCAATTGGTACAAAAAAATATTTTGAGTCAAATTCATGTTCAATCTGGTATATTCCTGAAGGGAACAGGTATTTATTGATGAAGGCATTTTCGGGTTTAAGGTTAATGCTTGCTGTCCGGCGGGGAACGTAAATATGCAGGGGTGTGATAAAATTTATATTCAGGCTTAGATATTCGGCCACACCGGCACCCATAACAGCTTCAGGATTGCCTCCGGGGCTTTTGAGGCGGAATTCACCATCAATAATTGTACTATCAACACCGGTAACTTTTGAATAATTTTCATCCACTCCCTTAATTGTTGCAATATACTGACGGTCGCCATATTTTAAAAGGGAATTTTCCTCAAGAGTAAGGGAATAACATTCTATCCCGGGTATATGTTTGAGCTGCAGAAGTTCAGAAGTATCGGGAGTAAATACTTTACCTGTTACCGCAGTAATTTTCAGATCAGGGTCGAAGACTGTAAAAATACGATTTATCATGTCCTCCAGACCATTGAAAACTGAGAGGACTATTATAAGAGCCATTGTTCCGACAGCAACTCCCGCAACCGATACTGCAGAAATCACGTTAATTGCATTACGTGATTTCTTTGCAATGAGATATCTTGTTGCTATGTAAAAAGAGAACCTCATTTTACTGAAAATACAAGAAGTCCTGTGCCACTATTGTGTTTTATCTTAAGATCAGTCAGGTTAAGTATCAGAGCAAATGGAAGTGTCAGGAGATAGTAAAATGGGAGGACGGCAAAAAATAATCCTGATTTGTTTATCAGTAATGCAGGATACTTTATTGAGATCAACCATGAAAGATGGCCTAATTTCCCGTAAGTATATTCTGAGGTGGTTTTATTGAAGCCTGCTGCTTGCAGTTTCAGTTGTATTTCTTCCTTGCCGTAACCGTTTCGGACATGTTCATCTATAAATGAGGAGGGGCTGCCGGCGGTGATTCCGGATCCGCCCATATTGCTTGGTGTTGTAATAAGCAAAACGCCTCCGGGTTTAAGTGCATTAAAAAAGTTTCTGAAAACCTGAATGTCGTTTTTTATATGTTCCATAACGTCTACTGAAATAATAAGGTTGTACAGGTTTTCTTCCTGAAATTCTGTCAGGTCGGCTGTTACGAAACTGACTCTGCTGCCCATGCCTTCTTTTATGAAAAACTCGTTACAGCCACTGACCTGTTCGGTGATGATATCAATTCCTTTAATTTTCCATCCACTGTTTTTTCTTGCCATCCACCATGAATGTTGTCCGAGGCCTGAACCCGCATCAAGAACATTTGAGTCGGAGGGAAGCATTTTACTTATTTTTCTTAAAGCTTTATGAAGGTGCCACGACCTAAGGAACAAAAGATTTAAGAAGAAATAGAACAGTTTCCTGGTGAAAGTTGATTTTTTCAGGAATTTCTCAGCAAATTCTTTAAATGGTTCATACTGCATTTTATTTCGGTTTCAGCAATTTTTCAATATTTTCTATGTAATCGAGGCTATCGTCAATAAAATAAGCAATTTCAGGAACAATACGCAACTGTGTTCTGATTTTCTGTCCAAGTTCAAAACGGATTCTTGCTGAATGGTCTTTCACTGAGTTAAGTACCTGTTTATTGTCGGAGGAGGGGAAGATACTCAGATACACTTTTGCAAGAGACAGGTCGGGGCTCATTCTGACGACGGTTACGGAAATAATTTTGCCTGGGGCCAGTTCATTGCTTTTTCTCTGTAATATCCCGGCTATTTCTTTCTGAATAAGCCTGGATACTTTTTTTTGCCTTGTTGATTCCATTTCAAGCCCATTTTGAATGGTCAAAGGTACAAATACTTATTGAATAGAAATTGAAATCTGAGTAACTTTGCAGAAGTTGTATTAATCAAAAAAAAGATTAGGTTTGCGTGTTATTTTAAAAAACGGATATGGATATTGTCGTTAGCGGAATCAGGTCTACAGGGAATTTACACCTCGGCAACTATTTCGGGGCGATAAGGAATTTCGTAAAGATGCAGAGAGAGAACAAGTGCTTCTTTTTTATTGCTGATTATCATTCTCTTACGACTCATCCAAAGCCTGATGACATTCATGGAAATATAAAGCAGGTACTGGCTGAGTTTCTGGCATGCGGGATTGACCCTGAAGTAGCCACGGTTTTCATACAGAGCGATGTGCCTGAAGTTCCGGAGCTTTACCTGCTGCTGAACATGAATGCTTATGTGGGTGAACTGCAAAGGACAACATCTTTCAAGGAAAAGGTAAGAAAACAACCCGATAATGTCAATGCCGGACTTCTCACCTATCCGGTACTTATGGCTGCTGACATCATTATTCATAAAGCTACAAAAGTTCCGGTAGGAAAGGACCAGGAACAGCATCTGGAGATGACACGTAGATTTGCAAGGAGGTTTAATACAATGTATGGGGTGAATTATTTTCCGGAGCCTGATGCCTACAATTTTGGCGAAAAACTGATAAAAATCCCAGGACTTGACGGAACCGGGAAAATGGGGAAAAGCGAAGGTAATGGGATTTTCCTCGCAGATTCTCCGGAAGAAATCAGGAAAAAAGTTATGAAGGCCATTACAGATACAGGTCCAACGGTTCCCAACCAGAAAATGTCAGTTCCTGTAAAAAACCTGTTTACAATCATGAGTGTTGTTTCAGACCCTTCAACGGTGAAATATTACAGGGAGAAGTATGCAACATGCGAAATAAGATACGGGGAAATGAAAAAACAACTTGCAGAGGATATAATAAAATTTATTAGTCCGGTCAGGGAACGGATAAATGAAATTATTGCCGATAACAGGTATCTTGCAAAAGTAGTTGCTGAAGGAGCTGAAAAAGCAAGGGCAAGTGCATCGGCCACCCTCAGGGATGTAAAGGAAATAATCGGTTACAAAAAATTTGTTTAAAAAATTAAGCCAGGTTTCTGACCTGGCTGCCCTTGAAGAATCAGGTATATGTTGGAGATTGCCTGCATTCTTTATAGTACAAAATATGTGCCAAAGTTTCCGGAGTGCCATCGTGTAAGAGGCTGGAAATATTATCACACAAACTAAAAATTTCGTTAAATATTCCGGTTCTTTAATTAATTTTTAACCCCTGATGAAATGGTTGCTACATCAGTACTCTTAGTGATATAATGAAATTTCTTCCCGGTGCAACTATTCCCCATGCATATGGCCGGTACCGGTAATCAAGGATATTTTCACAACCGGCGCTCAGGGAAGCTAAACTGGCAATGTCATAATTAACTTTAAAGTTTATAGTGAACCATCCTGGCGACCACGGATTACCATTTCTGTCAGTTGCATACATATAAGGTTTTGATATTTCGGAAGGTGGCATATCGGAGAACTTCTTTGCACCATTATAAACGGTGTACAAATCAGCTTTAAGGATGGATTTTTCAAAAATTATGTGGGTGGAACCTGCCAGTGGAGCTGCATGTCTTAATGGTATCCCTCCCTTTTCAGTTCCTTTTGTAAAACTTATATTTGATTTTATAAAGAAATACCTGCTGAGATTTATCTGCATATTTGATGATATGCCATACACATTTGCATAACTTGCATTGACCAGTGCTTCAACTTTGCTTAACTGACCCTGATACATGATTGAATCTTCTCCGTTGAAAAGAAAATCATGCCTTATCATGGCATTTTTAAGCCAGGTAAAGAATGATGAAATTTCAAAATGTATAAAACTGGTAATATTTTTTTCTATTCCGAAATCTGCATTATATGCATATTCAGGTTTAAGTTCAGGATTGGGTACTACTACAATTCCGGGAGCAGAATCAAATACTTTACCGGCATCATCCAGATTAGGTGCTCTGAAACCGGTGGATGCATTTAAACTGATACGTGTTGTTTTATCAGGTTTGAGTACTACTCCGGCTGAACCGGAAACGGCTTCATTTGAAATTGATATCTCTGTGAACGGAAAGTTGTAATATGAGTTGTCTGCGATGGTAGAATGCAGTGATACATTATTGTAGCGTATTCCGGCATTTAAAGTTATCAGCTCTGAAAATTTTACCCTATAACCTCCGTATATTGAAAAACTGTTATACCTGTTTTTACCGTTAGGGTATCTTGAACCTGCAGGTTCTATCTCGAATGTATTGATATCTCTTGTCCGGGCTTCTGATTTTATATCATTAGTAACAAATTCAGACCCGTAATAGAAAAAATTTCCGGATGATAGTGTCTTTTCAAAATCGAGATTAAGAGAGAAGATTCTGACTTTTTCAAACTGTTCGTTGATGGTATAGTTGCCGAATTTTCTGTCGTGCCTGCTCTCCTGATAATTCTGATGTGCGGCGATGATTTTCATTTCATCAAATACCGAATTTGGCTTGTCAAGATTTATCTGAAGATTATTCATAAGCCACACCTGAGGCCCGTAATACCAATCGCCATACTGCAGCTTACCGGATTTGTACTGTATCAGGCGATCGTATCGCGGGACATTTGACAGTGCAGAATAATGGTTTGAGAATATTATATCGAGGTTTTTTAACGGGTTAAATCTGATTTTACCGGTAGTATTTATCTGGCTGTATCCTGAAAAGACCTGTACATCAGGGTTGGGGTTCCTTATTATGGTATCTTTTTTATTAATATGTTGTACATATTCAGGCCTTGTGTATTCAGGATGCTTTTTGGATCCCATCCTGAGGTCGTCAAAACTTGAATATGAAATAGCTGCGAGGAATCCGATTTTATTGAAACCTCCGTTAATCTTTACCTGAGAACTTTTTTCATTATCGGCTGATGAGTAACGGATGAATGCTTCAGCTTTGACGACCGGTTTTCCTGAAGTTGATAGTATAACTTTATCGGTATGGAAATCCATAACTCCGCCAATGGCATCACTGCCGTAAACCACTGCCCCGGGTCCGCAAATAATTTCAGCCGATTCAATCATATTGGGATCGAGTGATATTACATTCTGTATATTGCCTTCCCTGTAAATGGCATTATTCATTCTTACACCGTCGACCACGATCAGAACCCTGTTGGTAGCGAAGCCTCTTATCATCGGGCTACCCCCTCCCAACTGGCTTTTCTGAATAAAAACATCTCCGGTTATTCCGATAAGATCAGCTGTTGTTTGAGGATTCTGAGTTCTGATCATCCGGCCTGTTACAACACTTATCCTGTTCGGAACTTCATTACGGTTCTGCTCCCACCTGTTTGCTGATACAACAAACTCTTCAATTTCAAATACTTTCTTCCTCAAAGAAACTATATTGCCTGAATTTCTTATTTCGCCTGCAGTAGTGCAGAGCTGTTCATAGGAAACCAGATGAAAACAGATGTTTGTGCTGTCGTCAAAGGCAGAAATATCAACAGTGCCCGATAAACCTGAATATGTTATAAACCTGTCAGGTTCCAGTGAAACTGCAACATGCATAAGGGGTTTCTGATCCTCGGAGTCAATAACCGTTATTTCCTGCGAATTTGCCGGGAGTGAAAAAATAAACGGAAAAAATAAAAATAAAAGAAAATTTTTTTTCATCGGTAAACCTGAAAAGCAAATATAAATATAGTTCCTATTTTTTCCCCGTATTTTTTTGCCATATCAACTGTTAAAATGTTTTTATCTGAAGCAAACGATATTTGTTATATTTTTGATAATGTAAATATAATTATATCGGGTGACACGAAAAGTTATTGCATTAATATTTGTACTGCTTGCCGGACTGGCGGTTCTGTTTTATTTTATAAGTCAGAGTAGCCGCAATATTCTGACTGATCCGTATAAGCTGGTACCGGCCAATGCATGTTTTTTCGTTGAATCCTCAGATTTTCCTGGTCTGTTGAATTCAGTTTCAGAAAATAACGGGATGTTCAGGGAGATTTTAACTTTAAAAGGAATGGAAAAATCTGCCCTGAAATTCAACCATCTGAGAAATTTTTTTAACAGAAATGAGATTTCCGTCATAACGGAAAACAGCAAGACAGTTTTATCTTTTCATTTTACCGGCAGTGGTGGAATTGCCCCCCTTCTTGTGATGACCTTGCCCGAGAATTTCAGACTCCGGCATATTGCTGAAGCTGTGAAAAAATATACTGATTCTCAGATCAATATTATAAAAAAAGGGATAAACAAAATTCTGGTATTACAATGGCCCGGTACTGCAACTGCGGATACGCTTTATATCGGTTATGTTTCCGGGCTTGCAGTATGCACCACATCATCAGAAATTATGGATATGGTTATTAACAGGGGAAATCAAGAAAATGATATCAGAGCAGCACCCGGAATTTCCAGACTGATTTCTTCATCGGGTAAAAATGAGGATAAAATATTTATTGTCTTCAGAAATTCAGGAAGTCTGATTTCCCGGCTTACTGGCGGAAAGGCACCCTGGCTCGCCGACGTGATAATGAAACTTGCCGGAAGCGCTGAAGGGGATATCGTTATCAGCGAAAACGGCTGTCTGCTAACCGGATATACTGAATGTACGGATAGTTCCGACATTCTTTACAAATATAAATCTCACGGTGCCGGAACTCTGAGCACATACAGAATGTTGCCTGTAAGTACAATAATGTTCAGAACAATGATAATTTCCGGGGAAACACGGAAACAGATTATTGAAAAAAAAGAAGAAGATACAATTTATAAACTGGCAAATGAACTGCTTCCTTCACTTGATGATGAATTAACTACAGCTGTCATTGACCTTAAAAAAGAGGGCAGCGGAAATGGAACAATAACGGTATACAGTCTTAAAAACCGGGATATGGCCGAAAGAATTATTTATAAAAAATTTAATGACTGGTGCAGGGATAACAAAATAGCAGAGAAGAACGTGGTGAGATATTTTCACCCTGATGATATGACAAAAATTTCCGTTATTTCAACACCATTTAAAGGTCTCTCTTCAGTTTTTTACGGGAATGGTCTGAAAAGTGTTTCAGATTCACTGTATGCTTTCAATGAAAACTATATGATAAGTGCGGACAGTTATGAGGGAATAGAGAAATTTCTTTATGGCAACCTTTTAAATAAAACTATTATCACAAATGCTGATTTTCGTGACTTTGAAGCCACACTGCCAAGTAAAGCAAGTTATTTCTTCTGTCTGGTACCTTCTGCATCAATAGATTTTATGGCCAAATATTTTAATGATTCAATCATTGGCACATTAAAGGGAAGCATGGATGTCATTAAAAAAATCAGATATGCCGGTTATCAGTTTATCCCGGGTAATGGGATGATTTACAATACCCTGTCAGTCAGGTATGTAGAAAACATTGAAGATGAGACTGGTACAGAATGGGAAACAAGGCTTGACGGTGCTGTGGTAACCAAACCCTTTTTCTTTGTAAATCATAATACCGGTGCAAAAGAGATTGTTGTGCAGGATGAATGGAATAATCTTTATTTAATTAATGCGGCCGGGAGAATTTTATGGAAAATCCAGACAGGAGAGAGGATAATCGGAAATATTTATATTATAGATTTTTATGGTAATGGGAAATATCAGATACTTTTTGCAGGGAAAAACAATCTTTATCTTGTTGACAGAAACGGCAACTTTGTGGAGAGGTATCCGGTGAAACTGAGGTCGCCGGCTTCCGGCCCCCCTGCTTTATTCGATTACGACAACAACAGGAATTACAGAATTTTTATTCCCGGTGAAGACAAAGTAATATATGTTTACGATAAATACGGGAATGTGGTAAAAGGATGGAAACCTTTCAAAACAAACGGATATGTGAGGTCAGAAATTAAATTTTTCAGGTTATCAGGTAAGGACTTTATTCTTGCAGCCGATGAAAACAGTGTATATTTTCTTGACAGAACCGGAAATGTGAGAATGAAAACATCTGAACCTGTAACATGTGCAGCAGGTTCGGAAATTAAACTTAATCATGGGGTTGAAACTTCCTTTGTATTTACCTCTCCTGACGGAACAGTTAATTTTGTCACAGCTGACGGGAATGTTCAGAAAGTCTCAATGAACAGATTCAGTTTTAACCACTCCTTTGATTTTTTTGATATAGACGGGGACGGATATGGTGAATTTATTTTTATTGACCAGGGTAAATTATATCTTTATGACCATGACAGGACAGAAGTTTTTGTGCGAGATTTCGGTTCAGAAAACATACTGGGGCAGATGGATTTCATTTTTTCACAGACTGAAAGAAAAATAGGAATTTTTGATGCTCTGAAAAAACAGATATTCCTGATTGATAAAAAGGGGAATGACATGCAGGGTTTTCCTCTTAAGGGATTTTCGAAATTTTCAATAGGCAAATTGTCTGATAAAGGCGGATTTCATTTAATTGTAGGCGGGAATGACAATTTTCTTTATAATTATAAGTTAAATACAGAAGGAAATAATGATTAACTATATGATCAGAAAAAAAATCCTGTTTGCAGTTTTAATAACAGCATTTATTATGTCAGGTTGTATTAAAGAAACATACGACCTGAATAAACTTTCAAAAAAGATAGAAATATCACCTGCTTTTAGTTTTCCCGTGGCAACAGGTGATGTTAAAATTGAAGATATTGTTAAACCCGGAGATACAGTCAGGTTTGACAGCGACAAATTTATCCGGCTTTTCATAAGAAAAGATTCAGTTTTCAATCTGAAATTAGAAGACTTCTATGATTTTTCAGATATGGTATCTTTTGAAAGTGGGTACGTCTTCGGTGAAATTATGATGAGTGATTTTCAGAATACCTTGAAGTTAACCCTTAACACCATAAGCATGTATTTTAGCCCTGCATTAAGGGCACAATTCCTTTTGCTTGCTGACGGAGGGTATCACGATTTTCCTGCTTTCCCAAATACTGATGTGGGGGAACATACTTTTACTATGCTTGCAGGCTTTGAAAATGTGCATTTATCATCAGGCACAATTGAAATAAGTGTAAAAAACAACCTTACTGCTCCGCTGAGTGGCATAAAAATCCGTTTATACAACAGTACGGGTCATACTGCCATAGGTTCGGAAGTGACAATTTCTTCAATAAATTCCGGTTCAACTAAAACTGTTACTGTTCCGCTTAGTCTGCCGGGAGTTACAGTTACAAACTCAATAATTGCGGCTATTGTTTTCACCGGTAGCCCCGGTGCTTCAAATGTAATAATTGACATGGACCACACAGTTGATTTTACTATCCGGGGGCATGATCTTAAAATATCAGCTGGCCGTCTGATAGTACCTGAACAGATACTCAGTTCCCTTGATAATGCTGATACACTCGACTTCGAACCGGGTGAAAATATTGAAATTGAAAAGGCAAGTATCACTAAAGGGGAAATTGACTATAATGCAACTTCGAGGAGTAATCTGACAGCTTCATTTAATTTTGAATTACCGACTTCCGACAGGGCTGGATCCCATATATCTAAAATAATTAATTTAGCTGCAAATTCCACGGTTACTGGTAATATTAATATTGACAATACGGTTATTGATTTGAACAGGGACAGTAATCAGCCATATAACAGGTTGCCTGTAAAGTACGAAGTCAGGATAAGTTCTCAGGGGAACATGGTCAATTACAGCAGCTTCGACAGTATTCACCTGAAAATCAGTATGCCTGACCCGAAAGTTGATTATATGAAAGGATATTTTGGCCAGAAGCAGGAAAATATTGACCCTGATACGATAACCACGGATCTTGAAGATATACTTAAAAAAATAACAGGTGAATTCTATATCTCAAACCCGATTCTGAGAGTCAATTATTCCAATTCTTTCGGGATACCAGTAGGCGTTACCCTGAATGCTACAGGCAAAAGAGACAGCAAAAGTATAAACCTTGATCTGAAACCTTTCACAATAGATTATCCTGTTTTTCCGGTAAGGGACATTTCTTCTTCCTTTACAATAGACAAATCAAATTCAAAGCTGCCTGATCTGATTTCATTGCCTCCGGTTGAAATCAGCCTGTCAGGTTCCGGTAAAATGAATCCTTCCGGATCAGGCTCTGAACGTAATAACTATGTTTTTGGTAACAGCAGGTTTCTGGCATCGCTCGAAATTGAAGTTCCGGTTGAATTAAGGTTTAATAATCTGCAGTTTGCCGATACAGTGGATAATTTTCTGAAACCGGATGAAAACGAAAATAATGATGACAATCCTTTCAAGCCTGAGAATATGGAATATTTCAAACTTAAGATAACTTCTTCAAACGGTTTTCCGCTCGGCGCTTCACTGCGGCTGAAACTATATAATTCGCTAACTGATAAAATTCTTTATACAGTAAATGCCCCCGAAATAATTAAACCTGCCGTGGTTGATGCAAACGGTAAAGCATCAACGCCAGCCGAAACTGTTACTGAGATTAATTTTGATGCTCCTTTCTTTGATGCATCAAAAGATGCTGATAAGATAATTTTTGAATTCACTCTGGTTACTTCGGGAGGCGGGACGAAGGATGTAAAATTCTATTCAGATTATATGATTTCATTCAAGGCCACAGTAATTGCCAGGCCAGATATTATTTTTAACCAGTGAAAATTTTAAGTAAGATGTTCAGGAAAAGAATTTATTTAGTCATATTGACTCTGTTGCCTTTGTTTTCATTGTTTCTGAAGGCTCAGAATGGTCAGGTTATGTATTATATGAACCTGCCGCAAAACCATCTCTACAATCCTGCGCTCCGGCCTTCCAATTCATTCTATTTCGGACTTGGTATAACAGCGATTGGATTAAATCTGAATAACAATTTTTTTAATTTTTCCGATGTCTTTTTGCCAGGAAGGTCTGATTCAATTATTACTTTTTTACATCCCGACTATGATATAAACAATTTTTTAAAGAAAATCAATTCAAATAATTTCCTTACGCCGGACGTAAACGTGCAATTATTCGGACTGGGATTTAATGCAGGAAAGGATTTATATGTTTTCCTTGATGTTACAGAGAGAGTTGAGGGCAATTTTTCGCTGCCGGGAGATTTAATTAAACTTAGTCTGACAGGGAATGATGATTTTGTTGGCAAAACACTTGATCTTGGCAGTTTTGATGCCGGGCTTATCTATTTCAGAGAAGCTGGTGCAGGATTTTCAAAGTTATTCGGGAAGCATCTGAGGCTGGGGATAAAGGCAAAGATGCTTTTTGGTCTTGCCGGTTTTTCAATGGACAACAGGAAACTTAATGTGACTATTAATGAAGACTTTACTCATACTTTCAATGCAGATCTGACAGCAAATATCAGCGGTCCGGTAAATATTTATTATGATGCGGATAATTACCCTGACAGCATTTCGTTCGATGAAGATAAACTTAAATCACCTGATGCTTATCTTAATACAAAAAATCCCGGACTTGGGGTAGATATCGGGGCAGTTTATAGTTTTTCCGAAAAATTCAGCATTTCTGCTGCTGTCACAGATATTGGTTATATTAAGTGGAAGGATATGGTTACAAACATGAAGGCTGAAAGTGAATTTACTTTTAGCGGTTTCAATATTACCGATGTGGTAAACGGAACAAAAACGTTTGAAGAACTAACGGATGAAATGCTTGATTCTCTTAAAAGGTCGTTTGTAGTTACTGACAATAAAAAACCATTTTCAACTTATCTGGCTCCGGCAGTAACACTTGGGGCAAGTTATAATTTTACCAGAAGTTTGGGAATAGGAGTATTGTCACACACTCTGTTTGAAGGTAATGAAATAAGGGAAGCAGTGACATTTTCGGCAAACCTCAATGCCGGGAATTCATTTTCGGCAAGCGTTAGCTATACTGCAAAGAGCAGGAGTTATGACAATATTGGTGTCGGGTTAGCATGGCGTTTGGGTTTTCTTCAGTTTTACATTGCCTCAAACAGGATTCCGGTTATCTGGAACAAAATCATAGTTGATAATTCATCGTTTTTCTTGCCTGAAAACTTCAACACCTTTGATTTAAGGTTTGGATTGAATGTTGCTTTTGGCAATAATATTAAAAAGAAGAGTGACCGGCCTATGCTGAAAGTTGAAAATTAATGTGATTTTATTATGTTGAGAATAGTTCTGTTAATTATCCTTGCAGTGCTTATTGTACGTATCCTCCTTCTTTCGAGAATGGAGAGGGAATCCGGTATAAAAACATGGAAGCATGGACCTGATTATAAGGCATTCAGCAGTAAAGGCATACCGAAAAGTTTAGGAGAATATATTGATTTTAAGGAAGAAACGAAGAAAAAATGATATTATTTCTTTATCAGATGTTTAGCCAATGCATTAGCGAAAACGAAGTCGTTTAATTTCTGGCAGTTTGAATTCAGGATTTCATGTTTGTTTCCCTCCCAGTATTTAATGCCTTCGCTTATGAAAATAATTTTTTCTCCGATTTCCATGACTGAGTTCATATCGTGAGTATTGATAATTGTTGTCATTGAATATTCTTCGGTAATTTCTTTAATAAGAGCGTCAATAAGGTTTGCAGTAATAGGGTCGAGGCCGGAATTAGGTTCATCGCACATAAGGTATTTAGGGTTAAGTGCAATAGCCCGTGCGATAGCCACTCTTTTTCTCATTCCTCCTGAAAGTTCGGCAGGGTAAAGATGGTTGGCTTTCAGAATGTTTACTCTTTCGAGGCAGAAATTAACTCTTTTATTTTTTTCCTTTAGGGTCATATTGGTAAACATATCTAGAGGGAAACGGACATTCTGTTCCACGGTCATGGAGTCGAACAATGCACTGCCCTGAAAAAGCATTCCCATTTGTTTCCGTATATCCTTTTTCTGCCGGAAGTTGAGGTTATTGAACAGGATATTATCGAACCATATTTCACCTTTATCTATGTCGTGAAGGCCGACTATGGATTTAAGAAGTACGGTTTTTCCCGAGCCGCTTTGGCCGATTATAAGATTTGTTTTACCGGGTTCAAAGGTTACTGAGATATCGGTCAGGACTTCTTTACCGTTAAAAGATTTATATAGATTTCTGACTGTTATCATGTTAGTAGCATCTGGGTAAGAATAACGTTGAACATCAGTATATAGACACTGCTGTAAACTACAGCTTTGGTTGAGGCCTGTCCGACCTCAAGGGATCCTCCTTTAACAAAATAGCCCTGATAAGCAGATATACTGGTAATTAAAAATGCAAAAACAACTGTTTTGATCAGTGAATATGTAATATAATAAGGTATAAATGCATATTGGATTCCATAAATAAATTGTTCGGATGTTATTACGCCGACAATCTGTGTTCCCACCAGCCAGCCGCCGAAAATACCGATTATAATGCTCATCAGTGTTAAAAGAGGGTTGAACAGGAGTGTTGCAATCATTTTAGGGAGAATAAGGTAAGCAGCGGAATTGACTCCCATAATTTCAAGGGCGTCAATTTGTTCTGTAACGCGCATGGTGCCAATCTCTGAAGCAATATTTGAACCGACTTTACCTGCAAGTATCAGTGCGACTATTGTAGAGGAAAATTCAAGTATTATTGAATCGCGGCATCCAAGGCCTATAAGGTAAGCCGGGTAGATTGGGTTTTCAGTATTATAGGCTGTCTGCAGGGTTATTGCAGCCCCCATAAAGAATGAGATAATTGCGGTAATTCCTATAGAATTAACTCCCAGGAATACAAACTCTTTCATGGTCTGTTTGTAATAGACTGAGGACTTTTCGGGTTTTGAAAAAACCTTTCCAAGGAGAATGAAATACCTTCCAATACTCCGGAGGGCCATTGAAATCAACATAAGATTTCCTTTTATTAAGGGGATAAAATTACAAATTATTACTGTATTTATTTGAGGTTAATACTGTTTAAAAAGCTTTAATGGGCAAATAGTTTTATATTTGCAGAAATTTTTTACTGACTTATGGATAACCGGTATATTTTGATTATGGCAGGCGGTATAGGGAGCCGTTTCTGGCCGTTAAGCCGGAAAGAAAAGCCCAAACAGTTTCTTGATATTCTTGGCAGGGGTGAAACTCTGATTCAGCAAACTTACCGGCGTTGCAGGAGTATATGTCGGGAAGAAAATATCTTTGTGGTTACTAATGCTGAACATAAGCAAATTACAATTGATCAGCTTGGCATAAGGCCCGACAGGATACTTGCAGAACCTTTGCGGAGAAATACCGCTCCATGTATTGCCTATGGAGTTTTCAAAATAAAAAAAGAAAATCCTGATGCTGTTATTGCAGTAATGCCTTCTGATCATCTTATTGAAAAGGAAGAGGAGTTTTATAAAGCCGTGAATATGGCATTTGGGTTTGCTGAAAAGCATAATGCTCTTCTTACTCTTGGCATAAAGCCTGACAGCCCTGAAACGGGGTATGGTTACATTCAGGCAAATGAGAAAAAACGTGTGGAAGGTTACGAAAAGCTTCTGAAAGTAAAAACATTTACTGAAAAACCGAATATTGAACTGGCAAGAGTATTTCTTGAAAGCGGGGATTTTTACTGGAATTCCGGAATATTTTTCTGGAATGTAACATCCATTCTCAATGCATTTTCAAAATATTTGCCGGATATATACATGGCTTTTGAGGAAGGTAAGGAATTTATGGGGACGGAGCAGGAAGGCTCTTTTATTTCTCGCACCTACATTTCATTAAAGAGTATTTCAATTGATTATGGAATCATGGAGAAGGCTGACAATGTTTATGTTTTATGTACTGACATAGGCTGGTCAGACCTTGGGGCATGGAGTGCGCTTTATGAACATTCATTGGCCGATGAGTCGGGAAATGTATCTGTAGAGGGAGAGTTATTTCTTTACAACAGCAAAAGAAATATTATTAATATTAATTCGGGGAAAATTGCGGTTTTGCAGGGACTGGAAGATTTTATAGTTGTTGATACCGGCGATATACTGATGGTAGTGAAAAAGGAGGATGAACAGAATATCAAGTATTATCTTGATGATGTAAGAAAAAAAACCGGAGAAAAATATTTATAGGCAGATACAGGAAAGAAAAAAGGGGCGTATTTAAGCCCCTTTTTTATACTGTTTTATGAAGTCTTTTAATATTCCCAGAGGTCGTGTTCAAAATTGAATATCTGCATTTTTATTCTTTCGGCTTCAAACATAGCGTCTTTGCCTACGGTATAATCACTGATTGGCCGGTCGTTAAAAACATTTGATTCGGCATAGATGTAACTTCCGAACCTTCTCATCATGAACAGGTCATCGAATGATAATCTCTGTGAATCGTTATTTGGATTAAATACTTCTTTTTTGGCAAGAATATCCCTGAGGTCGTCATACCTAAGCCAGCAGACGGGTGTCCTGATTGTTCTTCCGGTTGCTGCGTCGAGAGCAATGTGAATAGGGCAGATACCAATAATTCTTACATCGAGTTTTGAATGTTTTTTGTCAAAAAACCACTGTTCATACAGCAGGAGTTGTTTAACGTCTGCAGGTTGTGCACTTTGTTGAATTACAGTATCTTTCAGCATCTGGGTTTTAATGTCCTGTATCTGTGTCTGGACAAGTTTTGCTCCCATTTTTTGCTCAATATCTGCATACGTCAGGCTTACAGGGGTAGTGTCAGGTACAATGGTCCAGTCGTAAGCTGTTATCTTTCCAGCCTTCAGTTCTTCAAGCACCAAATTGATAAAGTTTTTTCTACCATCAGGTGTAGTGTTAGTGGGATAATAGAGAGGCTGGTTAATTCTTTCCCGCAGATCAATAATCCTGTAGATGTATTTTGACCATGGGACATCGGCTTCCCGCAGGAACGGATAGCTTATTTTAGGATTGTCGGGTATGGATTTCTGATAAATATCTTTAAATGTCTGGGCATTTATTAATCCGCCGATTAATAAGGCCATGAGTCCGGAAACAATCTTTCTCTTCATTGCAATCATAATATTTAATAATAAATATTTCTCTTAAATTAGTTAACTGTAATTATTATAGGTGAAAGATCTTGTGGTTTATTATCAGGGCCAATAGCTTTTATATTTTCAATATAAAGTTTTTTACCTCTGGTAAGTCCGTTAAGTATTTGTTTTTGTTCAGCCGTCAGCAGATTACTTTTGCTGTCTCTGTACACATCGAACCCTTTCTCGGTAGTTGATACCCTGAATTCTGTTACATTATATCTCAGGTCGAAGTCGAATCCTTCGAGGTCGGCAAATACTGCCTGTTGTGCAACAATAATATCTTTTGTCAGGTTTGCATTGCCTGTGACGTTGGCAAATTTAGCCACTGGTTTGGGGATTGATTTGACTCTGAATTCCATTGGGGCAAAAGTCTGTATTTTGCCGCTTATTTCTGCCGAAACGATTATCTGGGCATTCTGGCCGACAGTTTGCGGACGTGCTTTCCAGTCGCCCGGGAAGTTTTCGCCCCGGGAATTTTTGACCCGTCCTCTATCAATGACTCCGTTTTTCATAGTTGCCCTGATTTTATCAGAACCCACACCGGGTACAGAAATATCAATCGGGTTATCTATACCTGCATAGAGGACGTTCATTGCTGTTGGTGAGATGACTACGTTTGGAGCGCCGACTGAATAGGATTCTTTGAACGGGTATGAAACCAGTGTCCCGTCGGGGGCTTTGAGTGTGATAAGACCACCCCATGTCTGTTGTCCGAGGGTTGCAGCCCGCACTTTATAGATTCCTTTTCCTGATTCATCAACAGGCAGGGTGATATAATTACCGACCATTTCGTATTTAACAGCTCCGTCGGCGGTTTTTGTTGAAGTGTAGTTACCTATTTTTATTTCGGGAGCCTGTGTTGTATCAACAGCTGTAAGGAATACTTCAGCCTGGTATTCATTACCAAGCATCACATATGTTGAGGTTGGTTTTACGGTAGCCAGAATTTTATTGAATTTATATGAACGTGCTTCTATCTGTTCATAAAGGAAGTTAAGCAGGTCAGTTTCGGCATTTCTTACGTCTACCTGAATTTTTGAAAGGATACAGATTACAGCAACAACAGGCAAAGTCTGAAAGTTGTCATTTACCCAGGGAACCTTCTCTCCCTCTTTGTTTACGACATCGTCAGTATTAAAGATTTTTTTAAGTGATTCTTCAATTGCCTGATTTTTACCGTTCAGTACTTCATGGATCATGTCATCCCTGTAAGAATCAATAAGAGCTTTGAGATCATTGCCTTTTCCTGCCTCTTGTGCACCAATGAGGATTTCAGATGGTACATCTCTCTGGTCAATTCTTTTTACCTCATCAATTACTATATCTTTTCCAACTACAGCAGGGGTATCGTCTCCTTCAGTTCCTTTGATAATTTCGATTTTAAGATCCTGTATATAATCATACAATTCATCGGATCTTTGTTTTACCATATAGGCTTTATCTCTGGCAGGGCCTGCTTTGACAGGGTTTTGTGCTGCTGCCCTGTCGAATGTTTCATATAGAACGCTGTTTTTGGCAGCATAGTTCTGGATGGTCTTTGTAAGGCCTTTATCAACGTTTTTGAATGCTTCCACGGCTTCCTTTGATACGTTCAGAGCGAGCATAGCAGTTAGAACCAGGTACATCATCCCGATCATTTTTTGCCGTGGAGATAGCTTCTCATGAGCCATTTTTCAGTTTGTTTAATCAGTTAATTAAAAAACATTTCCGGGTGCATAATTATTTAACATTCATGGCAGCAAGCATATTTCCATAAACGTTGTTCAGAGCTGTGAGGTTTTCGTTTAATTTTACGATCTGTTCGCGGTATTTTTTGGTATCATCTGCCGAATCTGTAAGATTCTTTATGACACCCTGAAGTTCCTTGTAGAGCGATTCAGATTCCTTAACGTGTTCCTGTGTTCCTTTAAGCTGGAGTTCATAAGCAGTGTTAAGAGCTGAAAGGTTTTTATTAAGTGATTCAAGTTGTTGCTGGTATGATTTCCCTCCCATTTCAATAACTGATAATGATTCAGCAATGTTTTTATAGTTCAGGCCAGTTTCGTTAATAACTTTGGCAGTATTCTGGTAAGATTCGTTAAGTTTTCCAAGAGATTCATCTGCTGCCTTTATTGTCTGAAGGTATTTTTCTGAAGCAGCTGACACGTCAATCATTGCATTCATGTTAGCAGTAGCTTCTCCTATTTTTTTCAATCCCACTCCAAGTTTCTGGAAGAGGTCGGGAGTGATTTCGGCTTTTTCGAGCATTTCGTCAAATTTTGCAAGGGCAGCTGAGCCTGCTCCTCCGCCTGCAACGGCAAGGCCTTTTCTCTGGAAATAAGGATCGTGCATTTTTCCTCCAACAGGAACTTCTTCACCTTCTTCTGGAATGCCGGCCAGTTCGGGGTAAACGAGTGACCAGTCGACCTCTTCGCGAAGAGGTTCAAAAGCGGAGAAAAAGAAGATAATTGACTCGGTACATAGGCCTACTGTAAGCATAGTACCTGCAAATGGCCAGTGCTGTATTTTAAACAAAGCACCAATAATTACCACGGAAGCACCCAAACCATAAAGTTTTGCTATGAAGTTCTTCCATCCACTACTTTGAACTAATTCTGCTAAGCTCATAATATACCTGATTTAAATTTATATTAAATTATTTTACTCCGATGTATGATCTTACGTTACGGAATCCTATATAAGGTTTTGTTGAGTCCTGATATTCATAATCCCTTGAGCTTGTCTGGAGATAGTAAGCTATATCCTTCCACGAACCGCCTCTGATTACTTTTCTTTTCATCACAGGGGGATCCTGTGGTTTAGCATTATATTCATAATTGGGATTAAGGTCGTGTGAGAAAACATATGAAACAGGGTGGTATGCAGTTGAAGTCCATTCGGCAACGTTTCCCGACATATCGTAAAGGCCGTATTCATTGGGTTCGTAGGAGCCGACTTTTGTAGCATACACCGACCCGTCATCTATATAATTGCCCCTGAGAGGTTTGAAATTGGCGAGAAAACAGCCTTTATAATTACGTGTGTAAGGGCCACCCCATGGATACATTGACAGGTCGAGTCCGCCTCTTGCTGCATATTCCCATTCCGCTTCTGTTGGCAGGCGGTATGCCTGTACATCCGGAATGCCTCTTTTCCTCAGGAAAGAGTTCATATAGTCTGTTCTCCATATACTGAAGGCCCGTGCCTGTACCCATGAGACTCCAACCACAGGGTAGTCGTCAAATGACGGGTGCCAGAAGTATAATGAAGCCTGCGGATCGTTGAGTGAATAGGTAAAGTCCCTTATCCAGCAGAGGGTATCGGGGTAAACATTTACTATGTCATGAATGATAAATGCAGAGCGGTCATTTACAGGTGAGCGTACTCCTTCAAGATTTGTTGCTTCTCCAACATATTTTCCTGTTCCGGCTTTGTAATCCTGCACATAAGGAACCTGGGCAGCCTGTTTATAATCAACCCAGAAATATGAGTAATTCAGTTTCCTAGTATCAATTTCTTTTCTTCCGTTAAATCTTTCCTGCGGTGGATAATACATTTCCTCCAGAATAGCGAGTGTCTGTTCGTCGCGGAAATCTATTTTTTCATCCCAGTTAAGAGTTTTTGGTTCAATCACATTACCTTCCTTATCTGTCATGTAGTAGTTACGGCCTTCAATACCTGCTTCTCCGAGCTTTGTTCTGAATATAGAGTCTTTCACATAATAAACAAACTGGCGGTATTTGTTATTGGTAATTTCTGTCTGATCCATCCAGAAGGCTTCCACGGTGACTGTTTTGGACATGCTGTTCAGTGCGTGGAAGGCATCCTCGTCACTGGGGCCCATAACAAAACTACCGGCCGGAATAAATGACATCTGAAATGGTTCAGGCTCAAAAAACTTTTTTCTACCCGGTACACCTGTAAGTTCACCGGTGCCTGCAGGACCACAACTATTTAGCAGAAGAATCAAAATCAGAGCAAAGAAAATCGCCTTTTTCATAATTCGAAATGATTTTAGATGCAAGTAAGTAATTTTTTATTAAAAATCATAAAAATCTAATACTTTTATATTTCATCGGGCTTTTGCCCATACTAATATCAAAACAGTAATTTACCATAAATTCATGTGAACCACTTGAACTTTTGCGGATATCCGAAAGAATAAAATCATAGGAATATCCGATGCGGATTCCGTTATAAAGTTCTACTCCGACAATTCCTGTGAAAGAATCACCGGCTCTGTATGAAACGCCTCCCCATAGTTTTTTATTATATCTTACCAGTGTATTTATATTAAATTGTACAATTTGACCATCACTGTATGCAAATAATGAAGGCAGGAGTTCAAAAGCCGGATTGCCAAGCTGAAGATTATATCCTGCCACAGCATAATAATGCCTTTTAAGGAAAGGTTTACCCTTTGTAAATTTTATTTCAGGCTGGTTAATATGTGTTACAGAGAGGCCTGCATAATACTTGTCAGTTGTGTAGAATGCTCCCAGCCCGGCATCAAAAACAACATGACTTTCTTTGTTTTCAGGGATAAGAGGGTCTCCCGAAGGAGGGGTATGTGCATCACTTGTTGGTATTTGCCAGCTGGGATTGAGTGATTTGTTCAGCATACCAAGTGAGATTCCGATTCCGAGTTTTCCGTTTCCCAGATCAAGAATGTATGAATATGTACCTGAAAGTTTAATATCAGAATCAAAACCGGTTTTATCGTTGTTCAGAAACAAACCTATTCCGCTTAAGGAATTGAAAAGCTTTACAGGTGCTGTTACACTGAACATATTTGTTGATGGGGCACCTTTAAATCCAATCCATTGCTGGCGCGACAGAGCAGTAATGCAGACCATCCCGGAAATGCCGGCTGACCCTGGATTAAAAGAGTGAATATTAAACATATACTGGCTGGAAACAGGATCCTGCTGGCCTGAAAGACTGATAGTCAGAATAGTTATAAATAAAAATAATATATTTAGTTTCTTCATGTTATTAATCACCAGCTTATCTTTTACCAAGGAAGTAAAATAAATAAAAATCCCATAAGCTTCCAAATATAATAATATTTATTTATTCAAATACTAATTTCTTTTGACAAACATGTTGTTTATACGGGACGAACTTCAAAAAGTTGTAGATGAAATAATAAATATGTTTATCAGAGGTTCAGTCGTTCCATAGTTTTCAGCCACCGCTCAGGCACTTCATTACGATTTGCGGTAAGATAGTCTTCGTATGCACATGCAACGTATGCAGATGTTCCTGATTCTTTCCTGAACTCGATCCACCACCTTTCAGTAAGGTTGCTTTTTACAAAAACAAGTTCATCGTCGAGTCCGCTTACATGTACATGATATCGTGTAAAGTGACCTGAATTTTGGTCAGATAAGAGATTTGTTTCATTAATTTTTTGTCCGCAGCCCTCAAGAAAAAACCATATAATCTGCGCAGCGAGGTCTGAAGTTTGATATTTATTATCAAGTAACGGATTGACTTCAAAAAGACTGAAGATCTTCAGATTATCTGATATTCCCGCATATCTGGCAATAAGACATATTTCCTCGCCGTAAAAGCCATTCGGGGAAGTGCTTACAGTACCCGGTGCATCTGACTGGCGCACAGATGAAATATCGAACACTGCCACTTCCGAATCTCTTAATAACGGTTCAGTAAGATGAATTGATTTTCTCACATCACCGAGCCTCATCAATTCTGACTTTCGTTTGAATAATCTGTTGATAGCCTGATTATCATTGAGATAAACCTGATGTCCTATGTTAATAAAATGTCTGAGATTGCTTTTATTGTTATAAATGATTTTATTGAGGCAACTGAATGAATCTGATTCGCTTTTTTCGGGGTGGAAGTCAATCCTTGAATCAATTGTTGTCAGTGTATAGGGTTGCTTTAAAAGTGAGAAACATTCATCAATTGCAGTGATAACTGAGCTGGTTCCTCCTATAATCACTGGCAGGATACCGGAGCTGAGCAGACGATACAGGATTTCAGTAAGACCTGAAACTGTGTCTTCGAAAGAAGCCCCTTTCTTCATATTCCCCATGTCAATAATCTTAAGTTTTCCCGGGACTCTGGAGAGCATATAAAGGCGTTGTCTGATAATTTCAGGCGCTTTTTCACAACCGGCATTGGGAGATTTTCTTTCTTCGGGGACACCCAAAATGGCGATACTGAATTTTTCAATCCCGGTAATAGGATTGTTTGTGGTATGAATGGTTATGTTGTGTGAAAAACCTGAGGCTCCTGACAGATGCTCATATTCAGGTTTTTCAATACTTACGGGATCGAAAAAATCATTCAGGTCGAACATTATTTATCTTTTTTGGGGTTTTTATTGATTATATCAAGGCACTCTTCTTCAGAGAGGCCAGCAGGATCTTTCCCTTTCGGTATCCGGTAGTTCTGGCCTTTAAAACTAATATATGGCCCATATCTTCCGTTCAGAATTCTGATTTCGTTAAATTCTTTTATTACTTTCTGCTGGTCAGCCTTATCTTTTTCCCTTATTATCTCTATGGCTCTTTCGAGGGTAATTATATATGGATCGTCCACATTTTTTTTGAGTGAATAGTACTTGTTTCTGTATCTGACATAAGGACCGAATTTTCCCGTACCAACTGTTACATCATCGCCTTCCAGCTGTCCGAGTGTTCTGGGAAGAGAGAAAAGTTTAAGGGCTTCTTCGAGAGTGATGGTTTCCATAAGCTGGTCTTTCTGGAGGCTGGCAAATTTCGGTTTTTCCCCTTTTTCAGGATCACCGGCCTGGATAACGGGTCCGTACCTGCCCATTTTAACAATTATTGTTTCGCCTGTTTCAGGATGGGTTCCAAGGACTCTTACTCCTTTTGCTTTATTTTTTTTCTCAAGGGTTTCTTCAACAGCAGGATGAAAAGATGTATAAAAATCCTTTAGCATTTTGTTATAGGCAAGTTTCCCGGAAGCTATACGGTCGAATTGTTCTTCTACTTCTGCCGTAAAATTATAATCTATAATGTCGGTAAAGTTTTCCTGTAGAAAATCATTTACAATCATTCCGATGTCCTTCGGAAACAGTTTTGATTTTTCTTTTCCGGCAATTTCAGTTTTAGATAATGAAGATATTTTCCCTTCTGAGAGTTCGAGTATTGTGATTTTTCGTTTTTCTCCGGGGCGGTCTTCACGTGTCACATATCCTCTTTGCTGGATAGTAGAGATAATTGGTGCATAGGTTGAAGGGCGTCCTATACCAAGTTCTTCCAGTTTCTTTACAAGACTGGCTTCGGTGTAGCGTGGAGGAGGAGAGGTATATTTTTCAGTTGCTGTTATTTTGTTGTAATAAAGTTCCATTCCTGCTTTTACAGGAGGAAGAATCGCTTTTTCATCTTCTGTATTGTCATGGTCGGAAGATTCGGTATATACTTTCAGAAATCCGTCGAACAAAACAACTTCTCCTGTTGCAGTAAAGATAACAGGGGAATTGTTCATATCTATTGTAACAGTAGTTCTTTCAATCTGTGCATCGGCCATTTGTGAGGCTATAGTCCGTTTCCATATTAGGTCATATAATCTTTTTTCGGCCTGAGTACCGGTAATTGAGGATTTTTCAGGATATGCAGGCCGTATTGCCTCATGGGCCTCCTGGGCTCCTTTTGCTGTGGTTTTATATTGACGGATTTTTGAATATTTTTCGCCATACTCTGAAATCACCACTTCCCGTATTTTGGAGAGAGCAAGTTTTGAAAGACTCGTTGAATCAGTACGCATATAGGTGATTTTTCCTTCCTCGTAGAGTTTCTGGGCCAGTGCCATTGTCTGGGAAACAGAGAAACCAAGTTTGCGGTAAGCTTCCTGCTGAAGTGTTGAGGTAATGAAAGGAGGTGCAGGTGACCGTGTGCCTGGTTTTACAGCAATATTTCCAACTGTAAAGAGTGCTTCCCTGCATAGTTCAAGAAAGCGTTTTGCTTCTTCTTCGCTGTTGAATTTGGTTGCAGCATCAGCTTTAATATATTCATTGCTGCTGCCGGTTATGATACGGAAAATACCGGTTACTTTAAATGAGGATTCAGGTTTGAAGTTGATTATCTCCCTTTCCCTTTCAACTATTAGCCTGACGGCAACCGACTGAACCCGGCCTGCAGAAAGAGCTGGCTGTACTTTTTTCCATAACACGGGTGAAATTTCAAAACCGACAAGCCGGTCAAGAATCCTTCTGGCCTGTTGTGCATTTACCAGGTTCATATCAACTGTTCTTGGCGATTTTATGGCTTCCTCAATAGCATTTTTTGTTATTTCGTGAAATACAATTCTTCTTGTTTGTGACGGATCAAGATTCAATACTTCAATAAGATGCCATGCAATAGCTTCTCCTTCACGATCCTCATCAGATGCTATCCAAATAGTTTTTGCCTCTGATGCTGCTTTACGAAGCTCATTTACTACTTTAATTTTTTCTTTCGGAATTTCATACCGGGGAACAAAACCGCCCGTAATATCAATTCCGAGGTTCTTTTTTGTCAGATCTCTGATATGGCCGAAGCTTGAAACAACCTTAAAATCCTTTCCAAGAAATTTCTCGATTGTTCTTGCTTTTGCGGGTGATTCAACTATTACAAGATTTTCTATCATTGGCAGCTGAAATTAATTCCGATTTAAAAATCTGACAAAGTAAATCATTTCATTCTCAATCTTCAAAATAAGTGTCAAGATTCTTTTTTTATTACTAATTTTGGCGCAAACATTCCGACCAGATGGCGGGCGAAAGAGAGCATAAGAAATATCTTTACTGGTTATGGGGTCTTTTTGTGCTACCATACATATTTATTATTATAATGTTTTTACTTATATCGGCTGAAAAACTCGGGCCGATGCCGACATTTGAAGAACTTGAGAACCCTGAGAACAATCTGGCTGCAGAAGTTTATTCGGAAGATGGTGTGCTTTTGGGGAAATTTTATATTGAAAACAGGACATGGAGCGATTATAATGAAATATCGAAAAATGTGATTAATGCATTACTTGCGACCGAGGATATAAGGTTTTACAGACACTCGGGTATAGATATCAGGGGCCTCGGGCGGGCTTTCATAAGGTCAATATTACTGAGGCAGGAAGCCGGAGGTGGTAGTACCATAACCCAGCAGCTTGCCAAGAATCTTTTTAATACAAGGGAAGGAGACACAACAAAGCATTCAAGGGTAAGACAAAAAATCAATCTGGTGATTTCCAAATTTAAAGAATGGTATACAGCAGTAAAACTGGAAAAAAATTATACCAAGGAGGAAATTATTACCATGTATCTTAATGTTTTTGATTTTGTAAACAATGCTGTGGGAATAAGATCTGCTTCCAGAATATATTTTAACACTACTCCTGATTCGCTTAGCATCGAACAGTCGGCAATGCTTGTAGGAATGCTCAAGAATTCGGCCAGGTTTAATCCTCTCAAGAGGCCAGAGCAGGTATTGGAACGGAGAAACGTCGTTATAAGCCAGATGGCAAAATACGGGTATATTACGTTTGCAATGGCTGATTCACTGAAAAACCTTCCTCTGGGGCTTGACTACAGGGAAGAAGGTCATAATACAGGGCTGGCAACCTATTTCCGTGAGTATATACGCACAACAATGATAAAATTTGAACCTGACCGACGTTTCTTTTCATATGAGGAACAGTATCAGGACGCCCTCTGGCAATGGGAAAATAATCCTCTTTACGGATGGTGCAGGAAAAACAAAAAACCCGACGGTACAAATTACAACCTCTATAAAGATGGTTTGAAAATTTATACTACCATAAATTCAAAAATGCAGAAGTATGCTGAAGAGGCATTAACTGAACACCTTCAGAATATTCAGCCTGCATTTAATTCACTGGCTAAAACTTTCCGTAATCCGCCTTTTTCAGACGACCTCACAAAAAAACAGGTCGAGGATATTTTGATGTCGGCCATAAGAAGAACTGACAGGTACAGGGAAATGGTCAGAAGAAAAATGCCTGAAGACTCTATAATGCTGGCTTTCAACACTCCGGTAAAGATGAGGGTTTTTTCGTGGAAGGGGGAAAGGGATACAATGATGACACCGCTTGACTCCATAAGGTATTATAAGCATTTTATGCGCTCATCATTTCTTGTGATGGATCCTCATACAGGTCATGTAAAGGCATATGTCGGAGGACCTGATTTCAAATATTTCAAATATGATGCGGTTACTGAACAAAAACGACAGGTTGGCAGCACAATAAAACCTTTTCTTTATACCCTGGCAATGCAGAATGGATATTCTCCATGCTATGAGGTGGAAAATATACCGAGAACATTTCAGGTGGGAGATTCGGTATGGAGGCCAAAAAGTTCAGGGCCTAAAGAATATCATGGCAAACTTGTGACCCTTAAGTGGGGTCTTGCAAAATCGGAGAACTACATTTCAGCATGGCTTATGACACAATTTACACCAAAAGCTGTAGTTGATCTAATGCACAGGATGGGAATTAGAAGTTATATAGATCCGGTATATTCAATTTTTCTCGGAACTTCTGATATATCTCTTGAAGAAATGGTTGGGGCCTATTGTACATTTGCTAACAAGGGTGTTTATACAAGGCCGATTTATGTTACCAGGATTGAGGATAAGAACGGAAATGTAATTTCAAGATTTAATACAAAAGTTGAAGAAGTAATTACTGAAGAACAGGCTTACCTGATGCTTGATTTGCTTCAGGGAGTAGTTAACCAGGGGTCAGGTATAGGGTTAAGGGTAACCTATGGTTTAAAGAACCAGATGGGAGGCAAAACGGGCACTACACAAAACCATGGTAACGGGTGGTATATCGGTGTATTACCCAACCTTGTGGGAGGAGTCTGGAGTGGCTGGGAGGATCAGAGTATTCATTTTGAAACACTTGGTGAAGGACAGGGAGCCCGAATTGCACTGCCTGTACTTGCACTGTTCCTGAAAAAGCTGTATGCTGATCCCCAATTTGGCATAATGGAGGCGGATGTCTTTGAAAAACCTGCGGGATTCAATATGGAACTCAACTGCGATAAGGTCAAAAAAACTTCAGGCCGCAGATCGAACTACGTAGAACGATACTGATTAATTTACCCGAAAAGATATTTTACTAAATGTTCAATCTTACCAACCTGAATAATTTTTATTGTCAGGTTTTTGAGGGCAATCTCTTTCTGGTATTTTGATATTACAATACCATTGAATCCCATTTTTGATGCTTCCTTAATGCGCTGTTCAATTTTTGAAACAGGCCTTATTTCTCCCGATAATCCTGCTTCACCTGCAAAACAGATATTTTTCCCTACAGGTATATCGAGGTTTGATGAAAGAATTGAGCTTATTACTGCCAGATCAATAGCAGGATCTGATACTTTAAGACCTCCGGTAATATTGAGGAAAACATCTTTCATTCCCAGTTTAAATCCGGCTCTTTTTTCAAGAATCGCCAGCAACATATTCATCCGTCGTGTATCAAAGCCTGTGGAACTCCTTTGCGGGGTACCATAAACAGCACTGCTGACAAGAGCCTGAGTCTCAATAAGAAATGGTCTTAAACCGTCTACTGTTGCAGCTATGGAGACTCCGCTGAGAGGTTCATCATGCTGATTAATAAACATTTCAGAAGGATTATCAACTGATATGAGACCGTTTTCAGTCATCTCAAATATCCCTATTTCCGATGTGGAACCAAACCTGTTTTTCACAGCTCTCAGAACTCTGTAAACGTAGTTGTTATCTCCTTCAAAATAGAGTACTACATCAACAATATGTTCCAGAACTTTGGGGCCTGCCAGCGAACCATCCTTGGTTATATGGCCAATAAGCAGAACCGGGATACCTGTAAGTTTTGAATATCTCAACAGTTGTGCTGCACATTCCCTCACCTGGGTAACTGAGCCTGCAGTGGATTCAAGAAATGAAGTGCTTATTGTCTGGATTGAATCAACAATTATTATTTCAGGTTTAATATTCTCAGAGTGTGTGATAATATTTTCAAGATCAGTTTCGCAAAGGATGTAGCAGTCGGAGTTGCCCTTTTTCAGTCTTCCGGCTCTAAGGCTGATCTGTTCTCCGCTTTCTTCTGCTGATACATAAAGGACTTTTCTTTCATTTGTTGCAAGTGCGAGCTGAAGAGCAAGAGTTGATTTTCCAACGCCAGGTTCACCTCCCAGCAGAATAAGAGAGCCTGCCACAAGCCCGCCACCAAGTATTCTGTCAAGTTCAGCAAGTCCTGTAGAATATCTTGTTTTTTCACCTGTAACTATTTCTGAAAGGAGTTCAGGTTTTCTTTTTTCAGTTTTTCCGGTAAAATTTGGTTCACCTGCTGAACGGGGTGAAATGATTTCTTCGTGGTAGGTATTCCATTCCCCGCAGACGGGGCAACGGCCAATCCATTTTACCGATTCAGCCCCGCAATTCTGACATATCCATATGGTTTTTGTTTTAGCCATTCATGGTAATTTTTATTCTGTCTTTCCTCACCAGAGCATAAAATGCAATTAAGCCAAGAATTGTACCGTAAATAAGTTGTGATTCGTGTGAAAGAAGGGCGTATGCCAGTCCGTCCTCAAGGTCTATGCCATAGATAGTGTTAAGTCCGCGTGAGATAATGAAGTGAAACGCTCCGATGCCACTCTGAACAGGTGCCGACATGGCGAGGCCTCCTATTACAAGCAGGAAAATACCATCACCAAGATTCAGATGTGAAGTGCTTTCAAGTGAGAAAACAACAACCCAGGTCATCAGGGTATAATTAATCCAGATAAACAGAGTGTGAAAGATAAATTCCCATTTTCTATTGACCGCTGTTATGGTTTTGAATCCTGTTATAACGCCTTTTGCAACGTTAAATATTTTTGCGAAGAATCTGATGCGCCGCAGTCTTTTACGGTATTTGTAGATCAGGTATGTGATTGTCAGAAAAGGAACAATAAGTATCAGCCATAATATCCAGGCAGAGCCAAAAATTGCTGTAATTTTTTCTTTCAGGGGCAAATATGTATTATTAATCAGGAAAGGGCCAATTACTCTTCCTTCAATGAAAAGCATTATAATTGTAATAGTTGTAAGGCACAGAAAATCTAATGTGCGTTCTATTACAACTGTTCCCAGAAGCTGGTCGGCAGGGATCTTTTCTTTTCTGCCGAGGGCGATACATCTGGTTATTTCACCGATTCGCGGAAGAGCAATATTTGCAAGGTAGCCTGTCATCATTGAGTAAAATGTATTTCTCAGGCCGGGGTTATATCCAAGGGGTCGTATAAGCAGTATCCATCTTCTTGCCCTGCTGACGTAAGCAAATGTGGCAAAAATAATTGCTAAGATCAGCCATCCATAATGGGCCCCGGCAAGTCGTTCTGCCAGTTCAGGGAAATTAATATTTCTGAATGCAAGCCATAATAGAAATATTCCTGCAGCCAGAAAAGCGATGAACTTTAAAACCTGGATTATGCTTTTTTTAATGCTCAAATCAGACAAGTTTATTAGTGCCGGTATCGGGGAAGAGAATTCTAGGTTTGAAATTTTTTGCTTCTTCAGGTGTCATTGAGGCGTAGGATATAATTATAAGTACATCGCCAACTGCAACTTTTCTGGCTGCTGCACCATTAAGACAAATCTGTCCTGAGCCTCTTTCTCCTTTAATTACATAGGTATCAAGACGTTCCCCGTTGTTTATGTTTACTACCTGAACCTTTTCGTTCTCAATAATCCCGGCGGCATCCATCAGATCCTCATCTATTGTTATACTGCCAATATAATTAAGATTTGCCTCTGTAACCGAAACGTTATGGATTTTTGATTTAACAACTTCTATAAGCATATCATCCTAATTTAATTAAAATTTCCGGTACAAAGTTAATTAACCTTTTGAAACAGAGCAATTGAATTCAATATTATCTATCAGTCTGATATTACCGGCCCATACTGCAATACATCCGTAATATTTTTTCCCGGGTGTTACTGATTTTATATTTTCGAGAGGCCTGAGTTCATCATCATCAACTATTTCAAAATACTCCAGTTTAAAACCTTCTTCTGATTCAATAGTACTTTTGACAAATTTTTTTATTTCACTAATTTCTGATGAATTAATCATTTCTGATGCCTTTTTCAAGGTATGAAATATTATTCCTGCTTTTTGTCTCAGCGAGGGTTTAAGAAGGAGGTTTCTGCTGCTCATAGCCAGACCGTCGGGTTCTCTAATAACAGGGCATCCCACTATTTTAATTTTTCTTCCTGTCTGTCTGACCAGTTCTTTAATAATTACAAGTTGTTGAAAATCTTTCTGTCCGAAGTAAGCAATATCGGGGTTTACAATTTCAAATAACCGGTTTACCACCTGAGCCACACCTCTGAAGTGCCCAGGACGGTAGAAACCTTCCAAAACCTTATCAAGGTTTCCGAAATCCCAAGCGAGCATCTGCACATTTTCAGGATAGATTTCTTTTTCAGTAGGTAAAAACGCCATGTCGTGCTCCCTTAAAACTGTAGAAAGAAGATTTATGTCTTTTTCCGGCATACGGGGGTATCTTTCGAAATCAAGCCGGTCATTAAACTGCGTTGGATTGACAAAAATACTTACAACTGATACCGGACATTCTTTCATGGAATACTCTATAAGGGAAATATGGCCACGGTGCAAAGCTCCCATTGTCGGAACGAAACCTACAGGTTTAAAGTTCAGCTCCTTGAGATTATTCTTTAAATCATTTACTGACTGACATACTTTCATAATATGTTATGGTATTTTGATGCTGTAAAAACAAAGTTTAAAAGTCTGATTGAGATGCAAACCTAAGTGATTTTTTAATCAATATGAAGGACATGGCAAAGAAAAACTGTTCATTTATAAAAATACTTAATATCAATAATTTTTACTAACTTTGCAGCCTGAAATAAAGTGAATTTTTGAGGCAGGATAGATGGAAAGCAAAAAGGTATTGTTCGTTTCCCAGGAAATTACTCCGTATCTGGCTGAAACTAGGATTTCAAGGATAGGCAGATATCTTCCGCAGGGAATACAGGAGAGGGGGAAGGAAATAAGGATTTTTATGCCGCGTTATGGCTGCATAAATGAAAGAAGGAACCAGTTGCATGAAGTAATCAGGCTTTCGGGTATGAATCTGATTATTGATGATACTGATCACCCCCTGATTATTAAGGTAGCATCAATACAGTCGGCCCGGATGCAGGTGTATTTTATCGACAATGAAGATTATTTCCAGCGCAAGTTTGTGGTTACCGACAGTACAGGGAAAGAGTTCGAAGATAATGATGAGAGATCACTCTTTTTTGCAAAGGGTGTACTTGAAACTGTTAAAAAACTCCGATGGGCCCCTGATGTGGTTCATTGCCATGGATGGATGAGTGCTCTTGTCCCAGTTTATTTAAGAGATATTTACCACGATGATCCATTATTCAGCAATCCCAAAATTATTTATTCAGTATATAATAATGGCTTTAAAACTCCGTTTAGAAAAACGTTTGCAGATAAACTCAGATATGACGGAATTGACGGGGAGAATCTGAAACTTGCGCAGAAACCGGATTTTATTAATATTTCAAAACTTGCAATAAAAAATTCAGATGGAATAATTATCGGCAGTGAAGACATTAACCCTGAGCTTATGAAATATATTAAAGCCACAGGCAAACCTGTGCTTGACTGCCAGGATGAGTCAAAATATATTGATGTCTATAATGATTTTTATGACAAACTCTTATCGTAACTCAAATAATGCCGTTCATAAGGCAGATCAGAAACATACTTTTATTTATTTTTTATCCGTCATAATCTTATTTACAGCTGGTTTTTTAAATTCATGCAGTGAGAACTTCACAACTATTGGCATTGACCTGCTTCCGTCAAAGGACTATGTCAACATAATAACAAATGACACAATTCAGATAGAATCATTTACTGAATACCGCGATAGTGTTCCTACAAGAAACAAAACCTATTCATATCTCGGAGGCTTATATGATCCTTATTTTGGTAATGTATCAACCGATTTCGTTGCTCAGCTGAGGCTTACGCAGGAATGGCCTTCAGGAAAGGATACCTGCATTATTGATTCTGTAAAATTATTCCTCTATATTGAAGGAGCCAAAGGAGAATTAAGTAAAGACCTGATGATAAGCCTTTATGAAATAACTGAAAAACTGAGTTCTGATTCAATCTATTATTCTACCAGGAATCCTCATGCAGGATATTATTTTGGTACATTTTCCCTGCCGGTAATAAAAAAAGATTCAGTTCAGCAGCTTGAGGTAGAGTTGCCTGTTTCGCTTGGAGAATATCTTTTAAGGGATAAAACAAAACTTTTTCAGGAGAGTTCGGAGAATGATTTCAGAGACTTTTTCAGGGGTATTTATGTTACAATGAGCCAGAATGGTAAGAGCAAAGGCAAGGGTGAAATAGAAAAATGTCCGACGATGCTTGTTTTTGGACCTTTTCAGGCAGGCAGTTCACTTGTGCCTTTGTATATTACAATTTACTACCATACCTATTCACAGTCTAATCTCACTTACAGCTTTATTGTTAATAACAACAGTGTCAGATATAACAGGTATTACCATGATTTTTCAACTGCCCTCCCCGATAAGAGAATAAGGCATATTAACGACGGCTTTAAGGATACCCTGAGTTACCTCCAGTCAATGTATGGTGTATATACTAGAATCAGATTCAAAGGGCTTTCTTCATTCAGGGATTCTTTACCTTTGTCAGTCAACAGGGCAAGGATTACTATTCCGGTTTTTGTTGACGGCGAAACATATACTGCCTCAACGATTCCGTCGCCTGTATATCTTATTTATAAATCGGCCGAAGGATATAATTATATTGTTCCCGATTATTATATGAGTTCCGATTTCTACGGGGGGAAATTTAATTCCTCAACTTTAAAATTTACTTTTAATATTGCAGCTTTTGTACAAAGTTACCTTGAAGGTAAGATATCAGAACCTGAATTAATTATGTCGCTGGGCGATACCGAATACAGAAATGTTATTTTTAAAGCAAATCACACTAAAACACCTTTAAAATTTGAATTAACCTATACCCATTATTAGATTTTTAAAAATATTTTTCTAAATTTGTTAATTATTTTTACTTAATCATTTTAACATGTGTGGTATTGTAGGTTATATTGGCTCACGTGGAGCCAAAGAAATAGTACTTAACGGACTTAAAAGACTTGAATACCGCGGATACGACTCAGCAGGGGTTGCTCTACTGAACGGGGAAGTAAAAATTTTCAAATGCAAAGGCAGGGTAAAAGAACTTGAAGAGCTTGTAAGGAAATCAGGTTTTGACGGTAATGTAGGAATTGGTCATACCAGGTGGGCAACACACGGAGAGCCTAACGAATTAAATGCACACCCTCAGGTTTCCTACAAAGGGAATTTTATAGTTGTGCATAACGGAATAATTGAAAATTATTCACGTCTGAAACGACATCTTGAAAGCCGGGGGATAAAGTTTACGAGTCAGACAGATACTGAAGTTATTGCTCACCTGATTGAGCATTTGTATCTTGAAGGAAACCTTACGGCTGAACAGGCTATAACAACAGCGTTAAGTAATCTTGAGGGTGCCTACGGACTGGTGATTACGTGCAAACAGGAACAGGACAGAATATTTGCTGCCAGAAAAGGCAGCCCTTTAGTTATTGGCGTTGGTGAAGGCGAAAATTTCATCGCTTCTGATGCCACCCCTATAATTGAGCATACACAGAGGGTCATATACCTGAAAGATGATGATTTCGCGATAATAAGTAAAGATGAACTGATTCTTAAAACAATCCGGACTCCGGTTATTCAGCCTGAGGTACAGGAACTTGATCTTAAAATTGGTGAAATTGACAAAGAGGGATTTCCCCATTTTATGTTAAAAGAAATTTATGAACAACCCAGAGCAATACAGGATACATTCCGTGGCCGTATTCCTCCGGATCATTCATCAATTATTCTAGGTGGTCTGCACGATGTAATAGACCGTATGGCAGAAGCTAAAAAATTTGTTATTGTTGCCTGTGGCACTTCATGGCATGCAGGGCTACTCGGAGAATATATCTTTGAAGAGTATACAAGAATTCCTGTGGAAGTGGAATATGCCTCCGAATTCAGATACAGGAATCCTCTCATCAGCAAGGGCGATATTGTCATAGCAATAAGTCAGAGCGGGGAGACAGCTGATACACTGGCGGCTGTCAGGTTAGCCAGAGAGAAAGGGGCACTTGTAATCGGAATCTGTAATGTTGTAGGTTCAAGCATCCCCAGAGAAACTGATGCAGGAGTCTATACCCATGCAGGCCCTGAAATAGGCGTTGCCTCAACAAAAGCATTTACAACACAGATTACCGTTCTTGCAATGATGGCTTTTGAAATAGGGTACCGCAAAGGAATAATAGCAGAAGAAAAATACCGTGAGCTTATTGAAGGTCTTGTTTCCCTGCCATCATTAATTGAAAAGGCACTTGAAGTAAATTCTCAGGTGCAGAAAGTAGCGGAAATTATTAAAGAGACCAGGAATGCAATTTATCTTGGCAGGGGGTACCTTTTCCCTGTAGCCCTCGAGGGGGCACTTAAGTTAAAAGAGATATCCTATATCCATGCTGAAGGTTATCCTGCTGCCGAGATGAAGCATGGACCAATAGCCCTTATTGATGAAAACATGCCGGTGGTTGTTGTGGCCACAAAAGACCACACCTACGAAAAGATTATAAATAACATTCAGGAGATTAAAGCCAGAAAAGGTCAAATTATTGCTATTGTATCGGAAGGAGACGAAGTAATAAGCAGAATAGCTGATTTTGTGCTGGAGGTACCTGAAACAATTCCTGTTTTTTCCGGCCTCCTTGCTGTTATTCCGCTTCAGCTCCTTTCATATCATGTGGCAGTTTTAAGAGGATGTGATGTTGACCAGCCACGAAATCTGGCGAAATCTGTTACGGTTGAATAACAATCAGTAACTATCTGACTATATTAAAAAAAAAGAAAATTCCCAAAAACATCGGTAAGAACCATAAACGGTATTAAATATGAATTACCGGAAATTAACTGATAACGAGATAAAAATTCTTGAATTTAACGGGTGCAGGGCAGATGACTGGACAAAGATTGAGGTTAGAGAAAATTTCAGACCTGAGAAATGCAGAAATGTCCGTTTTTCAGGCGAGGTCAGATTAGGCGTTTTTGAAAAAGATGTGGTTGATTCTTCGGGGGTAACAATCACTTCAGGAATTGAGAATGCACAGATTCATAATTGTATAATCGGCGACAATATATCAATTTATAATGTTCATGACTATATAGCCAATTACATAATAGATAATGAGTCAGTAATAAGGAATTGTGGAAAAATACATACGGAAGGGAGTACTTCATTTGGCAACGGGACAGAAGTAGCGGTAATGAATGAGACAGGTGGCAGAAGTGTAAGAATCTGGGACAGGCTTTCATCGCACCTTGCATATATTTTTGCCTTATACAGGCACCGGCAAAAAGTGGCAGGCAGGATAGAGGATATGATAAACAGGTATGCTGAGAGACAGGTATCGGACAGAGGATATATTGGAAAAAATTGCAGGATTGTTAATTGTGTCTGTTTACGCAATGTGAGAATTGGTTCTTTTGCCCGGCTTGAAAGTGTTCTGAGCCTGAATGAGGGCTCGGTGAACAGCACCCCGGAAGATCCTGTGTTTATCGGGCCGGGGGTGATTATGGAGCATTTTATTATTAATTCGGGTTCTGAAGTTACTGAATCAACAGTTGTGGAAAAATGTTACATTGGCCAGGGATGCGTGCTGGGGAAACAATTTTCAGCCCACAATTCACTTTTCTTTGCCAACAGTCAGGGTTTTCACGGAGAAGTATATTCAGTTTTCGGGGGGCCTTATACTGTAACTCACCATAAATCCACACTGCTGATTGCAGGCATTTTTTCCTTTATGAATGCAGGTAGTGGTTCAAATCAAAGCAACCATATGTACAAACTGGGCCCTGTTCATCAGGGGGTTGTTGAGCGTGGAACAAAGACTGCCAGCGATTCATACATATTATGGCCGGCACGCATAGGACCTTACAGCCTTGTTACCGGAAGACATCTGAAAAACATTGATACATCATTATTCCCATTTTCCTATGTGGTTGAAAACAACCGTGAAACTATTCTTCTGCCAGCTATAAACCTGATAAGTACAGGAACTATCAGAGACCAGATGAAATGGGCTTCCCGCGACAAAAGAAAAGACCCGGCAATAATTGATTATCTGAACTTCCGATATCTGACTCCTTTTACAGTAAACCGTATGATAAAGGGAAGGGAAATGCTTATCATCTTAAAGGAAAATTGTCTGAAAGAAAAAGATAACGAATTCTGTTGTTACAATAAAAATTTAAAAATCAGTTTTACTGCTTTAGAAAGAGGTATTGAACTTTATACCATGGGAATTGATAAATATGTCGGGGATGGGTTAATAAAGAAACTTTATGGCAAAAGTTTCAAAACCGATGAGGAATTGAGAAACATTCTGAGTGTGGAGGCTGATGGAGGGAGAGGCGAATGGGTGGATCTGGCCGGTTTAATAACACCCAGAACCAAAGTTGAAGAACTGTTAAAGGAAATCGAATCGGGTGACATAAAATCACTTGAAGAAATAGCACTCAGGTTCAGGTTTTTCAGTGAGAATTACGAGAAGTGGGAGTGGGACTGGATTTCAGGGTATCTTGAAAGAGAGACTGGGAAGCCTGCTGAATCTTTTTCAGCTGCTGACATTATTCCGGTAATAGAAAGATGGATAAAAAGCATTAATTGTCTTAATGAAAAACTCTTTGACGATGCAGGTAAAGAATTCTCCGTTTCCTCGATGACAGGTTTTGGCATTGACTGGGATGAGGAAGATAAACTTGCTGATTACCGGCAGGTCAGGGGAATTTATGATATGAACCCTGTTGTAGAAACAATACGCCGTGAGGTGAAAGAAAAATCTGCAATAGCTGATGAGATAATAAAAATGCTTGAAAGCATCAGGAATTAAAAAATCTTATCCCGCTTGGTATACATTTTTTCATAGTACTTTTCATATTCTCCTGATACCACATTTTCGAGCCAGCGGGTATTAACAAGATACCAGTCGACAGTTTTTTCAAGCCCTTCCTCAAAGTTTGTTGAAGGGAGCCATCCAAGTTCATTTTTAAGTTTGGATGAATCAATAGAGTACCTGTAATCATGGCCTGGTCTGTCCTTTACAAATGTTATAAGTTTTTCTGAAGAACCTTCCTTTCTGCCAAGTTTTTTGTCCATTATTTTACACAGAAGCTTTACAAGGTCAATGTTTTTCCATTCGTTATTGCCACCGATGTTATATGTTTCACCTAACTTTCCTCTATGGAAAATCAGATCAATTGCGGCTGCATGGTCTTCAACGTAAAGCCAGTCCCTGATGTTCTCACCTTTGCCATAAACCGGAAGCGGCTTATTGTTTTTTATATTATTGATAATAAGTGGTATTAGTTTTTCCGGAAACTGATTTGGCCCATAATTATTTGAACAGTTGGAAATAATGACAGGAATTTTGTAGGTATTAAAATAAGCTCTCACAAAATGGTCGGAGCTTGCTTTTGATGCCGAATAGGGGCTCTGGGGGCAGTAGGGGGTCTTTTCGGTGAAATACCCTTCTTTGCTGAGGGCCCCGTAAACCTCGTCAGTGGAGATATGATAAAAAAGTTTACCAGCAAAGTCAGAATTCCAGACAGCAAGTGCTGAGTTAAGCAGATTGACAGTCCCGACCACATTTGTCATAACAAAATCATCCGGACTTTCAATAGACCTGTCAACGTGGGATTCAGCAGCAAGGTGAATTATTCCGTCGGGTTGATATTTTCTGAATAATGATAAAACTGCTTTTTTATCAACTATATCGATCTTTTCGAATCGGTAATTGATAGATTTTTCGACATCGGTGAGATTTTCGAGGTTGCCGGCATAAGTAAGCTTATCGGCATTAACAATAAGGTAATCAGGATGTTGTTTTACAAATCTTCTTACAACGTGAGAGCCGATAAAGCCTGCACCTCCGGTAATAATTATAGTTTTCGCAATCTTCATTTCATTTTTCTTAAATTTTTTTCCCATTCCCATGCTGATTTCATTGCATCATCAAGGGAATATTCTGTTTTCCAGCCCATTTCCCTGTTGGCGAGGGAAGGGTCAGCCCATATTTTTTCAATATCGCCGGGCCGGCGACCTGTGATACTGTATTTAAGTTTCAGACCGGAAACCCTTTCAAATGAATTGATAGCCTCAAATACTGACACTCCTTTGCCTGTACCAAGGTTAAAGACTTCGTAATTTTTTTTGTTTTTCCCTTCAATAAATCTTTCCACTGCTTTAACGTGGGCTTTTGCAAGGTCGGAAATATGCAGGTAATCTCTGATGCATGAGCCATCGGGGGTGTTATAATCATTGCCAAAAACTTTGAGTTCATCCCTTATTCCGATTGCAGTTTGGGTTATAAAAGGAACTAAATTTTCGGGTACACCACGGGGCAGTTCACCGATAAGGGCCGTTGGATGAGCCCCTATGGGATTAAAATATCTTAGTGATATTCCCATAATATCATTTCCGGCTATTGTTGTGTCGCGGATAATATCTTCACATATTTTTTTTGTATTGCCATAAGGTGATGTAGCCGGTTTAAGAGGAGCCTCCTCAGTAACCGGCAGTATATCAGGCTGGCCGTATACAGTACATGATGATGAGAAAACAATGTATCTGACATGGTATTTTTTCATCATCTCAAGCAGATTAATGGTTGAGAGGATATTATTTCTGTAATACTCAAGAGGTTTATTTACCGATTCACCTACAGCTTTGAAAGCTGCAAAATGAATTACTGCAGTTATTCCTTTATAGTTATTGAAAAGTCTGTCGAGCTTTTCAACATCACACATGTCAAAAATTTCCAGAAAGGGTGTAGTACCTGTTATCATTCCGATACGGTCGTTAATCCATGCTTCGGAGTTATAAAGACTATCTACAGAGATTACTTCAAATCCCTTTTCGATCAGTTCCACTGCGGTATGTGAACCAATATAACCTGTACCGCCTGTAACAAGTATTCTTTGTTTCATCATAGACTCCAGTATCTGAGGTTTTTAATTTTTTTTCTGTAGATACCTTTTATATCTACCAGTATTCCATCAGAGTTCAGCAGTGATTTGAAATAATTTTCATCGAGATTAAGGTATTCCTTATGGCTTACAGCCACAATAACAGCATCGTAAGTGCCGGCAGGTTCTTTTATCAGATCTATTCCGTATTCTTCCTTTACTTCATTTACACCTGCTCCCGGATCGGTGACTTCTACAGTAGCTCCGAAATCATTGAGTTCATTTATTATGTCCGCAACTTTTGAATTTCGTATGTCTGTAACATCTTCCTTGAAAGTTATACCCATTATAAGTATTCTTGCATCCCTCGGATTTTTTTCAATGGCTACCAGTTTTTTAATAGTCTGTTTTCCTACGTAGCGTCCCATACTGTCGTTGACAAATCTTCCCGAGTCTATTATCTGCGGGTGGTAGCCAAGTTCCTTGGCCTTGTAGGAAAGGTAATAGGGATCAACGCCGATACAATGACCGCCGACAAGGCCCGGGTAAAATTTCAGAAAGTTCCATTTTGTGGCTGCAGCTTCCAGTACCTCGTAAGTATTGATGCCCATTCTGTTAAAAATGATTGAGAGCTCATTCATAAAAGCGATATTTATATCGCGTTGAGTATTTTCAATGATTTTTGCAGCTTCGGCCACTTTGATTGAGCTTGCCCTGTAAATTCCGGCTTCTATAATCAATTCATAAACTCTGGCGATTTCTTCTGCTGACTCATTGTCGCATCCACTGGTTACTTTTACCACTTTTGTGAGAGTATGATTTCTGTCGCCGGGATTTATTCTTTCAGGGGAGAATCCAACCTTGAAATCTTCCCGGTACTTTAATCCGGACAATTTTTCAAGAACAGGAACACAATCTTCTTCAGTGCATCCTGGATATACTGTTGATTCATACACTACATAGTCGCCTTTTTTGAGAATACGGCCTATAGTTTCTGATGCGCTCAGCACGGGCCTAAGGTCAGGAAGGTTATGTTTATCAATTGGAGTGGGAACAGCTATTATATGAAAAGAGGCTTCTCTCAAATCTTCAGGGTTTGATGTAAAATGTATATCTGTACCGCTGAATTCCTCGGGAGACAATTCTCTGCTTGGATCAATATTTTGTTTCATAAGCTCTATCCGGTTCTGTTTTATATCAAAACCGATAACTTTAATTTTTTTTGCAAAAGCAAGGGCAATCGGAAGGCCAACATAACCAAGTCCGGTAACAGAAAGTTTTGTTTCTTTGTTTATTAATCTGTTATATATCATGTCAGATAATTTTTTTAAGTATTGGATGGTAATCGCCTTTAAGTCCTACAGGGTTTGCATTGCGTATTTTATATACAGTTTCGATTGACTGCCGGCAATCTTCAAGTCCGAATCCGTTTCCTTTAAGTATTTCGGAATACGACCGTGTATGGAGTTCGGTAAAACCTTCGCTGAATTCAACGTCTTCGCCGTCAATGGTGACTGACCGGAACGTACGTTTCCCCTGAGCCCTGCATTCTCCAGGAACATCGTTAATATCGAGGCTGAGAAACCATCTTATTCTTGCATTTTCAAGTTCAATATAACCTGCCGCCTTGTTGTACTGTGAAAGATGTACCACATTTTCCTTTACTTTTCCGAAAATCCATCCGAGCATATCGAAAAAATGTACTCCTATGTTGGTCGCAACACCACCTGATTTCTGAACATCTCCTTTCCATGAAAAAAAGTACCAGTTTCCGCGGCTGGTGATATATGTTAGGTCAATATCATATTTTTTATTTTTGGGGCCGCTGATGATTTTTGATTTAAGTTCTTCAATTTTAGGATGAAGGCGTGTCTGAAGAATTGTAAAAACCCTTTTTCCTGTTTCCTTTTCGATTTCCTGCAATGCCTCTATATTCCATGGGTTGAGCACTACAGGTTTTTCACATATTGCATGTGCTTTATGCCGGAGAGCAAATCTGATATGTGAATCGTGAAGGTAATTTGGAGAACAGATGCTCACATAATCAATTTTTGTACCGGAGCGCTTCAGCTTCTCAAAATGACGGTCGAAGCGTTCAAATTCCACAAAAAAATCACTTTCAGGGAAATAACTGTCTAAAATACCGACACTGTCGAATTTGTCAAGACTGGCAAGAAGAATATTGCCTGTATCTTTAATAGCCTTTAAATGACGAACGGCAATATATCCGGCAACACCGATAAGTCCAAAATTTTTAGGTGTGTCTTCCATCACTTGAAGAATAAAATTCAGGGGATAAAACTAATAAATAATTTTAGAAACCGTTCCGTTTTCAAGTCTGTATTTCTCTCCGCTTTCAGGGCATACAGCTATTCCGTTTTCATTGAATTCCAGCCTGTGGCCATATTCACTCATCCATCCTATCTGCCGGGCAGGGTTACCGACAACAAGGGCATAAGGCTTTACATCTCTGGTAACTACTGCCCCGGCTCCGACAAAGGCGTAGCGTCCGATTCGGTTACCACAGACTATTGTGGCATTGGCACCAATTGTGGCACCTTTTTCAACGACAGTAGTAACATATTTATCCCTTCGTATAACAGCACTGCGGGGATTGACAATATTAGTGAAAACCATTGAAGGACCGAGAAATACATCATCTTCGCATATAACACCCGTGTATATTGAAACATTATTCTGAACCTTTACATTTCTTCCGAGTCTGACTCCGGGTGAAACAACCACATTCTGGCCAAGATTGCATGATTCTCCTATTTCACAACCTGTCATTATATGACTGAAATGCCATATTCTGGTGCCTTTGCCGATTTTGCACCCCTCATCTATAACAGCTGTTTCGTGGGCAAAATATTCCTTTTCCATATTATTTGCTTTTAAAAAATTTCAATATAGCATCAGTTATATAATCAAGTTGTTCCCTTTCGATCTCAGGGCAGATAGGCAGGGAAAGCACTTCTTTGCAGAGTTGAGTTGATACCGGAAGATCTTTTTCGGTATAGCCAAGATATCTGTATGCCTTCTGCAGGTGTATAGGCACAGGATAGTAAATCATTGCAGGGATTTTCAGCGACTGCAGATAATCTTTCAGCTGGTCGCGTTTGCCATTAAGTACCCTGATTGTATACTGGTGAAAGATATGTGTTGAAAATTGCGTTCTGACAGGAATAATTATATCCGGGCAGAGAGAGAGTGCTTCATCATATATTGAAGCGGCCTTCCGGCGTGCTTCATTAAAACTGTCAAGATATCTGAGTTTTACCCTGAGAATTGCAGCCTGAAGGGTATCGAGCCTTGAGTTGACACCTACATAATCGTGATAATATCTAACCTTCATTCCATGGTTGGCAATACTGCGGATTTTAGCCGCAAGTGTTTCATCATCAGTAAACAAAGCTCCTCCGTCTCCATAACAGGCAAGGTTTTTTGAAGGAAAAAATGAAGTTGTTCCGATAGTACCAATTGTTCCGGCTTTTTTCCTTTTACCGTTACTGAATATAAAATCAGCTCCTGCGGCCTGGGCAGAATCTTCAATTATATAAAGTCTGTTTTCTTCTGCTATTTTCATTATCTGTTCCATTTCGGCACACTGGCCAAAAAGGTGAACAGGAACAATGGCACGGGTTGCAGGGCTCAGAACCTTTTTTATTTCATCAGGAGAAATATTATATGTTCTTTCATCAACATCGGCAAATACAGGTTTAAGTCCCAGCAATGCCATGGTTTCAACTGTTGCTATGAAAGTGAAGCTTGTTGTGATAATCTCATCGCCGGGTTTAAGGTCAAGAGCCATCATGGCAATCTGAAGTGCATCAGTACCGTTGCCGCAGGCGATAACATTTCCTGTACCAAGGTAATCTGCAAATTCCTCTTCAAATTTCTTTATTTCAGGTCCTTTGACAAAAGCTGCTGAGTGGAGTACAGAAGAGATTGCTTCATCAATTTCTTGTTTAAGCCTCTCATACTGAGCCCTCAGGTCAACCATCTGAATATCTCTCATTGTGTTCTGTTTAAAGAATAACAAAGTTAATATTTTTTAGTTATGAAGAGCAGACTGTGGAATTTCGAGGATCAGGAAGATAATCTCCGTGAAAGGGATGTTTAATAAATAAACAATATTCAAAATACTTTTTAATTTTATTATGCTCATGAAACCCACATGTTTTGCAAAAACAAACACCTTTAAATATAATTTTATCAAAAATGTGGGGTCCATCATACCATAAAAATTAAAATTATATTATGATGAAATATTTCGTATTTTTGTATTAACCAAAAAGGGAATCTGTGGATATTACTGCTTTTATAAGGGAATTGCTTTTCAGTCACGATTGTGTTATACTTCCGGGTTTTGGAGGTTTTATTGGTAATTATTCCCCTGCCCGGGTTGATAAGGCAACGTGTACTTTTTATCCGCCGGTGAAACTGATTTCCTTTAACCGGAATCTGAATCACAATGATGGTCTGCTTATAGGAAAAATATCATCATCGGCAGGTATTCATTACGGTGAGGCGAAAAATCTTGTTGAAGAATTTGTTGCAGAAATTAAAAGAAGTCTTTCAAAAGGGGAGAAGGTGATTTTTGAGAAAATAGGGACATTTCAGAACAACAGTGAAGGGAATGTTCAGTTTGAACCCGACAGGGAGGTGAATTATCATCTTAATTCATATGGGCTTACATCTTTTCATTTTCCTCTTATTGAAGGATATGATGTCCGCAGGAGATTACTGAAAGAGCCGTCTGAGGAAAGTACCGGGAGTACAGGTTCCAGAAAATACCTGTGGAGAGCGGCAGTTATTATTCCTCTGATTGGGGCGCTGATTGCCGTGCCTCTTATAACGGATATATTTAAAACACGGGTGCAGGCAACCAGCATGAATCCTCTTGTTTTATCAACATCTGATAGCAGCCGGAATGAGAAACCGGCAGTTAAAAAAGAAGAAGGGACAACCACAAAAACCCCTGCGAATAATACTGCAATAAATACTCAGCCATCTGAACAAAATATTAAGCCTGAAATTTTTTCTCCTAATCTCAGTGAAATCTCATCCGAAGAATATTGTGTGATAACAGGCAGTTTCAAATCTGAGTCAAATGCTTCGGTTCTTAAGAAAAAACTGGAAGGGGAAGGTTATTCCCCGGAAATAATATCTGGTCCGAATGGTTTTTACAGGGTCAGTGCTGTCAGATGCAGAACTTTGTCAGAAGCAAATACAATAAAAGAAAAATTGGAGACTCGCTATTCCGGAGCATGGGTTACCAGGATAAAATGAAATTTATTTTACAATACTTCCATCATTGATATTTTCGGCCGGGGATACAAGTACCAGTTTTCCGTTACTGTCTTCAGCCATAAGAATCATGCCCTTTGATTCAATTCCTTTTATAGTCCGGGGTTCAAGGTTTGCCACAATAAGTATCCGTTTTCCAATCAGGGATTCAGGGGTGTAAAATTCTGCAATACCTGAAACAATTGTTCTTACATCCGCTCCGCAGTCAATTTTAAGCCGGAGAAGTTTTGCGGTTTTTGGAACTTTTTCAGCCTCAAGGACTGTGGCAGTACGGATATCAATTTTTGTGAACTCTTCGTATGAAACAGTTTCTTTTAAAGGTAAAGTCTTTATTGTGCCTGACTCATTTATCTTTTTTGCAAGCAGAAGTTTTTCAATCTGCCGGTTGATGGCATCATCCTCAATTTTTTCAAAAAGCAGTCCGCCTTTGTTTACCTGATGATTTTTCTGAAGAATGCTGGTGTTGCCGGAATCCTGCCATGAAATTTTTCCAAGATTTAGCCATTCTCTGAGTTTTTTCATTGAGAAGGGTAGGAAAGGTTCAAGAATTATGCTGAGGTTAGCGGTTATCTGCAATGAAATATTTATAATTGTTTTGACTCTATCGGGGTCAGTTTTAATCAGTTTCCAGGGTTCAGTATCGGCGAGGTATTTGTTTCCGAGTCTTGCAAGGTTCATAGCCTCTTTCAGGGCTTCCCTGAATCTGAAGTTTTCGATATTGCCGGCGGTATTTTCACAGAGTTGGGTGATCTCATGGAGAACCTCGTTGTCGTATTGATTTAATGCACCTCTTTCCGGCACTTTTCCCGAATAGTAATTGTTTGTAAGTACAAGTGTACGGTTTATGAAATTACCGAGGATAGCAACCAACTCGTTATTGTTGCGTGCCTGAAAGTCTTTCCATGTGAAATCGTTGTCTTTGGTTTCGGGTGCATTGATACAGAGGGTATATCTTAGGACATCCTGTTTTCCGGGAAAATCCTCAAGGTATTCGTGAAGCCATACGGCCCAGTTCCGGGATGTGGAAATTTTGTCGTTCTCGAGGTTAAGGAATTCATTTGCCGGCACATTATCGGGAAGGATAAAAGAGCCTTCCAGTTTAAGCATAAGAGGGAAAATGATACAATGGAATACGATATTATCTTTTCCTATGAAATGTACAAGGCGTGTTTCGGGGTCTTTCCAGTATTTTTCCCAGTCGGGTGTAAGTTCTTTTGTTGCTGAGATATAGCCTATAGGGGCATCGAACCATACATACAGTACCTTTCCTTCGGCGCCTTTCAGGGGTACGGGTACGCCCCAGTCGAGGTCGCGGCTGACGGCTCTTGGCTGAAGCCCCTGATCGAGCCACGATTTACACTGGCCATAAACGTTGGATTTCCATTCAGTATGTTCCTCAAGTATCCATTTTTTAAGCCATGATTCATATTTATCCAAGGGGAGATACCAGTGCAGGGTTTCCTTTAGCACAGGCTGACTGCCGCTGATTGCAGAGCGGGGATTTATAAGGTCGGACGGACTCAGTGAAGTACCGCATTTCTCACACTGGTCACCGTAGGCATTTTCGTTATGACAGTGAGGGCAGGTGCCTACTATATACCTGTCGGCAAGGAAACAGCCTGCTTCGTTGTCGTAATACTGAAGCGAAGACTTCTCAATAAATTCACCCTTTTCGTAAAGCTTAAGAAAAAAATCAGAGGCTGTCTCGTAGTGAGTTTTATTTGATGTGCGGGAGTAAATATCAAAGGCAATGCCGAAATCTTCAAATGCTTTTTTATTAAGTTCGTGATATCTGTCAACAATCTGTTTTGGTGTCAAGCCTTCTTTGCGGGCTTTAAGTGTAATTGGCACACCATGTTCATCGGAGCCGCAGACAGAAATAACATCTTCACCTTTAAGCCGCAGATATCTGGTATATATATCGGCCGGTACATATACTCCGGCCATATGGCCTATATGCAGTGGCCCGTTGGCATAAGGGAGGGCTGATGTCACAAGATACCTTTTGAATTTCTTCATATCAAATAAGGTTCATATTTTTAAAACTCCGCAAATATAACAAATTTGGTACGGCAATGTCTTTTAATAAATAACAAAGCAGTTATTAAAGATATAAGATACCGTTAAAGCAGCATTAATTACAAGCTCCACCAATTTTTACAAATGGAGCAATACCGGATTACAGATCAGGGAGGGTTTATTGTACATCTGTCTTCAGAGTTAATTACTTATTCTTGTTTGATTAAAACCCATATCTTAATTCTCAGAAAATTGGTAAATGAAAAATTTTATTAACTTGACTTCAAATTTATATAATCTAAAAACCATTATTAAGAAGCAAAATGAAACAATACCTTCAGGTAATTGATGTAATGAGAAAGAATGGTGGCTGTGCTACATTAGGTTTTCTTTACAGGAATGTTGATGTGTCAAACTGGGGGACAAAAACGCCCTTTGCCTCTATCAGGAGAATAGTTCAGGATAAAAGATATTTCTTTAAAATTCAGCCAGGTCTTTGGGCATTAAATGAACAAAAAGAGGATATTTTGAAAAGATTTGATTTAAAAGAATCAGATAAGAAAACAAAAGAGTTTAATCATACATATTATCAGGGTTTATTAATTGAAATAGGTAGTTTAAAAGGTTTTATAACATATGTTCCACCGCAGGATAAAAATAAACTTTTCCTGGGTAAGCCATTAGGCAAAATAAGTTCAATCAATTCAATTTTTAATTTTACCTATGAGGAAATTGTAAACAGGGCAAAGTCAATTGATGTTATATGGTTTAATGACAGAAAATTACCAGATTCATTCTTTGAAATAGAATATTCAACTGACATGCAAAATTCTCTTTTAAAATTTATTGATTTACGGGACTTTCATTCAAGATTTTTTATAATCAGTGCATTAGAAAGAAAGAAAGAGTATGAAAAAAAAATTTCATATTCGGCATTCAATGAAATTCAAAATAGAGTAAAATTCATTGATTATGATTATTTATCAAATCTTCATGCAAAATCGGTTGAATTATCTTTAATAGGAATGTTGTGAAGGAATGAAATCCAGACAATCTAAGCAAGTTTAGCATATTCCATTAACTTCACCTAAACATGTTTGGTAAAAAAATAAACCCTCCCCCTCTTCATCCGGGTGATGAAGTTGCGATCATTTCTCCCTCTTATGCCATTGAGGAAGATAAGGTTGAAAAAGCTGTGAAGGTGCTGGCAGGTTGGGGACTGAAGGTGAGGGTCGGGGAAAATGCCCTGAAAAAATCAGGACCTTTTGCAGGGACTGACAAAGAAAGATTATCAGACCTTCAGGATGTTATAAACGACAATTCGGTCAAAGCAGTATTCTGTTCACGGGGTGGTTATGGCCTGCTGAGGATAATTGACAGGGTTGATTTTTCCCCGCTTAGAAAAAATCCCAAATGGTTTGTTGGCTACAGCGACATAACTGTTCTTAATCTCTGGCTCAGTGAAGTGTGTAATATTGTTTCCCTTCACGCGGAGATGCCGCTTCATTTTTCAGGCTCTGACAGGAGTTCAGAAACATTTGACACACTCAGGCAGGCATTATTTACACGTACTCTTGCATGGAATTGGAAGGGGGAAGCCTTAAGAGGGGATAATGCTGAAGGTGAGTTGACAGGCGGAAATCTCTCCCTTCTTTACAGTCTGATGGGTACGAAAGCAGAACCAGATACACGGGGCAAGATTCTTTTTATAGAAGATGCAGGTGAATATTATTACAGCATTGACAGGATGGTGACATCGCTCAGGCTGGCAGGGAAACTGGATAATCTGGCCGCCCTGATTACAGGTGGTTTCAGTGAAATGCATGACGGAAAAACTCCATGGGGAAAGAGAGTTGAAGAGACAATATTTGATATTGTAAAGGGGTATGGTTATCCTGTTTTTACTGGATGTCCGGCAGGTCATATAAGTGATAACAGGGCATTAATCATAGGCGGCCGTGCAAAAATTGAGCTAACCGGAGGCGAAATAAGAATAAGTTACAGGTACTGATCAGAATGCTGACAGCAGAAGGTCAAGGTTTTTTGAGAGGATTCCGAATTTCTGGCCGAGGGTTTCATTTGTAAGGATTCCGTTATAGAGATATGCTCCGTTGCGGAGGCCGGCATCTGTTTTAAGAAGCTGGGTAATAGTGCCTGAGTCGGCGATATTCTGAAGCATTGGTGCAAAAATGTTGGAGAGTGCTATTGATGCTGTGCGTGCAACTCTTGAAGGCAGATTCCATGCCGAGAAGTGTATCACTCCGTGTTTTTCGTAAACAGGATCTTTAAGAGGACGGCATTCGGTAGTTTCTATACATCCACCGCGGTCAATGCTGAGGTCAATTACCACCGACCGTTTCTTCATAATTTTTATCATTTCCTCGGTGATATAGTACCATGGTCTGAGGTCTTCGAGTTCAATTGCTCCTATAAGCACGTCGGCTGATTTTAATGCTTTAGTCAGCACCTGCGGGTGGAAGGTTGATGTTTTGAGACGTTGTCCGAGAAGTGTCTGGAATCGCCGCAGGCGGTGCAGTGAATCATCGAAGATCATGACTTCCGAGCCGAGGCCCAGCGCAGCCCTCGCAGCATATTCCCCTGCAGTGTTGGCTCCAATAATCACCACCTGTGTCGGAGTTACCCCGGTAATACCGCCAAGCATCACACCTTTACCCCCATGATGATTGCTCAGATAATCTGATGCTATCAACACCGATGTAATGCCGCATATTTCACTCATTGACTCTACAACAGTCAAGACCCCATTTATATCTTTGATTTTTTCAAAAGCAATTGCAGTTACTTTTTTTCTGATAAGTTTCCCGAGAGTCTCTTCAGTAAGTTTTAAAACATTGAGATAAGACATAATTGTTTGATTACCTTTAAGATAATCGGTTTCGAACTCTTCAAAAGGTGCAACCTTTATAACTACGTCTGCACTATAAACCCTTGCAGGAGAATCAGTTATTATTGCTCCGTTTTCACTGTAATCATTGTCGGAATAGTTTGCTCCTGCTCCTGCACCTTTCTGGATTATCACTTCATTTCCATTATCAACCAGTATGTTTACAGCTTCAGGAGTCAGGGCAATCCTTTTTTCATCGTTATTTTTATCGCAGGGAATGCCAATTGAAATCTTACGGTATTTGTAAGTAGTTTCAAGCTGTTCTTCCTGTGGCATCAATGATGCATTTCCGAAATTTTTTTTCTCTATGTTATCCTGGCCTTCAAGCATTGGTTTAGTGATTTGACAAATTCAAAGGTAAAAAAAATGGTGAAGAGGAACAAAAATGGAACATTTATTTGAATTCAAGTATTCTTTCATCATGAGGTCCGACAGTGATATTAATTCTGATGGTTTCTTCCGGTAGAATTTTCTCAATTACCTCGGGCCATTCAATGAAGCAGTATGAATTGCCTGAAAGATATTCTTCGATGCCGAAATCATAGGCTTCATTTATATTTTTTATTCTGTAAAGATCGATATGATAAACCGGATCGCCGTCAGAGGTTAAATATTCATTTACGATTGTAAATGAAGGACTTGTGACAGTGTTGGCAGCTCCGAGTTTCCTGCATATTGCTTTGATTATTGTAGTTTTCCCCGAACCAAGATTGCCGCTGAAGGCTATAAGGTGAGCATTGCCGGCAACAGCAAGTATATCTTCTGCAGCCTTTTCAACATGCTTTACATCGCTGATTACCAGTTTGAAATTTCTTCCTATCATAACTGCAAAGATTCTAAAAATGTCAGTGGTAATATCATTTCCTGCATTGAAATGCCACCATGCTGGAAAGTGTCCCTGTAATAACTGGCATATTGATTAAAATTATTGTGATAAACCAGATAATCTTTGTTCATTGCAAAAATATATCTTGAACTGATATTTGTTTTAGGCAGGAAAGCTTTTTCAGGATTTCTGATCTCAAAGACTTCTGAAGGGTCATAGTCAAGGCTTCTGCCTGTTTTATATCTCAGGTTCGGGGAAGTTTCCCTGTCGCCTGTAACTTTAATAGGGTTGTTTACTCTTATGGTTCCGTGATCGGTAGTAACCGCCACTTTTACTTTTTTTGCGGCAATTGTTTTAAGCAGGTCATAGAGTGAAGAATGTATGAACCATGATTTTGTAAGGCTTCTGAATGCCCTTTCGTCTGAAGCCAGATCGCGTATGATTCCTATTTCAGTACGGGCGTGTGAAAGAATATCCACGAAATTATAAACCAGAATGTTAAGATGGTTTTTCATGAGGGAATCAAGGTGATCATTGATTTTTTTCCCTTCCTGGCTATTACTGATTTTGTTGTACGACCATCTGATGTTAAGGCCGTTACGGATTATCTGCCTCCTCAGGAATTCCTCCTCAAATTCATTTTTACCTTCACCGGCAATATTATCCGGAACCCACATATCATGCATAGTCTGATAAATTGAAAGAGGCATAAGGCCTGAGAAAATAGCATTACGGCTGAATTGTGTTGCAGTGGGGAGAATACTGTAATACATTGTCTCATCTTTCACCCTGAAATAATCGGAGAGTTCAGCCTGAATAGTTTTCCACTGGTCGTACCGCAAATTGTCAATAAGTATTAAGAAAAGCGGCTCTGAGGAAGAAATTTCGGGAAAGATTTTTTTCTGCATCAACTGGTGTGAAAGGAGAGGTTTTTCCTTTGTATCCGGGTCGAGCCATGAAAGATAATTTCTGGTAACGAAACGGCAGAAAGCCGCATTTGCTTCATAATCCTGTTTATAAAGGATTTCTGTCAGGCCCGATTCAGTTGATTTGTCCAGTTCTATATCCCAGAATACAATCTTTCTGTATATTTCAATCCAGTCGGTATATGTAGCAGCTGAACAGATCATTGATGTAATATTCCCGAATTCCTGCTGGTAATCAATGGTTGTTTTCTCGGTAACAAGCCTTTTTTGTTCAAGGTTTTTTTTAAGTGCAAGAAGAATCTGTTTGGGTTTAACCGGCTTTATAAGATAATCAGCTATTTCTGATCCTATTGCAGCATCCATAATATTTTCCTCCTCGCTTTTTGTTATCATTACAACAGGTGTTTCAGGCCGGGCTTCCTTAATAAGCCTCAGGGTTTCAATGCCGCTCAATCCTGCCATATGTTCATCGAGAAGGATGAGATCATAAGGCTGTTTTCTTATAAGGTCAACAGCATCAATGCCGTTTGAACAGGTTTCGATGTCATAGCCTTTTTCGTCAAGAAAATAGATGTGAGGTTTGAGAACCTCGATTTCATCATCAACCCAGAGAATTTTCGGTCTTCTCATTTTAAAGAATTATTTCCCGTTTTCTTTGATCATATAATTTTCTTCAAAAAACACCCTGTATCTCTCGGGGTTTTTATCATTGGCAAGGGTCTCAAGATTTTTTCTTCCGATAATAAAGGTAATAATTTTTGAACCGGCAGGATTTCTTATTTCCTTTTCAGGTTTAAAAGCATTGTAGTAATAAGTTGCCTCATTCAGGTCTTTGAAGCCTGTAACAGTGATTATGATATATTTGCCTTCGACAAGCTCACCTGCGGTCCTGAAATTTCTGTTTGTATAGTTATCTATGTTATAGCTTATTACATCGAAAGTGGCCTGATTTATATTGAATGAGGGGTCCATGATAACCAGCGCAAAAGATTGCGGGGAGTTTTTGTCGTCAGTATAGATTTCCTTTGCGATTTGTCTGTCTTCCTCAATCTTAAGTTCCGGAATTTCCTGATTAAGGAAGGCAACCAGTTCTGATGCTTTAACTGCCTCTTCCGTTCCTGGCCAGGTGTTTATTACTTTGCTGAGTTCTTCCTTGAATGCCTTTTCACCGGTAGTACGTGCAATACAGTAACTTTTCAGAAGCTGGAATTTTGGTGCCAGTGAATGACGGGGGAATTTTGCAAGTCCATCATCACATAATCCGGATGCATATATAAAATCTTCCTTCTGCCATGCCTCATAAGCCTGCTGGTAAAGCTTTTCTGCCTGTTTCTGTTCTTCTAATTTTCTGCTGTAATAAGACGGGTCGGTGACAATTTTTGTATATTCATTATCAGGGTATTTTTCCACGAGGCGTTGCCGGTATATTTCTGCCATCTGAGTATTGCTGTCTCTGTATATATTATAAATGGTATAAAGAGCTTCAGGTTCAAGGCTGTTACCGGGGAATCGTTTAAGGAGAGTTTCGAGAGTTTCAACAGCTTTTTTTTCGTCGGCGAAACTTTCGTAATAAATTTTGCCGGCCTCAAGAAGTGCTGTTGCTATTTTTCCGTTCGACAGAGTCACAAGAGAATCGTTAAGAGGCAGATTTTGAAGGTAATATTCAGGTTTTTTATTATCAGCGAGTGCAGTTGATTCTTCTGTTTTACCGTTCCCGTTTATTGTCTGGCCATCAGCCAGTTCCTGTTGAGATACTCTCGCTTTGTTTAACCTGCGCCAGTTATCTTCAAGTTTACGGTCACCCCATCTCCTGCGGAATTCAGTTCTGCCAAATGTAAGTGCAGCCTGATTGTAAAAGTACCATTTACCTTCCTGTTCAATATTTGTCTGAAAGCGTCGTTCGTTTTCATAGTATTGCCCGAGATTATATCTGTCGCTGACGGTCTGACCTGAAGCTTGTGCCCGTGCTTCCTCCTGACGTACATTTTCAATTATTGAGGCAATTAACATGTTTCTTTCGGGAACACTCATTCCTGCCACTCTTTGTAAACTGTCTTCTCTCTGGATTACAGAAAGTTGTGATACAAGTGAGTTTAAATTGGCAGATTTTAATCTCACCGACTGGAAATCAGAATATTTCTGATCAAGGAAAAGAACAGCACTGTCGTAATATTTTCCTGCGTTAATATAATCGGGAATTGAGAAATAATATTCAGCAAGGGCAAGAAAGGCTTTCCCTTTCTGGTTTCGGCTGGATGTATTGACAGCTGCTGATTTTTTATAGAAGTCAATTGCTTCTTCGTTTTTGCCTTCTTTACTGCAAAGACCTGCGATTGCATAATATATCTGATCAAGATAATTCCTGTTTTTCAGGTTCCTTGCCATTTTGTCAAGTTCCTTTCTTACGGCTGCCGGGTTTCCCTGTCCGGGATTAAATGCACCTGCCAGATTGATTCTGGCGTAAAATTCAACTTCATAAGGAGGGCTCATTTTTATTACCCTCCTGTAATAAGCAGATGCTTTGTCATTATTGCCGGCTCTCTCATAAAGCTGGGCAAGCAGATATGTGTACCTGTATTTTTCTCTTTTACCGGTTAAAAAGTTTAAAGCTTTTTCAAGGGCTGATGCAGCCTCGTCAAAACGTTTCTGTCTGACATTAAGGTCAGTAAGAGTTGTAAAGTATAGTGAAAGGAGATATTTTGAACCTTTTGAAATATCAAGTTCATTCAGAATTCTCCGGGCTTCGTTATAATTACCTGTTTCAATATATGCTCGGGAAAGCCATATTGATGATTCGGACTTTACTGCATTATCGTATGAGTAGGTAAGGTTATAGCTGAGTGTTGATTTTGCAAGGTCAAATTCGTGTTTGTAAATTCTTGCCTTGCCTGTAAGCAGATAACTTTTTTCAACCCATTCGTTGTATTCTTTTCTGTTAAGGAATTCTTCATCTTTTTCGGTGAGGGTTTTATTTTTTGTGGTTTCAGGTTTTGCAGTTATTGATTTCATTGAAATTACCTTTGAAGCTTTCTGAATAGCCCTGTCCATATCAGCAGAACAAACCTGTGCCATTGCCGGGTCGCTGTATTCAAAAACTCTGAGAAGGTCAGCATAATCGTCTTTATAGGTGCCGGTTATTTTAGTTATTCCGGCTTTAAAACTTTCGTTACCGTTGAAATAGATGTTGAATCTTGAAGTAAGGCTATGATAAAACCTTGTAGTGCTGGTGTTTTTTTCAACCGAACACCCTGCAATGACAATCAGCATGACTGCTGTCATCAGCAATCTGTATGTGTTTCTGTTTTTAGTCAATAAGAATCACTTATACTATAAACTGCCCTGATGGTTATATAGTATACCAAAGGTAAATAAAATAGATTTGAGCTTTTCAGTCGACCGAAATCACTCTTTTTATTTCCGGCACTTCCCTGATGATAGCCTGTTCAACTCCTGCCTTAAGTGTCTGGAGGCTGAAAGGGCAACCATGGCAGGCGCCCTGAAGACGGACTTTTACTGTGTTGTCCCCGGTTATTTCCACGAGGGTAATATCTCCGCCATCTGACTGCAAATATGGCCGGATTTTATCAAGAGTGTTAAGGACTCGCTCTCTTACATTATTGTTTTCTGGCATTTTAATTTATTTTTTTATTTTAACTCGTTCGGTTGGTTTAAGATTCTGGTTACGCAGGTTTACCTGTTTTACTGTTTCATCAGCGAGGCACAGGAATGCCTCCGAGGCAGGATTGTTACTGTCGAGAACTACAGGATGGCCTGTGTCTCCACCCTCCCTTATACTCTGTACCAGAGGTATTTGTCCGAGAAGAGGCACCTTTAACTTTTCAGCCAGAGTTTTGCATCCCTCTTTTCCGAAGATGTAGTATTTGTTCGATGGCAATTCTGCAGGTGTAAACCATGACATATTCTCAACTATACCCAGCACGGGCACATTGATATTTTTATTACTAAACATTGCAATTCCTTTAATGGCATCAGCGAGGGCTACTTCCTGAGGAGTGCTTACAATAATTGCTCCTGTTACTGCAACTTCCTGTACAAGAGTAAGATGAATGTCACTTGTTCCAGGTGGCAGGTCAACTATGAGAAATTCGAGTTTTCCCCAGTCACCTGATGAAAGCATCTGTTTCAAAAAATTTGAAGCCATAGGGCCTCTCCATACTACAGCGTTATCCTGTTCAACAAAGAATCCTATTGAAAGTACTTTTATACCATATTTTGAAAGAGGCACAATCAGGTCTTTTCCTTCAACTGATCTTATTTCAGGGTGAAAATTCCTTGCGTTAAGCATGATAGGTGCCGAAGGTCCGAAAATATCGGCATCAAGCAATCCCGTCTGGTATCCTTTCAAAGAGAGAGCGATTGCCAGATTTACTGCTATAGTGGATTTACCCACCCCACCTTTTCCTGAAGCTACAGCAATAATATTTTTTACACCGGCAAGAGTAATCTCTTTTTCGGGTTCAACCTTAACAGGTTCAGTTGTTGCAAGCACTTTTATTCCCTTTACAACTGCATCGGTACCAAGGGCATCTTTTATTGCCCTCACAATGTTGCTTTTTATTGAATTAAGAAAAGGATCGCCCGATTTTTCAGTGGTAAGTATTATTGAAATGCCTGAATCATCTGATTCGATATGATGAATCATACCTAGGGCTACAATGCTTTTGTTTTTTTCAGGGTGTATTACGTTTTCAAGGGCATTCTGAACCTGGTTGATACTGTACATCAATTTTTATTTAAAATAAATATAAATAAGCTGCAATTTTAATCAATTTTCCTTCAACAGCAAAATCATCAGAAATTCTGCAATTCTCTGCCGGGGTCCCAGAATCTTTCATTAAAATTTATAATGCGGTCATCTTCAATAATAATGCCTTCATTTTCAAGTAATTGTTGCATGAGGCCGGGAGTTCCGAAATGGTGTTTACCTGTAAGAAGTCCTTGGCGGTTCACCACTCTGTGAGCCGGTACAAAAGTTCCGGAGGTATGCGATGTGTTAAGTGCCCATCCCACCATCCTTGCTGACCGGCCGGTTCCAAGGTAACGTGCTATGGCACCATAGGACGTGACTCTTCCGGGAGGTATAAGCCTGACAACCTCATAAACCCTTTCAAAAAAACCGGCATGCTGTAAATTTCTTTTATCCTTCATAATCTTTTATTTCCCTGTATTTATCGAGATGGAATGAAAGGTAAAAGATTTTTTTGTTTTCCTTTAAAAATACTTCTTCGTAAAAAGTTTTAAGATTTAATATTTCATTGACATGGTTTGAAGCATAGAGGTCTCTTGTTGAGGCTGAAATTACTAATCCGTTTTGCGAGACAAGGTTCAGGGTATACTCAAAGAGAAGGCTGCTATCGGTTTTCAGATGGATTAATCCATTGTTTCTAAGGAATGAACGGTATTTGTTAAGAAAAGGTGGGCTGGTAAGCCTTCTGGAGATATTTCTTTGTTTTTCGTGAGGGTCAGGAAATGTGAGCCAGATTTCATCTATTTCATCTTCAGCAAAGAAAGAAGTTATAAATTCAATTCTGGTACGTATGAAGAGTACATTCCGGAGGTTTTTTTCGAGAGAAGTTTTAGCGCCTTTCCATATTCTTGCGCCTTTAATATCAATTCCAATAAAATTTTTATCAGGTATTCTTTCTGCCATACCTGTTGTATATTCACCTTTTCCGCATCCAAGTTCCAGGACTACAGGATTTTCGTTTCTGAAATATACTTTTTTCCATAGCCCTTTCAGAGGGTGATTATTGTGTTTAATGGTCTGGTTATCAGGTTCAATTACGTTGTTAAATGTTTTAATTTCCGCCCAGCGGGCCAGTTTGTTCTTTCCCACAGCCGGATGAATTTTATTTGACTTTAGTTTTCTTTTTCTCTATCCGAAGGCCTATGTCGTTGATACCTTTAAGGTTTTCCATTCTCATGCCGTGCCTTATTCTGAAAATATAGGTTCCCTTTTCAGGGAAAAAAACTCCTTTTCTGAAAGTCAGGTCTGTTTCCTTTATATAACCAATCCCTTTACCAAGAGGTTTACCCCGCACATCAGTAAGCATATATTCGAGGGTGTCAGTAACTGTTTTTCCTGAGGGTGAGGTGGCAGAGATGAAGAACCATATATTTTGAAAAGGATAGTCCGGATTTGTGCGGAGAGTTATAAAAATGTCGTTTACTGATGTGGTATCAGTAATTACAGGATTGAAAGTGACTTCATTGAAAAGATTCCATGTTTCTTCAGGAATTCTGGTGAATTCGGAATAAACAATATTCTGATTGCAGCTGGTAATCAGCAGCATGATGCCGGCAAAGAAAAGAGGAACCCAGTTAATTTTTTTTTCTGTCATGATATCTTTTCTTTTTTCTCCGGGGCTGGTTCTTCTGGTTGGGAATTGAATGGTCGAAACGTGTAATACTGTCATTACCCAACAAATCTGTTGAACCGGGTGTTTCAGCCGGTGTTTCATTTACATCAAAAAGGGAATCGGGTTTAATGCCTTTGCTGTTAAGGTCCTGAATTTCTTTTACTCTCTCTACGGGAATAGCTATAAGGTTAACAGCTGCCCCCTGTTCTGATGAATACCAGTAAATTGCTTTATGTACTTCTGTTTTCTGGAAGTAGAGGGTTCTGTCTTTCAGTTCGAGAGGGATATCTCTGGGTGGGAAGTTTTTCCGGGCATCTATGTAACAGTCGAATTCAAAACTAAGGCAGCATTTTAGTTTTCCGCATTGTCCTGCCAGTTTCTGTGGGTTGAGTGAGAGTTCCTGGTATTTTGCATGTGAGGTTGTTACAGAAGAAAAACTGGTAATAAATGTAGAGCAGCAAAGTTCTCTTCCGCATGAACCTATGCCGCCTATTCTTCCTGCCTCCTGTCTTGCTCCTATCTGACGCATTTCAATCCTTACCCTGAATTCTTCGGCGAGAATCTTGATTAACTGGCGGAAGTCAACTCTTTCATCTGCTATATAGTAGAAAATGGCTTTGGTTTTGTCGCCCTGATATTCAACATCGCTGATTTTCATGTTCAGATTAAGGCTCTCGGCAATTTTCCGGGATTTCAGCATTGTTGGTATTTCGAGCATTTTTGCTTCCTCCCATTTCTCGATATCTGCAGGTTTTGCTTTCCGGTAAATTTTTTTCATTTCTTCGGAAAGAGGCACAATTTTTATTTTTTTGATTTGTTCGGATACCAGCGGCCCGGTAAGTGAAACTCTGCCGATATCATGGCCCGGAGATGCCTCAACGGCTACTATATCGCCGATTTCAAGATTAAGATTGTTGACGTTTCTGAAAAATCCTTTTCTCGTATTTTTAAACCTGACTTCAACAATTTCGTTTTTCAATACCTCCGGAGGCAGATTTTTCAGCCAGTTGAATGAATCAAGTTTATTAAATCCCGGGCAATATTTTATTTCGGGAGCATTTGATTTGCTTCCTGCATTAGCATCCTGCTGTCCTTTGTTTTCTTCCATCTCTTATTTACTTCCTGAACGGCAAAATTAATGAATTGCCGGGATATAACAATTTATATCAGTAACTTCAGCGGATAAGCTTTGTAACTTTCAGTGCAAGGTCAAGGAAAACCAGTTTTGCATATCCGTTGGCTTCGATGTGGATTAAGGCAAGGTTAAATTCTTGTGTAAGTGAGTTAATATTACCTGTAGTTATGAAAGGGTGGAATTTCTCAGAAAATTGAGCTTCCTCGCCTGAAAGGGAGACAAGTTCATTTCTTATCTGTTTAAGCGAAAGCATCAGATTTTCTCTTAAGAGCCGGAGGGAGTACTCGAGAAAATTTTTCTGTGTTTCCCTGCCGGCAGTAGCCATTTTATCAGCCCATTCAATTGAAGCTATTACATCCCGTTTCCATGCATTCCTCATCAGTGTCCTGAAATTATCAAGATGTTGTTTTGCAGACTCATCTTTTTCTGCAAGATTTATTGCCCTCAGCAGGTTACCCCGTGCAATTCTTGCAATATCTTCCGAATCTTTTTCGGTTGTACCGTAAGTACTTCTTAGATAACTTTTTATTTCATCTGCTGTAAACGCAGGGAGTTTTACCATCTGGCATCTTGAAAGGATAGTGGGGATGATTTTATCAGGCTCGTTACTTACCAGAATGAAAAGCGTTTTTTCGGGAGGTTCCTCAATTATCTTCAGCAGTTTGTTGGCTGAGGTCTGGTTCATTTTTTCAGGGAGCCAGATAACCATAATTTTAAACTCTGACTCATAGGGTTTCAGACTGAGCTTCCTTATTATTTCAGACGATTCTGCAGTATATATCATTCCCTGGCCCGATTCTTCAGAACCAATTTCAGCAAACCAGTCGTTTATACTTCTAAAAGGGGAACAACCAATAAATTCCCGCCATGCAGGGAGGTAATCATCGCTTACAGGTTCGTCACTGCTTCCTTTTTTCTTTATTACCGGGTATACGAAATGCATATCGGGATGAATCATTTTTTCATGTTTCACACACGATTTGCATATTCCACATGAATCAGACGCCTGTTTGTTTTCACAGCTTATAAACTGGGCATATGCCAGAGCTAATGCAAGACTACCGCAACCCTCAGGTCCTGTAAAAAGCTGGGCATGACTCACCCTTTCCTCTTTAACTGCCCTGATCAGCTTTGCAATGACCTCCTGATGACCTGGTATCCGGGAAAAATTCATGCCTGTTCAGTAATTTTTAAAAAGTTACAATGCTGCAAGTGCAGAATCATAATCGGGCTCCTGTGCTATTTCAGGCACCTGCTGGGTATATTTCACAATACCTTTTTCATCTATAACCACTATGCACCTTGAATAAAGTCCTGCAAGAGGACCATCCGTCATCTCAACACCATAATCTTTTCCGAAATTTGTATCACGGAATCCTGATAAAGGGATTACATTTTTTATCCCTTCTGTAATGCAAAACCGGCTGTGGGCAAAAGGCAGATCTTTTGAAATTGTTAGAATAAGTGTGTTCTTACGGCCTGCGGCGAACTCGTTGAACTTCCTTACCGAAGTTGCACAGACAGATGTGTCGAGACTCGGGAAGATGTTAAGTATTACTTTTTTCCCTCTTGCGTCAGAAAGGGAAAAATTACCCAGATCAGTCTTTACCAGAGTGAAATCCGGTGCAGGGGTACCTTTTTCAGGCAAATACCCGTATGTATTAACCGGATTGCCTTTAAATGTAATTGTTGCCATAATGTTTTCAAAATTAGTTAAAGTTTGTATTCAGTTGATAAACGGTTCAAATAAGTTTAAGTTCGATTTAAATCGCGGCATTATTGGGTTGTTATAATTTCAATTTTCATTAATAAGCGTTAAAATGTAATATTGCATTTCTTTATTTTACCAAAAAATAAGTAGGTTTGCATAAGAAAATTAATAAATTAAATTGAAAGTGCTATGAAAATGATTCAGGATTTTAATTTCAGAGGGTTGAAAGCGATTGTAAGGGTCGATTTCAATGTGCCTCTTGACAAGAAAACTTTTGTGGTTACTGATGATACGAGGATTAGAGGTGCTTTGCCAACGATTAAAAAGATAATAAGTGATGGTGGCTCATGTATTCTGATGTCACATCTTGGAAGGCCTGAGGGGCGCCAGGAGAAGTACTCACTTAAGCCTGTGCTTCCGGTGCTTGAAAAGCATCTCGGCATGAAAGTAAAATTTGCCGATGACTGCATGGGTGAAGCAACAGCAAAAATGGTTGCTGAGCTGAAACCTGGAGAAATACTGCTTTTGGAAAACGTCAGGTTTTATCCCGAAGAGGAAGGAAAACCTATTCTGCCTGAAACAGCCACCGAGGAAGAAAAGAAAGCGGCAAAAGCTGAACTGAAGGCAAAGCAGAAAGAAATGGCAAAGACTCTCGCAAGCTATGCCGACGTTTATGTTAATGATGCTTTTGGAACCGCACACAGGGCACATGCTACAACAGCTGTAATTGCAGATTATTTCCCTGAAGATAAAAAGATGTTCGGGTACCTTATTAACAGTGAGCTTGCTGCAATGGACAAAGTGCTGCATAATCCGCAGAGACCTTTTACAGCAATTATGGGCGGCGCTAAAGTATCGGACAAAATAATGCTCATCGAAAACCTGCTCAATAAGGTTGACAACCTTATTATAGGCGGCGGAATGACATACACTTTTATCAGGGCCATGGGCGGTAAAACAGGTAAATCGCTCTGCGAGGAAGATAAACTGGACCTTGCACTTAATCTGATAAATAAAGCTAAAGAGAAAGGAGTAAATCTCTGTCTTCCGGTTGACAGTGTAAATGCAGATAAATTTGCAAATGATGCTCAGACATCCGTTTCGCCTGTTGATAATGTACCTGACGGGTGGATGGGGCTCGATATTGGTGAAAAAACCATACAGAAATTTACAGAAGTAATTAACAATTCAAAGACTATCCTCTGGAACGGACCAATGGGCGTATTCGAAATGGAGAACTTTTCAAAGGGGACAGTTGCAATTGCAAAGGCTATAGCAGAAGCAACCGGGAAAGGAGCCTACAGCCTTGTGGGAGGTGGTGATTCAGTTGCTGCAGTCAATAAATATAACCTCGCCGGCAGCATCAGTTATGTTTCAACCGGCGGGGGAGCTATGCTCGAATATATGGAAGGGAAAAAACTCCCCGGAATTACAGCAATCAGAGGAGAATAATTATTATAGCAAATTCCTGATTCCGGATTACTTATATTCCGGAATCAGGAGTTTCTTCGAAAAAAATTGAAGAATGAAATTTACGCCTGTCCTGATATTAATGATATTCCTGATTTTACCCGGCTGTAAAAAGGAGGAAAAACCTGTTTATTCCGGCATCATGACCATTAATAACAAACGGGTAGGCGTTTCCCCGACGTATTATATCGAAGGCTTCCATGTTCCCACCGGAAAGAAAATACCCGACCTGAATAACCAGCCTGATATAATATCTGTAATATCAGCATACGATGTAAATTTTAATCCTCTCGGAATTTTTTTTATAACGAATAATTATAAAAATTCCTTTTACAGGTATGGACAATACAATGATGCAAAGTCAGCAGAAGAGGCATTTGACGGATTGATACAGTTTTCTTTTGAGCCCCAGTGGACTGAAACAGGTGATTCAGTGGGGATAAACCAGATATGGCTTTACCGGACCAGTGATTCGCAATATGCAAAACTAAGAATTATAAGTACTGTTCTTGAAAAAAGACAGGGTATGCAGGATCCTTATGCAGAATGCACCTTTGAGTGGGTATTTCAGCCCGACGGTACCAAAACATTCCCGAAAAAATGAAAACGGGTTATCCCGATAAAATTTTCAGTATTAAAAGCCCTGAAGATTTTGAAGAAACTGCATTTGAAATATTCCGGTATCAGGCTGAAAATAACAATGTTTATAAACAATTTCTTGACAGGCTTGGCCTGAAAGCCATGCATCCGGTAAAGATAGAAGAGATTCCGTTTCTGCCGGTTGAATTTTTCAGAAATCATGTTATTGTTTCAGGTACCCAGGATAGTAAAATTTTCTTTGAAAGTACCGGAACGACAGGCATGATAAAGAGCCGGCATTACGTAACAGACCTTAGTATTTACGACAGAAGTCTTACAGAGTGTTTCAGGCTTTTTTACGGTTCTCCTCAGGAATATGTAATTGCTGCCCTTCTGCCTTCATATATCGAACGTCCTGCAAGTTCACTGGTTTATATGGTCAGAAAACTCATTGAGCAGGGTGCCGACAAACGCAGCAGTTTTTTCATGAAAGCTTCAGGAGATATTACAAAACTCCTGAGGAATGTTATAGATGAGGGAAAGAAAGCCATGCTTTTAGGAGTAAGCTTTGCTCTGCTGGATCTTGCTGAAAAATATCCTGCTGATTTGAATGGGGTTGTAATTGCCGAAACCGGAGGCATGAAAGGGAAACGTAAGGAGATTATAAGGGAGGAACTTCACGGCATTATTAAAAAAGGGCTGAATGTTTCTGTTGTACATTCTGAGTATGGTATGACTGAATTACTCAGTCAGGCATGGTCTGCAGGCGGAGGAATGTTCAGATGTCCTCCCTGGATGAAGGTACTGGTTCGGGAGATAAATGACCCGCTGGCTGTTTCACTTTCACCTAACAGGACAGGTTGTATAAATATAATAGACCTTGCAAACATAAATTCATGCTCTTTTATTGCAACCGGCGATATTGGGAGGATTCATGAGAACGGCATGTTTGAGGTTCTCGGGAGGTACGACCATAGTGAAACGAGGGGCTGTAATCTCATGGCTGAGTGAAAAAACTGACTGAAAGACATTTTAATAGCTGATACCTGCCAGGTCTCTGATAACTACTGATGCGCATACTATACCAAAAGCTGCCGGCATCCATGAAACAGTTCCGGAAACGGAAGCTTTGTTTTTTTCGTCTTTGGTTTTGATTATTTTTGATTTATCGGTTTTTTCAGGCGACCATACGGCTTTGAAGCCTTCCCTCACACCAAGGTGATGCAGCCGTTTGCGTATCATTCTTGCAAGGGGACAGCCTGACGTTCCGGATATGTCACTTACTTTTATCAGCAATGGATTGGTTTTGCCGCCTGAACCCATCGAACTAACAAGCGGATAATTTCTTGAGAGGGTATGGTAAATAAGAAATACCTTAGGTGAAAGTGTATCTATGGCATCAACAACATAATCGAAAGGCACTTCAAGGATTTCCATCATCCTTTCATCTTTGATGTATTCATTAATAACATTAAGTTCAAGGTCCGGATTGATATCCTTAAGGCGTTGTGCCATAAGCAATGCCTTTGGCTGGCCTTCTGTACTTGAAAGAGCATGAATCTGACGGTTCCTGTTTGAAGTATGAACATAATCGCCGTCAACAATTGTCATTTTTCCCACTCCTGCCCGGCAGAGCATTTCTGCTGCAAAGGAGCCTACTCCTCCCAGCCCTACCACAAGAACATTTGACGACTGAATTTTTTTCAGTGCCTCACTCCCCATGCATAATTCCGTCCTTGAAAGCCATTCATTCATTTTATTCTGAAAAAAGAAATGAAATTTGAATATATCTGTTGTCTGAGTTGCTGAACGGTAAGGTTAAGGTCAGATGATACCTTATAATATATATCTTTAATATTGATATTTCCGCCGTCAGTTTCCAGAAATATTCTGTCAACCGGGAGTGATCTGATTAAGCCTGATGCTTCTGGCCTGATAATGAAGTCGAACCAGAAGGAGATATACATACCTTTGGAGATCATCTGGAGGGCCAGTTCGCTTTTTCCCCTGAATCCATGGACAAGCCATGGCATGTCAGTCCTTATTGCTTTTCTGACATATAAAAGTTCTTCCCATGCTTTGACACAATGGATGTAGAGGGGTTTTTTAATCTTTTCCGAAAGCTTCACCTGACTTTCAAAAGCCAGTTTCTGCAATTTCATATCAGGTCCTTTGATACGGTCGAAACCGGCTTCGCCCAGTGCAATTATATTTTCATGGTTGGAATACTTAATTACTTTTTCCAGCTGATGTTGATAATTATTTTCTGTAAGGTGCCATGGATGAATTCCGATGGTATAGGTTAAGCCTGCCGTTTTGTCGGGCACTCTTTGTTCTGAAGATATAAGGTTTTCAATGGAAAATACTCCTGTTGCCGGGCTGGCTCCATGATTATGAATATCAATAAAATCATCAGGAAATGGAAGATTCATTGTTATAATTTCGTCTGTTTCCCAATGGTTGCAAGTCCTTTTTCAATTCTTCTGAGGGTCTCCTCCCTTCCAATCCATCCGGCAATATCGAAGATATTAGGGCCTCTCAGGGTTCCGACAATTACAATCCGCAGGGCATGCATTACAGTACCTGTATTGTATCCTTTCTTTTCAAGCCATTCTTTTACAATCTTTTCTATTTCTTCAGGTTTGAAATTTTCTATGTTTTTAAGTATTTCAGCCAGTTCTGAGAGTATAGCGGGTGATTCTGATTTCCATTTTTTTCTTATTGCTTCATTATCATACGTTTCAGGTGCCTCGAAAAAGAAACAGGTTTCATCCCACATTTCCCTGACAAAACTGACGCGTTCCTTTATCAGGCCGACAAGGACTTCAAGCTGAGGTATATCGTAATGGTAACCTTTTGTTCTAAGTATCTCTCTGAATTCGATTGCAAGCTGGTTATTTGAACGTTTCATCAGGTAAATATGGTTAAACCATCTGGCTTTGACCGGGTCGAAGCGCGAGCCTGCCTTATGAATTCTTTCAAGAGTAAACTCCCTGATCAGTTCTTCCATGCTGAAAATCTCCCTGTCGTTGCCCGGATTCCACCCAAGCAATGCCAGCATGTTAACGAATGCTTCGGGGTAGTAACCATCTTCACGGTAACCCCGTGCTGTTTCTCCGTACGGCCAGTAGAGGGGGAAGACCGGGAATCCCATCTTATCTCCGTCACGTTTGCTGAGTTTACCTTTACCGTCAGGTTTCAGCAGAAGTGGCAGGTGTGCAAACAATGGGGATTCCCATCCGAATGAACGGTAAAGCAAAATATGAAGCGGAAGGGATGGGAGCCACTCTTCACCACGGATGACATGTGTTATCTTCATAAGATGATCATCAACAATATTTGCCAGATGGTAAGTAGGCATACCGTCAGATTTGAAAAGTACTTTGTCATCAAGTGTTGATGAGTTAACAATAATATGGCCTCTTATAAGGTCATCAAATTCAATTTCTTCATTCACAGGCATTTTATATCTGACTGCATAGGGAACTCCTTTCTCAAGCATTATTTTCCATTCTTTTTCAGGCATTGAAAGTGAGTTTTTCAGCTCATCCCTAACGGTTATGTTATAAAGAAATGTTTTACCTTCTGATTCATATTTTTTCCGGAGTGCTTCAAGTTCTTCCGGTGTGTCGAATGAATAATAAGCATCTCCCTTGTTTACAAGAAATTCGGCATATTGTCTGTAGATAGCCTTCCTATCGCTTTGCCTGTATGGTGCATATGGTCCGCCTTCCCTCACGCCTTCATCCACCTTGATGCCGCACCAGTCAAGGGCATCAAAAATATATTCCTCAGCACCTTCAACATATCGGGTCTGGTCGGTATCCTCGATACGGAGGATAAATGTGCCGTTATTTTTGCGGGCAAAAAGGTAGTTATAAAGTGCTGTTCTCACACCTCCGATATGCAGTGGTCCGGTAGGGCTTGGTGCAAATCTTACTCTTACCATTTTAATATTAATATTTTCCGGGCAAAGATACTCAAAGCGGTTAATATTTTATATTATAACAAAAATCATTATAACCACTACGGAAATGTTTTAACTTAGTGACTTAAAATTCCGGGATAAATTAAAAAAACAGTTTTTATGAAAACAATGAAAGCTCTTGTAAAAGCAAAGCCGGAGAGGGGTATATGGATGGAAGAGGTACCTGTTCCGGAGCCGGGTTTGAATGATGTAATTATCAAAGTCAGAAAAACTGCTATTTGCGGGACGGATCTTCACATTTACAAATGGGACGACTGGGCGCGTCGCACCATTAAGACTCCTATGGTAATAGGGCATGAGTATATGGGATATATTGAAAAAATGGGAGCCGGTGTAACTAATCTGTATATAGGTGAGAGAGTTACCGGAGAAGGTCACATTGCCTGTGGGCATTGCCGTAACTGCCGTCGGGGAAAAGAGCATGTATGCGAAAACACCATCGGGGTAGGAGTTAATATTGATGGTGCTTTTGCGGAATACGTAAAGATTCCTGCTTCAAATGTGGTTCCTCTCGACAGGCGGATACCTGATGACTGGGCTGCGATAATGGATCCGTTCGGAAATGCTACTCATACAGCGCTTTCTTTCCCACTTCTTGGAGAGGATGTACTTGTTACCGGTGCAGGTCTTATAGGTGGTATGGCTATTGCAATTGCAAGATATTCCGGAGCAAGGTTTATTGTGGCAAGCGACCTGAGTGATTACCGCCTCGAAATAGCAAAAAAGATGGGGGCTACCCTTACTGTTAACCCGTCAAAAGGTGAAAAAATTTCGGATGCTGTAAAGAAACTGGGAATGAGGGGTTTTGATGTAGGTCTTGAGATGTCAGGCTCCCCTGCAGCATTTAATGAAATGATAAAAAACATGTACAATGGTTCAAATATTGCTTTGCTTGGAATATTGCCTTCGGAGTGCGAGGTGCCTTGGAGTGATATAATTTTCAAGGCAATTACAATTAAAGGGATATACGGAAGGGAAATGTGGGAAACATGGTATAAAATGGAGATGATGATAATAGGAGGGATTGACCTTAATCCGGTTATTACGCACCGTCTTCATGTTGATGATTTCCAGAAGGGATTTGATATTATGGAAGAAGGTAATTGCGGCAAGGTAATTTTAAACTGGGATTAACAAATAAAATCGAAAAGATATGTATTCGGCATTTCAGAAACATCTTGAAAAACAGATTAAAGAGATAAAAGAATCAGGTCTTTACAAGAGTGAGAGGATAATTGTTTCACCACAGGGGCCTGAGATTACTCTGAATACAGGGCAGAGGGTGCTCAATTTCTGTGCTAATAACTACCTTGGTCTTTCCAGCAGTGAAGAGCTTGTCAGGGCTGCCGGTGAGTCTCTCAGTACCCATGGATACGGAATGTCATCAGTAAGGTTTATCTGTGGGACGACAGATCTTCATAAGAAGCTTGAGAAGAAGATTGCAGAGTTTTTCGGAACAGAAGACACTATTCTTTATGCGGCCTGTTTTGATGCCAACGGAGGTGTTTTTGAACCACTTCTTTCGGGAGAAGATGCAATAATATCCGATTCCCTGAATCATGCATCAATAATTGATGGTGTGCGTTTATGCAAGGCGCAGAGATACCGTTATGAGAATGCGGATATGGAGGATCTTGAGAACCAGCTCAAGCTGGCTCAGGCTCAAAGGTTCAGGCTTATTGTAACTGACGGGGTATTTTCGATGGATGGCAATGTGGCTCCGCTTGATAGAATTGTTGAACTTGCCGGAAAATATGATGCGATGGTTATGGTTGATGAATCTCATTCAGCAGGGGTGGTTGGTCGCACGGGAAGGGGAGTCACAGAACTGTTTAATATTATGGGGAAGGTTGAAATAATAACCGGAACACTGGGGAAAGCATTCGGGGGGGCAATTGGCGGGTTTACAACTGGTAAGAAAGAGATTATAGAAATGCTGAGGCAGCGATCGCGTCCGTACCTGTTTTCGAATTCAATCCCCCCTCTTGTGGCTGCGGCAGGAATCAGAATGTTTGAAATGATGTCTAGTACCAACGAACTGCAGGAGAGACTTCATTCAAATTCAGAATATTTTATCTCAAAGATGACTGAAGCAGGTTTTACAATTAAACCTACACGGTCGGCTATTTGTGCTATAATGCTGTATGATGCAAAATTATCACAGGATTTTGCTGCACGGCTTCTTGAAAAAGGTATATACGTTATAGGGTTTTATTATCCTGTGGTTCCGCAGGGTCAGGCCAGGATAAGAGTACAACTTTCTGCCGCACATACTAGGGAACAGATTGACAAAGCAATAAATGCCTTTATAAGTACCGGGAAAGAATTCGGGATTCTGAAAAAGTAGGGTATTTCTTTTCAGGAATCGCCGCATTTTGACGATCCGCAGTTCTTGCAGACAAGGCAGCCCTCCTGATATACAAGGTTATCGGAGCCACAGTCACGGCATTTGCCTTTTGCTCTGGTACCGTCGGGAATATATCTTTTAAGCGCCCTTTCAACACCATTTTTCCAGTTGTTGATTGAATCGCTGTCAAGTTTGAGCGACTGAATAAGGTTTACAACGTCGGGGATGGGCATGCCATACCTGAGGACACCTGAGATAAGTTTGGCATAATTCCAGAACTCAGGCTTGAACATGTGCGACAGACCGCCAAGGGTATTTTTATAGCCGTATTTATCGGTGTACTGAAAGTCATACCGTGTATTTCCCTCTTCGTCTTTGTTTTTAATAATCTTGCCTTTGACTATTGATTTAGGTATGGGGAACATTTCCTCATCGGCCATACCTGTGAATATTTCATAAGGCCGTCCGTCTTTGAGTCCGACGAAGGCAATCCAGTTTTCCTCATTGTTTTTAAACCGGATGATGTCGCAGTCGAGTACTTTAGGTCTTTTAGGTCTTTCAATCACTGTTCCCTGGTTATTTGTTGAGTTGACCAGAACGCCATTCCGTGAGCCTTCTCGGTAAACTGTAACTCCTTTGCATCCTGATTTCCATGCTGTCATGTAAAGTTCGCTCACGAGTTCCTCCTTTACATCAGCAGGCAGGTTAATTGTAACGCTGATGGAATGGTCGACCCATTTCTGTATTTCACCCTGCATTTTTACCTTGGCAACCCAGTCAATATCGTTTGCAGTTGATTTATAATATGGTGACTTTGCTACTATTTCATTAATTTCCTCATCGCTCATTCTTGTTACTTCTTCAGGATCGTAATTATTTACTTTGAGCCATTCGAGGAATTTATGGTGGAATACAGTGTATTCTTCCCATGAGTCTCCGACTTCATCTTTAAAAGTTACCTTTACATCTTTATCGTTGGGGTTAACTTTTCTTCTTCTTTTGTAGCTCACCGAGAACACCGGTTCGATTCCTGAAGTTGTCTGTGTCATAATACTTGTAGTGCCGGTTGGGGCAACGGTAAGCAGAGCGATATTTCTTCTGCCGTATTTTACCATATTATCGTAAAGGTGAGGGTCAGCATTTTTGAGTCGTTGTATGAACGGGTTATTTTTCTCGCGGTTTGCGTCATAAATACCGAAAGGTCCTCTTTCTTTTGCGAGATATGTTGATGCCCTGTAAGCTTCAAGAGCAAGTGTTTTGTGAACTTCAACAGAAAAATCAATTGCATCGTCACTTCCGTACCTCAGTCCAAGAGCAGCAAGCATATCACCTTCTCCTGTTATGCCGATACCCATTCTTCTGGCCAGTTCAGTTTTGCGGCGTATATTTTTCCAGAGACTTTTTTCTACCAGTTTAAGTTCTTCAGGCTCCGGATCAGCTTCAATTTTAGCAATGATAGAATCTATTTTTTCAATTTCAAGGTCAATAATATCGTCCATTATTCGCTGGGCGATGCCAACATGTTCCTTAAGGAGTTCAAAATCAAACTTTGCACCTTTTGTAAATGGGTTTGTGACATAGCTGTAGAGGTTGATTGCCAGCAGGCGGCAGCTATCGTAGGGGCAGAGAGGTATTTCTCCGCAAGGGTTTGTTGAGGCAGTTCTGTAGCCAAGGTCGGCATAGCAATCGGGTACACTTTCCCGCAGAATGGTATCCCAGAAAAGAACTCCGGGTTCTGCCGATTTCCATGCATTATGAATAATTTTGTTCCAGAGTTCTGTGGCATCAATATCTCTTACAAATTTTGGTTTATCAGAATCAATGGGGAATTGCTGCCGGAATTTTGTCTTCTTCTCAACGGCATTCATAAATTCGTCGGTAATTTTGACCGAGATATTTGCACCGGTAACTTTTCCGCATTCGAGCTTGGCATCAATAAAACTCTGTGAGTCAGGATGTTTTATTGAAATTGAAAGCATTAGTGCGCCTCTTCTGCCATCCTGTGCCACTTCGCGTGTGGAATTGGAATACCTTTCCATGAAAGGAACTATACCTGTTGAAGTAAGAGCGCTGTTGAGAACGGGCATACCTTTTGGACGGATATGGGACAGGTCATGACCAACTCCGCCTCTTCTTTTCATTAGTTGAACCTGTTCCTGGTCAATTTTCATTATCCCTCCGTATGAGTCTGATGCTTCTTCATTGCCTATTACAAAGCAGTTTGAAAGGGAAGCTATCTGGAAGTCGTTTCCTATCCCGGTCATTGAGCCTCCCTGGGGAACAATATATCTGAAATCTTTCAGTACAGTGAAAATAAGTTCTTCAGGCAATGGATTAGGATATTTCAGTTCAATCCTGTGGATTTCGCGTGCTAATCTCCTGTGCATGTCATCGGGAGTCTTTTCATAAAGATTTCCGAAAGAATCTTTCAGTGCATATTTGTTGGTCCACACTCTTGCCGCAAGTTCGTCACCTTCGAAATATTTAAGACTTGCTTCCATTACTTCATCATGAGAATAAACAGTTCTGTCATCACCTGACCTGCCAGGGTTTTCTGTATTTTTTTTCTCATCTTTTTTCCCTGTTACAGGTTGTGCCGATGTTTTATCTTTTATTTCCGACACTTCTGGTTTATGGACAAAAAGTTCTCCCATATTCTGATACTATTATTGTTGTTTACTGAAAATGATTAAGTTAAACAACCACCGGTTTAACAGGCGGGTAATTGCTAAATTAGGCAAGAGAGATACTCAAAGCAAGACAAAAAAATTAAGATTATTAACATTTGATAAGATAGTTATTAACCGGCTCAAAGTTGCTGAAAGAGTGGGAGATATGGTAGAGCAGGTTTAAAGAATATTCTGAATCAGTTAATTAGGATTAAAATAAAAGGGAGCTTACTGGAAGCTCCCTTTTATTCCGAAAGTTTTTTAACAGGTTAATTAAAGATATATCTCAGGCCAATCTGAGCTCTCCACCTCGAGCCGATGTCAGACAGAGAATAGGGTTTTCCGTTGGTGAGCCCTGACGGATTAAATGTAAATTTTGGGGTGCTTGTGCCTGTTACGAGACCTGTATAGTTGATAACTGAAAACTGCTGGTTAGTCAGAAAATATGAACGACCCCATTTTTTGTTAATCATATTTCCGATATTTAAAATATCAAAAGAGAGCTGGAGTTTATTGGTATTTCCTCCGGTATTGATTTTGATATCCTGGAGGAGTTTCAGGTCGAACTGATTCTGGAAAGGAAGTCTTGCCCCATTACGTTCAGCATATTCTCCCCTGTGGGTATTGAGGTACTTGTCTTTTTTAATGAAAGCATCCAGTTCGCTCCACTGTTCAGCAGCGGTTTTCGGATTTGTGCCTGTTATATCGACAAGATTGATGTCTGCCTGTGTGGCAGGGATGAATATCAAATCATTATTTGTTCCATCGTTATTCATGTCACCATTATAGATGTATGATACCGGTTGGCCTGACTGTCCGTTATAGAACAATGATATTTGTGTTGTCAGCTTATTTCTCATATAGGAAATATGGTATGATACAAGTCCTGTAATTCTTGAGCCCATGTCGAAATTTGACCTTGAAAGTCTGAGGTCATTAGGACCGTAAACATTGTTCACATATCGCCAGTTTGAATATGCAACACTCGAGGTTCCTGAGTTAAGGTCTGTCGATTTTCCGTATGAATATGACACCTGAGCCATGAAGCCTTTCTGAAATTCCTTTTGCAGCATTGCCACAAAATTATATGAATAGCCTTTATCGGTATTTTCAAATTTTACAATCTCATCAAAATTCGGATCAATACGTCCGGTCTTGTATCTTGGTCTCTTGTCAATTCCGTTAAATGTAAAGGTGGGATCAACTTCCCTGTTCAGGTTAATGAAATTGACATTGTTATAAGTTTTACTAAAAATAGCTTCAACGGTGCCAAAGAGACCCCATGGCAGTTTTTTATCGATTGCAATATTTGTTCTGAATACCTGGGGGAACTGAAGTTCAGGGTCGACAACATTAATAGCGCCCCTGCTTGGTGTCCTGCCAAGGTCTTCAGCGTGAGGCTGGTTGAATGGGTCGGCCTTAAAAGTAAGTCCGGCGGGATTGGTGATCGGCATGGCATCGCTTGTCTGTTTGCCGAGGGTAAAGGTGCCGATAACCTGTCCGTTATTCGTAAACTGGTTGGATATCCATACAAAAGGAACTCTGCCTGTGAACAATCCTGATCCTCCCCTGACTTGTAAAGTTTTGTCATTGAAAACATCCCAGTTAAATCCAAGGCGTGGAGACCAGAGAATTTTTGTTTTGGGAAGTACTCCGGTGGCCACATCTTTGGATGCGTATGCTGAATTAAACGCAGTATTTGCCTCAGGCTTTTGTGGGAAAACAGGGATATCAATACGGAGGCCTCCTGTTACCTGAAGTCCTTTGGTAACCTGGTATTCATCCTGTGCAAAGAAGCCAAGTTGCATTGCATTGAAATCGGCAGCACCTTTTTTCTGGAAGGGATCGTCACTTGGGTCAAATGAATATCCGATTCCGTAATAAGATGGTGCAACTTCACTCCCGGTCCCGATAGTTTCGAAATTGGTCAGAGAATTATAATAATAATTCCCGAAAATATTCTGGACAAAGATATTATAGAAGGAGTAAAATTCATTATGAGTACCTGCTGTCAGGGTGTGTTTTCCCATGAAGAAACTGAAATCATCAGTAAACGAATAAATATCCTGGTCAAGCTGGTTTGCTACAGATGAGTATTCACTTCCGAGGGTGATAGTCCGGCCTCCTGTACCCAAATAAATTGTAACCTGCGGAAAAGGGTCTCCCAGGGGATCGCGGTCATCCCGCACCCTGGTATAACCGATCGTCATTTTATTTGATATATTGTTCCCAAATATGCTGTTCAGCTCAAGTCCTGAAGAATTTGTGGTTGAAGGGAAGAACTGGCCGTTGTTGTAGAACCTTGCGGCTGTTTTCGACCTGCTGTTGTCAATATTCTCCCCGTATGTATAACTGTGCCTTAATGTAAGTTTATGTTTGGCAGAGATATTCCAGTTAAGCTTGGCAAGAATTTTTGTACTCCTGATCTCGTCATTTATATCCAGATAGTCCCCGGGATCATAACCCGGAGCAATTCTGTCAAGGACTGCCAGTACCCTTTTGAATTCGTCAACTGTTATATCGGAGGATGAGGTTCCCGGCACTGCGGAAAGAGGAGTTATATTGCTGGTTTTTTCCGCACTTAAAAAGAAGAATAGTTTGTTTTTCACTATGGGTCCGCCGAGTGTGAAACCAGCCTGGTAATCAGAATACTCGGCTACTTTTGATTTCGTATTATTTATAGGTTCATACGTTCCTACAAGTGACTGGTTATTCCCATAGAAATATAGTGTTCCTTTTAAAGTGTTGGTGCCGCTCTTAGTTATAGCATTAATGCCTCCTCCGGTAAATCCTCCCTGCCTCACATCGTATGGAGCTATGTTAATCTGAAACTCTTCAATGGCATCAAGGCTTATAGGTTCAATTCCTGTTTGTCCTCCGTTAGTTCCGCTGGCTGCAAGACCGAATACATCATTACTTACAAGACCGTCAATAGCAAACTGATTGTACCTGTTATTGCTTCCGGCGAATGAAGTTCCGCTGCCAGATGTATTGGCAAGAGGACTGATTTTTGTAAAATCTTTCAAACCTCTGGAGATCGTTGGTACTGATGCCACCATTTCATTTGATACGTTTATAGCAGCACCAGTTCGCTCAGAGTTAATTACGCTTGTCCTTCCTGCAGAAACAACAACTTCATTAAGGCTTACAACTGAAGGAGCAAGGGTTATGTCTATATCTGCAACGTTGCCAAGGCTTAGGTTAATATTGTCATAAGCCTGAGGCTGAAACCCGACAAAGGAAATCGTCACCTTGTATGGGCCGCCGACCCTCATGTTATTAATGGTGAATAACCCATCGGTATTTGTGACAACAGTATACTGTGTTCCGGAAGGAATATGTACAGCTACTATTGTTGCGCCCGGGAGTGGCACCTTGTTTTCATCCAGAACCCTCCCTTTCAGACCTGAAGTGGTCACCTGTGTAAATGCAGCATTAACTGAAAGTAATAGTGCAAAAAAGAGGATGACCTTTTTCCTGATTGATTTTTTCATACGATTTAAATTTTCTGATTTATAAATCTATGTTTATCCAACTATAATTTATTGATTATTAAACAATAAAAAATATTATTCTTTAATAAAGAAATAGAGCAAATTACGTCTCTTTAAAAAATCTTTCATAATCCGGAGAGAAATAGTTTTAAACAAGTTTTTAATCTTTTCTGTTAATATCTTTCTGAAATATTTCAATAATTATTTTATCTGTTGCACCGGTATTATCTGACACATATTTCAGGGCAGCTTCTGAAGCCGATTTGTAAAAAGCAGAGTCAGTAAGCAGTTTATCGAGAGATGCCCTGAACTGATCATAATTTCTGAAACAGAAAGCGCCTCCGGCAGAAAGGAGGTCGGTGGCTTCTCTGAATTTGCTATGGTTTGGCCCGAAAAGAACAGGCAAACCCCAGCAGGCAGGCTCGAGAATATTGTGTATCCCTTTCCCGAAACCTCCTCCTACAGCTGCAATATATGCATATCTGTAGGCAGAGGAAAGCATTCCTATATTATCAATTATCAAAACCCTTGCATCTATGCTATTATCTGAAAATTCAGAAAACCTGACACATTTGGGTTTGATCATGCTTGCAAGCCTGTCAATATTATGTCTGTCAATTTCGTGAGGAGCAAATACCCACTTCATCGCAAACGGATAATTGTTTATATATCTTACAATTATTTCTTCATCCTGAGGCCAGGAGCTGCCTGCAAGAAATAATTTCTCACCATTGCTGAATTTTTCAATGGCAGGAATTCCGGAAGAAGAACCTGCAATCTGAATCACCCTGTCAAACCTTGTATCACCTGTTACTGTAAAATTTTCAATTCCGGCTTTTTTTAACAACAGGGCTGATTCTTCATTTTGAAGAAAGATGTGGGTAAATTTTCTGAGTATTTTAAGAAAGAATCCACCATACCATCTGAAAAAATGCTGATTCGACCTGAAAATTCCGGATACCAGGAAAAGAGGGATGCCTTTTTTGTAAAGCTCTGAAATATAATTGTTCCAGAATTCATATTTTATAAACAATGACATTTCAGGCCGGACAGTTTCAATAAAGAATTTTGCGTTTCTCGGAGTATCGGCAGGGAGGTAACATATATAATCAGCCAGCGGGTAATTTTTCCTGATCTCATAACCTGAAGGAGAGAAAAAAGAAAGCAGGATTTTGAATCCGGGAAATTCTTTTTTAATTTTTTCTATCAAAGGTCTTCCCTGCTCAAATTCTCCTAATGAGGCACAGTGAATCCAGATTGTTTTATCAAATCCTGCTACATTTTCTGCAAGTTTCTTTCGCCAGTCTTTCCGGCCATTTAACCAGAGCCTTGCCTTTTCATTAAAAAATGATGCCATATAAATGACTCCGGTGTATGCTATTATTGCCAGCGAATAGATTAACCTCATAAAATACATTTACCCGGCAAAGTTAATAAAAGAGAACTATTCTGAGGAGTCATGACTATTAAGTTTTTGTTTATTTACAGTTACAATATTTTTGCCTGTACAAAAATAATCTTGTTACTTTTGTATCATAAATTCAGCATCATGGTAAGGCTGATTGCACTAATTATTTCAATCCTGCTTCAGATTGCAGCTGCCGTCATAGCCCTGAGATTTGTAAAACTTACCAAATACAGGCTTTCATGGATATTGCTTTCACTTTCTTTTGTTTTTATGGCTGTGCGGAAATTGATCCAGCTTTATGAATATTTTCTGGGAACTCCTTCCTTTACATGGGAGATGGTAGATGAATGGCTGGGGGTGCTTATTTCCTTCATGATAATTGTGGGTGTTGTCCTCATACGTGAAATTTTTTATTCACTGAAAAAGGCTGAAGCTGACAGGCAGAAAACAGAAAAGAGAGTGATAAACGCAATAATCAGTACTGAGGAAAATGAGAAGAAAAGATTTGCAAAGGAGCTTCACGATGGCCTAGGCCCTTTACTTTCAACAGTCAAAATGTCACTTTCGGCGCTCAACGGAAAAATCAATGATCCTTCGGGAATGGAAATTCTTCATAATACTAATCACCTGGTTAATGAAGCGATAAGTACCATCAAGGAGATTTCAAACAATCTGAGCCCTCATGTGCTATCCAATTTTGGACTCTCCAGCGCCATAAGCACATTTTCAGCCAAAGTAAACCAGACAAAGGCAGTAGAGATAGATTTCAAATCGAACATGCAGAATATCAGACTTGATAATGACAAGGAAGTAATTCTTTACCGGGCAGTATGTGAGCTTATAAACAATTCACTTATTCACTCGGGTGCATCAAAGATAGATATTGAATTAAACAAGTCTGATAAATTTGTTACTTTGCAGTATGCAGATAACGGAAGGGGTTTTGATATATCCATACTTGGAACAGAAGAGTGCAAGGGGATGGGGCTTTCAAATATAGAGACCCGTGTAAAATCAATTGAAGGAATTTTTTTTATTGAAAGTTCAAGAGGTAAAGGTACCAGTGCTCTGATAAAAATCATCGTATGAATATCACATGGATTTAGAGCAGAGATATGGACAGAATAAGGATTATAATAGTTGACGACCACCAGTTGTTTCGGAACGGACTTAGACTGTTGCTGGAATCAGTACCTGAATTTCAGATTAAGGGTGAAGCATCAAACGGACTTGAATTTCTTGAAATTCTTGGTAAAACAGAAGCGGATGTCGTTCTTATGGATATAAATATGCCTGTTCTCGACGGCATTGAGGCCACAATCCAGGCCCTTAGGATCAGGCCTGAACTTAAAATAATTGCGCTTTCAATGTATGGAGAAGAGGACTATTATTATAAAATGACTGATGCAGGAGCAAAGGGTTTTGTATTAAAAGATTCAGACATTTTCGAAGTGAGGGAAGCTATTTCATTTGTATGCAGGGGAGGCACCTATTTTTCACAGCAGTTACTTCAGAATGTCATTCAGAAAATAAAACACCGTGACACTGAAACAAAAGTTGCCACACTTTCAAAGCGCGAAAAAGAAATACTGATGAAAATCTGCGAGGGACTGTCAAATCAGGAAATAGCCAATGCACTTTTCATCAGCAAACGTACAGTTGATAAGCACAGGGCAAACCTGCTTGGCAAGACTAATTCAAAAAATACTGCCAGTCTGATACTTTACGCAATAAAAAATAAATTAATAAAAATCTGAAAAATAATGTCGGATATTAACGGGCTTGGCCCTGCAGGTGAAGACATAGCAGCCAGGCATCTTATTGAGAAAGGTTATAAAATAAGGCATCGCAACTGGAAATACGGCCAGAAAGAAATTGACATAGTTGCTGAAAACAATGAATTTATTGTGTTTGTTGAAGTCAAAACCCGGAAAGACGATTATTATGTACATCCGCGCGACGCTGTCACCAGTAAAAAACAAAAAATGATAATCTATGCTGCCGACAGTTACATGAAAATTTACAATATCGGCAAAGAGTGCCGCTTTGATATTATTACAGTCATTTCCGACAGCCAATCATATATTGTGGAACACATAGAGAATGCTTTCTATCCCACACTCAGATAGCAGATAGTTAATGGTTTACTTCAGTTACCGGGTAATATATTATGGTTGTGTGTTTCTTGTTAAATGGCATGCTGCTAAGTGAAAAACCTGAGAAAATGTCGGGAATTTTTAAAGTAAAATTTATATTTTAACAAGCTGAAATTCATTTCAGAAACTTGATGCAGGTAAAAATCCAAACATAATCATATGAAAATTAGAATTTTAATTGTTTTACTTTTCAGCGGGATCATGATTCCGGCATTTTCACAGCCAGTGAAAAAAAGCACAACGCAGAATCAAACTCTCACTGATGACAGATATAAATTTACAACCATTGTTGACCTTAAGGCAACACCGGTAAAAAACCAGGCAAGTACCGGGACCTGCTGGTGTTTTTCAACTACTTCCTTTATTGAATCAGAACTTTTGCGGATGGGTAAGGGAGAATATGATCTCTCTGAAATGTTTATAGTAAGGTATAATTATATTGACCGGCTTAAGGATAATTATCTGAGGCAGGGCAAAGGCAATCTCGGAGAAGGGAGTCTTGCACACGACTGGATGATTGTTTTTTCGCGTGAAGGGATAGTTCCGGAGGAAGTTTATCCGGGTCTTAATTACGGGTCGCCGGTACATAACCACAGCGAACTCAATGCATTTGTCAATGCAGTTGCGGCAGTCCCCGTGCAAAGAAAAAATGAAAGCCCGCAATATCATCAGATTGTGAATGCAATATTTGATATCTATTTCGGAAAAGTGCCGGAAACATTTACATATAAAGATGTAAGCTTTACTCCGAAGTCATTTGCAAAAAGTCTTGGTATCAATCCCGATGATTATATTGAAATTACATCATTTACTCATTTTCCCTTTTATACAAAAGGGCTTGTTGAGGTTCCCGACAACTGGCGGATGGAAAAATTTTACAATGTTCCGCTTGATGAACTTATGCAGATTATAGATTATTCACTTACCAACGGATACACAGTTGCGTGGGATGGAGATGTAAGTGAAAAGGGATTTTCGCCTGCGAAGGGCATTGCAATCATACCTGTGACTACAGCTGTTGATGATTTTTCAACAACCGACAGGGCAAGATTTGAGAGAGCAGCCGGACAAGAAAAAACGTCTGAAGGTTCAGTAAATTCAGGTCCTGTACCGGAGGTAAATGTTACCCAGGAAATACGTCAGGCGGGATATGAGAATTTTTCCACAACCGATGATCATGGAATGCATATTACAGGACTGGCAAGGGACCAGAACGGGACAAAATATTACAGGACAAAGAATTCATGGGGAACTGAACGCAACACTTTTGGAGGTTATATGTATATGTCGGAAAGCTACGTGAGGGCAAAAACCATATTTATAATGGTACACAAGAATGCTATTCCTCCGGCAATTAAAACCAGGCTGGGTATTGTTTAGCCATGAGCAAGGCTATTTTGCGTTCTTTTTATAACTTATAGATACACCTCCGCCGCGCAAATCAACAGTTGTTTCATAATTCGGAAGGCTTCGCACGTATTCAAGAAATTCCTGCTGTCCGCTTCTGAAACCGCCCCTTCCGCCTCTGACTCCCGTACCAGAGCCATAATCGTAAACATTATGAGCTGTGAAACAACCTCCTGCTTTTAGTTTTGGTTCCAGGTCGATGAAATAATTTTTATACCATGCCTTGTCTGCATCACTGAAAACAAAATCAAAAGGTCCCTTGAGTTCTTTTACCAGCTGATGAGCATCAGCAAGCCTTGCATCAATGTACTCTGAAAGCCCTGCCTTTCTAAAATTTTCAACTGCAGTCCTGTGCCGCCCTTCATCAATCTCAATAGTAGTCAGCTTTCCGCCGGTCTTGCTTAATGCCCATGCAATCCAGATTCCCGAATGGCCGGTGGAGGTACCTATTTCCAGGGCGTTTTTGTAATTGTTTTTAATTATAATGTCATACAGAAGTTTCCCGTCAGTTTCAGGCACATTCAGATCGTGCCACCTGCCGGAATTATCATTCAGGAATTTCTTAACCTTTTCATCGAGGGCAGAATTCTCTTTTAATGTCTGCCCGGCTAAGGTTGAAATAAAAACAACTGCCATAATAAAAGCAGATGCAAAACAGAATAATTTATTTTTCTTCATACCAGATATTTTACTATTTGACATAAGAGACATACATTTTATTCCATTTTAAGGTTTCATTCAAATAGAAAACAAATGAATAATCGTTATTGTTTTACGATTTTATGACAGGATTAAACATTTTTCAATAATTTTGGTTTGTAATATAATTAATGCCTTGAATAACAAACTAAACATTAAATAAGACAATTATGAATTTCTCAAACTTTATAACAAATCACGGCAGGAGAATCACCAGGGATCATTTTATTCATCTGGTACAGGTGGCTAAAGTTGATGGTAAGATCAATCCGGGCGAGCTTAAGCTTCTTCATAAACAGGGGAAAAAATTCGGGCTTACCGATCCTGAAATAGATGAACTTATTATGCTTGAGGAAGCTGCAAACTATCATCCTCCCTACAGCCTGGAAGACAAGTTTTTCGAGTTGTATAATATTACCGAGATGATACTCTCGGATGAAAAGGTAAGTGAAAACGAAAAAAAGATGATAAGGCGGTATGCCATTGCTGCCGGATTTTCCGATGAAGTTATTGAAGGCTTGTGCAAAATACTGATGGAAGGTGTAAAAGCCGGGGCAGATGAAGAGGAGCTTCTGAAAAAGTTCAGGAAGGAATATGTGAGCAACTACAGGAACAGGTAGCCTCCGGTTGTAAGCTCAGAGCAACCGGTAATCGGTAATCAGTAATCGGTATTCGGTAAGTCAGTGTCTAAATAATCTTTAACCACTTGATTTAATTTACAATAAACAATCGGATTACCCTTCTCCACCTTTTCCTTCATTTCATTAAGGGGAGGATTATGCTTCGAAGGGCAACGCAATTGAATTACTATCGAATTACGGCTTCAGCCCAATTACTTTTAATGGCACACAGATGACGCGGATGCAACGGCTTATCAAGGATTGTTCTGCGTAATTCTGCGAGCTCTGCAATTAAGAAAGAAAGTTTCTGATCAATCAGCTGCTTTCCATTGCTTTTGATTTCACTATAGTTTCAGCAAACAGAAAAAATTCTTATAAGAAAATTTGTTTAGTATCTAAACTATTTATAACTTTGTTTAGTATCTAAACAAAGTTATTATGGATAAGGAACTTCAGGAACTGATTGAGCAGTTTCTCAGGATACTACATCTCTATTCAGTCATAACACGAAAACCCAAAGATTACGGAACTGGTGACCTGCTTTATTTTACAGAGGTGCATACAATTGCAATGGTTGGCAGTAAAGGGAAAATAAACGTTACGAAGCTTGCAGAGCTGATGGGTGTCACAAAAGGAGCTATTTCCCAGACTATAAGAAAACTCGTATCAAAAGGTCTGATAATGAAAAGATATACCACGAACAGAAAGGAGGTTACCCTTAGTCTGACTGAAAAAGGGAAGATAGTATACAGGGGGCAGGAGTTATTCAGGAAAGATCTTTTCACTTTTGCTGATTCACTTTACAGGCAGGCAAAAACTGATGATGTTAACACTGTCCGGAGACTTTTTACAGCAATAGTAAGAAACATGCAGGAAAGAATGCAAAAAATATAATAGGGATGAAAACGAAAAGATATCTTTTATTGTTATATGGTCTTTTATTTGTCTGTTTTCTCAAGGGGCAGGAGTCGCTTGAGGGTTATATACGTTACGGGCTGGAAAACAATCTTGTACTGAAGCAGAAATTGACTGACTACAAAAAAAGCCTCGAAGCTTTGAGAGAAGCACGATCAATGTTTTATCCGGGGATTAGTTTCATCGCGAGGTATACGCGTTCTGAAGGCGGAAGGGTAATAGAGTTTCCGTCCGGGACACTTATGAATCCTGTTTTTATGACATTGAATGCACTCACGCATTCAAATCTTTTCAGTCCGATTGAAGACCAGGAAATAAAATTTCTCAGACCGAGGGAACATGAGACTAAAATCAGGGTTACTCAACCGGTATTTAGTCCGGAAATATATTACAATTCCAGGATAAAAAAAGAGATAACTCTTTACAGTGAAGTAGATGCAGAGCAATATAAAAGGGAACTTATTGCGGAGATTACCAGGGCATATTATAATGTAGCCATGGCAGGTGAGATTCTGAAAGTGATGGAAGAGACCGGTAAACTTCTGGCAGAAAATGTAAGGGTGAGCAGAAAACTATTTGAAAATGACAAAGTAACAAAAGATGTGGTTTACCGTTCCGAAGCAGAACTGAGCATGTTTGAGCAGGAGCTTCAGAAGGCGGTCAGCAACAGAAAAATTGCAGTGGCTTATTTTAATTTCCTGCTAAACAGACCACTTGAGGAGACTGTTGTTACTTCTTTCCCTGAAAAGTTTCCTAAAATATCTGATATAACGGATCGGTATGTAAATTCTGCACTGAGCAACCGGGAAGAACTGGAAAAACTCAGGAAGTACCTGAACATTACAGATTTGCAGATAAAAATGAATCAGGCAAATAAATTTCCCGATCTTTATCTTGTTGTGGATTATGGCTTTCAGGGGGAAGAATACCGGTTTAACGGGAAGCAGGATTATTTTCAGGCTTCAGCGGTACTCACCTGGAGTCTGTCGGAAGGATACCGCAACCGTGCAAAAATACGTCAGGCCATGCTTGACAGGGAAGCAGTTGAAACCAAGCTTGCAGAAGCGCAGAAGCAGATTGATCTTGAAGTGATGACAGTTTTAAGCGAATTAATGGCATCAGAAAAAGGAATTGTTTCGGCCGAAAAAAGAGCACTTAATGCCGCCGAAGGATTTCGTCTGGTAAAGAAGAAATATGAGGAAGGGCAGGCAAGTCTGCTTGAGTTTCTTGATGCAAGGACGAATCTCACCCAGGCCGAAGAGAATCTTATAATATCAAGATTTAATTATCTGTCGTGTTATGCAGATTTTGAAAAGGTTACAGTTATTAAAAATTACTAAAAATTTACTGAAAAATGAGAAGGATTATTTTGTTGTCCTGGCTTTTATTGTTTTTGCTTTTCTCATGCAGGAGCAAGCCTGAGCAGCATCAGGTTATGGAGATAAACAATGTAAGAGTTGTTTCTGTAAAGCCGGCACCTGAGAGTTTGCCGGTTCATGCTTCAGGAGTCATAATGCCGGAAGAGGAGATAAAGCTCTCCTTTAAGACAGGAGGAATAGTGGGAGAAATACATGTAAGGGAAGGCGACAGGGTAAAAAAAGGAGCACTTCTGGCTTCGTTGAACCTCTCAGAAATAAAGTCGCAGGTTGAACTTGCAACAAATGCTTATGAAAAGGCTTTTCGTGATTATCAGAGGGTAAGAAATCTTTATGCCGACAGTGTTGCAACACTGGAACAGTTGCAGAATGCGACTACTGCACTTAACATAGCTAAATCGAACCTTGATATTGCAAAGTTCAATCTTGAGAAATCAAGAATTAGTGCCCCGGGTGATGGCATAATTCTTAAGCAGATGGTAAGGGAAAATGAGCTTGTGGCCTCAGGTTATCCGGTTTTTCTTTTCGGCTTAACGGGGGAAAGATGGAAACTTACAGCAGGTCTTGCCGACAGGGATATAGTAAGGATCAGCAGGGGTGACTCTGCAGTAGTAATGCCTGATGCCTGGCCTGGGGTCAGACTCCCGGGGGTGGTGGAAAGAATAGGAGAGATTGCCGGGCCTCTTACAGGGACATTCGAAGCTGAAATCCGTTTCAGCGATAAAGGTTACCGCCTTGCAGCCGGCTTTGTAGCCGGCGTTGATATCTTTCCGGAGAAAAAAATGACAATAATTTATGTACCGGCAGGTGCAGTAGTGGATGCTGACGGGAAAACCGGTTATGTTTATGCTGTTACTGATTCCTCAACTGCCAGAAAGATTAAGGTAAATTTAGCAGGTATAAGAGGCTCAATGATAGTTCTTGAAAATCTTCCGGCTGAAGTTACTGAAATAGTATCTGAAGGAGCTGCTTACCTCCGGGACGGCATCAGAGTAAATGTTTTAAAGTAAAAAGTTATGAAGATATCAGAACTGGCTGTACGGAATTACCAGTTTACGATAGTGGTATTTCTTATGCTTGTTATACTCGGTATATTTTCTTTCTTTAAAATACCGCAGGCAGAGGATCCCGAATTTCCTATTTCGATTTTCCCTGTCATTGCAGTGTACCCGGGAGCATCACCAGTGGATATAGAACAACTGGTGGTTGATAAAATAGAAAAGAGTTTAAATGAACTTGAGGACCTTAAGAGGATAAAGACCGAAATAAAGGACGGAGTGGCAGTGATAGTGGTAGAATTTACTGCCGAAAGTGATCCGGATAAGAAGTATGATGAAATACAGCGTCAGATCAATTCATTAAAGCCTTCCCTGCCTGAGGGTCTTTACAGTGTTGAGACCATTAAAATTCAAGCGGGAAATACCAATATTATTCAATGTGCAATTGTATCGGACGATGCTCCGTACTCAGTGCTTGGCAGATATGCTGAAGAACTTCGCGATCAGCTCTCATCCCTCCCCGGTGTCAGAAAGGCTGAGGCACTCGCTTATCCGGCAAGAGAGGTAAGGGTTGAAATGGATCTTCAGAAAATAGCCCAGTTGAATCTGACAATTTCCAGAATCATTTCCGCAATTCAGAGCGAAAATGCAAATATTCCGGGAGGAAGTATTGATGCAGGGCCAAAAAAGTTCAACATCAGAACAACAGGCGGCTACAGCAGCCTTGAAGATATTGGTAATACAATTATTGGTTCAGCTGAAGGACATATTTTGTATCTGAAAGATGTGGCTAAGATAGAATGGGCTGATGAAGATCTTAAATATTACGGGCGGTACAATGGCGAAAGGGCAGCATTTGTAACAGCCAGCATGAAAACAGGTTATAACATACACAATGTTCGGAATGACATTTACCGTGTTTTTGATTCTTTTGAAAAGAGACTTCCTGTTAGTATCAGGCTTGAAAGAGGATTTGATCAGTCACAGAATGTAAAGAGGAAGCTCAGCAGGCTGGAGAAGGATTTTCTTTTTGCCTTCCTGATTGTTCTGGTTACTCTGCTTCCTCTGGGTTTCAGGGCGTCAGCCACCGTTCTGGTATCAATACCATTGTCGCTGATGATTGGGATCACAGGGCTTTACTTCATTGGTTTCAGCATTAACCAGCTCACTATTGTAGGGGGTGTTATTGCTCTCGGTTTACTTGTGGATGATTCGATAGTTGTGATTGAAAATATTTCAAGATGGCTGAGGGAGGGTGCCCCGCCACATGAGGCTGCAACAGGAGCAACCCGCCAGATTGGTGCTGCAGTTCTCGGTTGCACGGCTACACTTATTTTTGCTTTTCTGCCGCTTATGTTCCTCCCGGGAATGGCTGGAAAATATATGCGCTCACTGCCTACAACTGTGACATTTATTGTGACCGGTTCCCTTTTTGTTGCACTCACAATAATACCTTTCATTGCAAGCCGTATCTTCAAAAGTAATTCTGACCCGAGGGGAAATGTAGTTCTGAGAGCTTTTCACAGAGTTATAAATTTCACCTATTCATGGGCACTGCACTGGTCTCTGTCGCATCCGCTGAAAACTGTCACAGGGGCGGCCCTGCTTTTTGCGGCTTCCCTGTTTCTGGTCAGAATAATAGGGTTCAGTCTGTTCCCCAAAGCCGGCCTGCCGCAGTTTTTTATTACTATTGAAACACCAAGGGGAAGCAATATCGGTGAAACTGACCGTGCCGTAAGGTTTGTAGAATCAGTTTTAAAAGGAAGACCTGAAGTCAGATATTTTATGTCGAATACCGGTAAAGGAAATCCGATGATATATTACAATTCCTTTCAGAAAAGCGGCCAGTCAACCCTCGGTGAAGTAATGTGTGAAGTTAAACCTCAGTATATGGAAAGACTGGCAGAGTTTATCGACTGGCTCAGGGATACGCTCAACACCTATCCGAATGGAAGAATTTATGTAGCAGAATTTGAAAATGGAATGCCTGTTGATGCAGCTATAGCCGTCCGGTTCATCGGGAATAATCTGGATACATTGAAAAAATATGCAGGTACAATAGAAGATCTGATGAGAAACACCCCTGGCACCATTTACATAAAAAATCCTTTAAGCCAGTCGCTTACTGATCTTAAAATAGAAGTTAATACTGATAAATCAGGCATGCTTGGTATTCCTTCAATTGAAGTAGACAGAACGCTACGGCTTGCCCTTGCAGGAATTGAAGCTGGGAAATTCCGTGATGCCGACAGCCGGGAGTATCCGATAATGATAAAGCAGGCAAACAGACAGGGTTCAGACATTGAAAGGCTTGACAGAATTTATATTGCGTCTCTTACAGGTGTCCAGATACCGTTATCACACATTGCAAGAATTGAATTTTCTGACTCACCAACCCTTATTCAGCATTACAACAGGGAGAGGTCTATAACACTCTCAGCATCTGTGAAAACAGGGTTTAATACCGACAGGGTATCCAAACAGGTACTTGAAAAAATAAATAACCTGAAATTACCTGACGGGTACAGAATAATACCAGCGGGTGAGATAGAGAGCAGGAGGGAAAGTTTTGCCGGAATATGGTCGGCTATACTGATAGCTGTTTTCGGAATTTTTGCAATTCTGCTTCTTGAATTTAAGACGTTCAAAGGCACACTTATCGTTTTATCTGTAATACCTCTTGGAATAACCGGTGGTCTGATAATGCTGTATCTTACCGGAAATACACTGTCATTTGCAGCAGCGGTAGGCTTTGTGGCTTTAATAGGTATTGAGATTAAAAACTCAATACTTCTTGTTGATTTCACTGACCAGTTACGTGAGGAAGGTGTGCCGCTTGAAGAGGCCATCCAGAGAGCAGGTGAAATAAGATTCCTTCCTGTAATACTTACCACACTTACTGCAGTGGGCGGGCTGTTGCCAATAGCTTTAAGCAATTCCGCACTTTATTCGCCACTGGCTTTTGTTATAATCGGCGGACTGATTACATCAACGCTGCTGGCAAGACTCGTTACGCCTGTCATGTATAAACTTATACCTCCTCCTGTTTTCCGCACTTTTTCGGGACACCTATGTAAATCATTGTAAATCAGTATATATTTGCTATTTTTGGGTGTCCCGAAATAATCAGACATGTTCGTTTGCACTAAATTGAATAACTCTGGAAGTACTAGTGTTCAAATAATTAGCAAGGCACATGAGTGGTATA
>Ga0078972_1001223_pt1 | contig 98697 bp, 94 predicted proteins | sample YelNatPaOPGAMG01_FD_67568 | JGI IMG/M metagenome (GOLD analysis project Ga0078972, IMG submission 67568) | Hot spring thermophilic microbial communities from Obsidian Pool, Yellowstone National Park, USA - OP-RAMG-01 (SPADES assembly) (version 2) | ecosystem: Environmental > Aquatic > Thermal... | reverse complement strand
CGGCAATAAATTTTGAGGTTTACGGCGGCCCGCGTCCTCTGAACCGCGCCGTCTTTGTACCTGTTCCTTCTCACGAGGACTCATCTGCCCCAACACCGCTTCTATTTTTGGCTTGAGTTATTTCTATCTTGATTTTCAAATGTTGAAACGTTTGCTTTATATCTACCGTTTCTCCGGCTGCGAACGGCCACCGAGAAGTCCTTAGCGATCCGCATCCACTCGCTTCGCTTGAAAAGGGATTTTGCGGCAAGGTGCCATTCCCTGTCTGTTCCGGCCCGTGGGTTGTCGAAAAGCCGGCGAAACAGCGCCCAGCGGCTTCCTTGAACCGCAACGGCATTAGCACAGGAGTACACCGCCGCAGGCAGGCCAAGCCCGGTGAACATTGTCAGTTCCGGTAGAGCCTCCCCAAACGCGTTCACGTTGAAGACGGCCACGCCCGAAGGGCAGAGGGCAGCGAGCAGGTAAGCGCCAAAGATGACCACGGGCGCGGTCAGGATACACCCAGCGCCAAACGCCATGGCCGCCCGTCTAGCCCGCCACGAGGTGCCGAGGAAATGGCAGCGGCAGTAGTGGCGCGCCAGGGCCAGGTCGATGGCCCTCCACAGGTCGGGAAAGAGGACAAGGGAAAGTACCGCCATGGCGATTGCAGCAGCAGTTTCGGCGCCGTTGCGCGCCAGCGGCAGGACGATGGCGCCTCCCGGCGAGAGCGCGGCGATAGCGATCAGCGCCGTCATGAAGATTAGCACGCCCAGACCGCACACACTCCCAAACAGGACTAGGCCCCGTACCCTGAATACCGGGGCAGTACGCGACCCGGCGGCGTGAGATCTCGGTTTAACCTCCTTTTCCACGGTCGAAATTCAATAATGCGCCAAAAAAGGCTATTTTGAAAAAATATTGCACCAAATTTCAAATCTTTTTTCTAGAATTCGCTTTTTCTTCTTTTTATTAAAATTTCTAAAGAAGTTGAACCAATAGTACAAAAATTTTATAACAAACCAGGGAGAGTTTATCCGGGGGAAGGGTGGGAGAAAAAACGGTAGAGGTCGCCTCCGCCACCGAAGCCGGCGCGTGGAAGACGCTGACAGACGCAGAGGCGCTGAACGTGATCCGGGCCTATGGTCACCCGGTCCGCCGTATCATTTTGACATTACTTGATGTAAGGCCCATGCGAAAGTCAGAGATCGCTCGCTACATTCACCGGTTTCTGGGAAAGAAATACTCGCGTTCCCTGATCCAGCACCACATCAAACTTCTGGAGCGGGCCGGGCTCGTCGGCTACATGGACGATCCCGAAGTGCCCAGCAAGACGAAGCTGGCGTACCTCGCGGCGAGGATCAGGATCCAGCTCAAACAGGAACCAAAGCCAAGACCCGTCGACCTGATCACCAGCGATCTGGTCGAGATGGAATTCTGGCAGCGCTACAAGGAACAGATCAAAAACGAGCGGGAGCCTCCGACTTAGCGGTTGGGCCCTCTCGCAGCGAGGGGCCGTGTTTCGCGGATGTCAAGTCGGTTTTGTGGCGAGATGGAATCGGTTTTAAAGCCTAAAAAGTGAGATAATAAAAACGGAAATAGCGGACCGGGGAAGGTGCCGTGGCTAAAAAGAAGATAATGATAGTGGATGATTCTCGCGCCATCGTGAGGGCAGTTGAACTGTTGCTGGAGGCGGAAAATTTTGAAACGGTGACGGCATTCAGCGGGAAGGAGTGTCTGGAAAAGCTGGAAAGGGAGAAGCCAGACCTGATCTTGCTCGACATCATGATGCCGGGAATGGATGGCCGCGAGGTTTGCAGGCGAATAAAGAGGGCCAACAAGAAGGTGAAGGTGATATTCCTCACCGGGGTCGGGGTGGTCAAGCCCAGCGGACTTTCTGCCCTCTGCCAGAAATTTCACGCGGAAATATCCAAGGAGCTGGGGGCTGTGGATTACATCACAAAACCGTTCGACAACGAGGACTTGGTAAGAAGGGTGAAGCAGGCGCTGGGCTGAAGGGGATTTCACGATGGCCAAAAAGATATTGGTGCTGGACGACGACCCAAACATCCGCAAAGCGGTCAAGGTACTACTGGAGAGTGAAGGATTCAAGGTGAAGACCGCGCAGGATTGGCAGGAGTGCTTAACCAAGCTGCAAAAGGAGAAGCCAGACCTGATCTTGCTCGACATCCTAATGCCCACGATAGTCGGCATTTCGGCGCTCCGGTTGATCAAAGAGTCCATCCCTCAGACCAAGGTGATAATGCTCAGCGTTCTGGGTTCAAAAATTTACAGGCAGCTATCGAGCGAACTCGGTGCCGTGGACTTCATCACGAAGCCCTTTGACAACAGGGACCTGATTCAAAGGATAAAGCGGGCGCTCGGGATGAATGAGGTTCTTTCTGAGAAGCAAATCGAGGCTGAGGCCTGAAATTAAGACTACATGGTGGGTCGGTCAGGGGTAAACGAACCCACCCGAGGCGTTCGATTTGGAAACGTGTTTGGCTAGGCAGTCGAAGCAGAGGGTCTTCATCTTCTTTCCCTCTTGATACCCGCGGACTTCGCCACGCTGAAGCCACCTTCCGCACTCCTCGCACCTGTATGGGAAGATCTCGTCAAGCATCGCCCTCAGCATTTGCAGACAGCTTTGCGGGTCCTTCTTGAAGTTCTTCTCAAAACTGCCGTCACCGATGCTCTCCAGGAGCGCTCCGTGCCTGGTCCAGAAATCTGATCTTTTTCCTCTTTTCTCCATTTCATCCCCATCTTTTTTTAGTCTAACTGGCCTTTTGTTTCTTAGGCTTTATCTTGTCAACAAGGGCATCGGCGATCGTTTGAGCAGAGGGCACAACGTCGCTCGCGCCTAGCCGCTTCGCCTCTTCCGCCTCTATTTCATGCACAACCCGGACTATTACCGCGGGATTTATCCCTAACTCTTTCTTCAAAGAGTTGATAGCCTTGAGAGCCTGCCTAATTGTGGCGAAATCCGGAACTGTTAGGATCACAGCATCGGCCCGAGAGATTCCAGCCTGCTTAAGCACCTCAGGCCTCCGGAAGTCGCCCAAGTAAACATCGTGACCAGCAGCGAGCCTCAGCTCTTTCACTTTACCAGCGTCCTTCTCGACCACGGCTACCGCCATGCCTCGCTCCTTGAGCCTGCTTGCGACCTCGAACCCGACATCGCCGCAGCCGAGCACGAGGTGCAACCTCTGACCGCCCATATATGAGTTTCCTTTGGCCGTCATCATATCGCCTTCACCCGCTTAACGCGTTGCGGCCTCGTTTTCACGAAGATCCTCGAACCGCAGACGCATTTGACTTCCCTCCAGTCGGGGCCTAGGAAGATCTTTTCTTTTTCAGGCGGCAGGGTTCTCCCGCACATCATGCACCTGTACATCCGCTCCCCAATATATGGGCCGAATTTTTCAACTTTTGAAAGGGAGAATGGGGTTGGTCGGCTACCGAGGTGAGTTGATTTCCCCCTGTTTCTCCGTTCGCCATGCGTCAGAAACTAATTTTAACCAGCCTTGCTAACTCCTCATGGGGATGAAAACCTGTCTGAGGAAAAGCTTGAGCAGACCCTGAAGCAGTTCCTGGAGAAGGGGAAGGAGTGGGAGAGGAGGCCGACGAGCATCGCGGGCGTGTTCATACTGAAGCTGCCGTCGTACAGGGGATCGCCCCAGAGGCTGGGCGTCGAGATTAACCCAATCGACGCATCCGGCAACCCCACGAAGAAGAGGGGGCTGGTAATCAGGAACATTCTGGAGTTCAAGGAGTTCAAGCAGATAATCAATGACGAGAAGCTGGAGAGAGTGGTGAGCGGGGTGGAAAAAGTCAACCCACCTTCCGCCGAAAGGCCGAGGCCCAAGAAGGAAGCAGAGGTCATCGAGGTATAGCCTCGGATTACTTTCGGCGCCCCCTCCGGGCAAGGGATTAGGGGAGCGGCAGAAATTAGGATGGGGCCATGTTCGAGATAAACCCACTCGTGAGGAGAGAGGCTCTTGAGGAGAGGGACTACCAGTTCAGGATCGCCGAGGAAGCGGTAAAGAGGAACACGCTGGTAGTTCTGCCGACCGCCCTGGGCAAGACGATCATCGCGGCTCTGGTGGCATCGCACTTCCTCTACAGGTATAGCGATCACAAGGTCCTGGTGATGGCCCCCACGCGGCCGCTGGTCCTGCAGCACCGGAACACCTTCCTCCGCCTCCTGAAGCTGCGCCTCGAGGACGTTCAGGTCTTGACCGGGAAATACTCACCAAACTTCCGGCTCCGGGCCTGGGGTGGTCCGGCCCGCATTTACTTTGCGACTCCCCAGGTCGTGCACAACGACCAGAAGCTGGGCATGAGGCTGGACAGGTTCAGCCTGCTCGTGTTCGACGAGTGCCACAGGGCGAGGAAGAACTACGCCTACACGCGGGTCGCCGAGGCCTACATGAGGGAGGCCCCATACCCGATCATCCTGGGGCTGACCGCGAGCCCCGGGGCCGACAGGGAAAAAATCGAGGAGATTTGCCGGGCGCTCTGCATCGAGCACGTCGAGGCCAGGACGGAAGAGGACCCTGACGTCAAGCCCTACGTGAGCCCCATCCAGGTGGATTGGAAGTTCATCCGGCTGCCCGATTCCTACCAGAGCATCCAGAAGGCCCTGAGGTCGATGCTGGAGGAGAGGCTTCGGAGACTTACCTCGATGGGGGTCATCAGGAAGGATCCCAGGTACATATTCAGGACAGACCTGCTGAGGCTCGGGGAGGAGCTGAGGTACAGGATAGAGGAAACTTCACTTGAGGAGGAGAGGAGCAGGCTTTTCAGCGCCGTCGTCACCCAGTCCTCGGCCCTGACGCTGTTTCACGCCCTGGAGCTGCTGGAGAGCCAGGGGCCGCACACGCTGAGGTGCTTCCTGGACCGCATCCGGGAAAGCCAAAAGCTCAGCCACAGGACCCTGGCTTCCGGGTTCTGGCTCGCCGGGATCTACAGGGCCCTCGATTCCGTGGAGGAGCACCCGAAGGTCGATGCCCTGAAGCAGGTGCTGAAGCAGCAGCTCACGGAAAAGCCGTCGTCGAGCGCGATTGTTTTCACGCAGTACAGGGACACCTCCTCTTACTTGGTCTCGAAACTCTCTGAGGCAGGGATATCAGCCGCGAGGTTCATCGGGCAGTCGGACAGGGCAGGCGACCAGGGGATGAGCCAAGAGGAGCAGGCCCAGCTCCTCGAGAGGTTCAGAAGCGGCGAGATAAAGGTCCTCGTCGCGACGAGCATAGCCGAGGAGGGCTTGGACATCCCCAGCGTCGACCTCGTGGTCTTCTACGAGCCCGTCCCGAGCGAGATCAGGTACATCCAGAGGAAGGGTAGGACGGGGAGGAGGAGGTTCGGCAGGGTCGTGATACTGGCCGCCGAGGACACGCTGGACGTCAGCTACCTGAGGGCGAGCCGGAGGATGGCGGAGAGGATGAAGCGCATCGTGAAGAGCCTCAACTCGGAGCTGAAGCCGGTCCTCAGGCTCGGCACCCTGCAGGAGAGCCCAATGCCCGCGGAGCTGATCGCCGAGGCCGAGAGGCGCGCGCCGGAACTCCCCGAAGCTGAGCCGGAGGAATTGGCCGAGCTCGACGAGGAGCTGGAGAGGGAGAGGTTGAGGGAGTTCAGCAGGGAGGTCAGGGAGGTTTCCAAGCAGCTCCTAACCCGAGTTCTGAGGTCCGGTGCGGAGGGGATCTCCATCGCGGAGCTGAGCGGCGAGTTCGAGGGCAACGGCGCCGGCCCGGGCGCGCTGAGAGCGGCGATGCAAAAGCTCCGTGATGAGGACCAAATCAGGGAGCGGGGAAACAGGATACTCCCCGCCGGCGCTTCCACGGCGGCGCTTGCTCCCGCGGATGTCCACACCTTTGAGGTCGAGAGGGTCCTGCAGGGAAAGGCGATCCTCTTCGTCGATGGAAAGTTCCGGGCGGTTTTAATCCCGGACGAGTACGCGGGGCCGAGGCAATTGATCAGGAAGGGGAGCCGTTTCAGGGCAGCCGCGAAGCTTTACAGCCTCAACGGAAAATTGCACGCGAGGATATACGCCGTCGAGAGGGCCGAGTGAAGTTTGGAGGGATTTTCTTGGTCTCGGCAAAGCGAAGGGGGTGAACTTTGAGTACAGGTGCGCCTACGCGGTGAGTACCTCATCTCCTTTTATATGTTGGAGATACTGTTCGCAGTCTTGGCAGCATAAAAGTCCCCCGTAACATTTCGCCCTCCGCTTCCATTTCCCCATGCACTTTACCGGCGCCGGCTCGCCTTCCGTGCCGGATATGTGGGCACAAATCCGACACAGGTGCGGAAAACGGGCACACATATCCAGCACACCTCCGGCAGCCCGAGGATGGGGCACCGGAACTGGCGTGCAAATTTAGAAAACCGTCTTCTTTCAGTTTTCTGGCGGAAGTGGATTTGCCCGCCCACCCGGCCTCGCGCCCCGGGGAAATCAGCGAAGGGGCGCTTCGGCCCCGCTCCCCCACCCGCTCACTCTGGCTCGTCGCTTGGGTTGGAGCCTCCCCCGACAACGGGGACTGACCCCCCTCCAACCCCTCGCCCCCCCGCAAAACATTCGCCGCTAAAAGAGTACAAATAAAAGACCAGACAGACACAAGTTGCACGGTGACCCCACGGCAAAAGACGATCTCCCGGAAGGGAATGGGCGGAGAAAGGAGCTCAGTGACTGCCAAGAATAGTTGCGCGCGAAGTCCTTGAAATCGACGGGGAAAGAGGAGAGCTTACCGTCGAGCTCGAGTCCGGGGGTTCACGTCATTCTGGTGGAAATTCGGTGAGAAAATGAGAAACTGATAAAACGGGGTGCCAATAAAGACATGGGACGTGGAAACGTGCGGAAAGGTGGAGAACGGTGAGGTGGCGCGACGTCTGAGGGCGATTAAGCGGATCAAATAACAAAGGTAAATTTAGGTGATTTTACGGATCTGGCAGTTGAAGTTAGAGATCTGGTCAAGGTTTACGATCGCAAGGTCAAGGCCTTGGACGGCGTCGATTTGCGGGTGGAGGCGGGAAGGATTTTTGCCCTGCTGGGACCGAACGGCGCGGGCAAAACCACCCTGATGAGGATACTTACTACCCAAATAAAGCCGACCTCAGGCGAAGCCCGCGTTTTCGGACTGGACGTTTTGCGCGCGGGCGCTGAGATCAGAAAGCTGGTGAGCTACATCCCCCAGGAGATGAGCGTCTGGACGGACATAAGCGGGTACGAAAACCTCCTCATCTACGCCAAGATCTACGGAATCCCGCCCCGCGAAAGGAAAGCGGCCATCGAGGAGGCACTGGAAAAAATGGGTTTGCGCGAGGTGGCAAATGACCTCGTCAAGAATTATTCGGGCGGGATGCTACGAAGACTTGAGATCGCCTGCACGATTTTGATCAAACCAAAAATTTTGTTTTTAGACGAACCCACCATCGGTCTTGATCCCTCCGCCAGAAAAGTTGTCTGGGAGGAACTTGCCCAGATCAGGAAAGATTACGGGGCAACGATTTTCTTCAATACGCATTACATGGATGAAGCCGATCTCTACTCAGATGAAATAGCCATAATAAACCGGGGGAAGATCATGAAGCAGGGCACCGCAGAGGAGCTTAAGCGTTCCGTCGGGGGCGAGGTAGTCCAGTTCGAGATAAAAGGTGAAAAGATCAGCGGGGATTGCTGGGAAAGGCTCAGGGCGCTGAGTATGACGAACGACGTGACCGCAAGCGATTCCAAAATCAGCCTCGTGGTTGGTGACGCAGAAAGGGCCCTGCCCGGCATTATGGAGATCCTGCGGTCGGGGGGCGTCTCCGTTGAGAGGATCAGCATAACCAAGCCGACTTTGGACGATGTCTTCCTGAAGTACGCCGGAACTAGGCTTGAATCGCACGACAGGATCGGCGAGGTGAGACACGTGAGGCGAATGATCGGGAGGGGGTAGGCCTGATTAATTCGCTGAGGACCATGCTTGCCATGATGGAGCTTGAGCTCAGAAGGCTCAAGCATGACAGGACGGAGCTTTACACCAGGGCGATTCAGCCGATACTGTGGATCGTTGTCTTCGGCCCGATCATGGCCGCCGTGAAGGCGATACCGACGGAGGGCATATCCTACATAGCCTACATAACACCTGGCGTCCTCATCCAGTCGACGGTTTTTGTCAGCATCTTTTACGGTCTGACCATAGTGTGGGAGAGGGACTCCGGCATCCTTAAGAAGCTCCTCGTCACCCCCACCCCAAGGTACGCCACCGTCATAGGCAGGTCGATGGCTGCGGGCGTCAGAGCGGTATTCCAGATACTGATAATTGTTCCCGTGGCCCTGCTCATGGGAGTCGGGTTCGTCCCCAACGTCATTTATTTTATCCTGGCTTTCTTGATAATATTCTTCGCCTCAGGGGGCTTTGCCGCGGCATCCCTTTTCATCGCATCCTTCATGAAGACCCGGGAGAGGTTCATGGGGCTGGGTCAGGCGATCACCTTCCCTCTTTTCTTCATGAGCAACGCGCTGTACCCCATCAGCATGATGCCCCCCATCATACGAGAAATTTCAATGTTTAACCCCATGACTTACCTGGTGGATGCAGTTAGGGGGCTGACGGTAAGCGGGAATCTGTCCAATCTTGGCTTAGATCTGCTGGTAATAGTGCTTTTCAACTTGGCAATGTTTGTGATCGCCTCGGTAAATTTTAAGCGAATCATCGAATAGGCGGCGACAAAAATAGTTAATTCCAACGACATCGCCCATCCCCAGGTTGTTCCTCTGCTGTTAGGGAGAAACTCTTCGCCGAACGTTTGCGCGTTCAATTTTAAAAGATCCTTATGCCCCGCTTTTAGCACTGTACTCGCACCATTAACCACACGCAGCGGAGCCCCGTAATAAGGCGGTCAATTGCGCCTTTCGATCTGATGGCGCCGACCTTCGACTTCACCGGAAGCGACAATGCGAGGATTCTACCTTCAGACCTAGATCTGTACGCGGTTCTAGCCATTTGCGGTACAGATGGCCTCGGGGCGCCCGGTCCTAATCTAGGTGGCACGTTTACCTATCCCTTGGATCCTACAAATTCCTAAAAACCTCCGGCGAGGGAGTAGGTAATTCTTCCGCTTAATTTGAAAAAGCAGTGCCCCTCCGCAGCTGAGTTCTCCGCTCGCGGTCCCTGACTTCATTCTTTTTATGAGCGGTGGAACCTGCAGGTGATGTTGACCTAAAACGACAGAGGATGTTATCCTGGAAAGTGGACTTTACAGGACTGATAGGTTTATGTTCTGCGCTTAGTAAAGGAAGTTTGGGGAGCCAAATGGTAAAGGTGAAATGGTGGGGACACGCTTGCTTCGAGGTCAGGGACAAAAAGACCGTAGTTATCGATCCTCATGATGGGGTCTCGGTTGGACTGAAACCACCGGGAGTCAAAGCCGATTTGGTCCTAGTCACCCACAGTCACTTTGACCACGCGAGCGGGGTAAACCTCGTCGCAAAGCCGGGGGCAAAAACAATAAGCAGGGGCGGCGAGGAAGTGGTGGACAAAATAAGGGTAAGGGGCATCCGGACTTATCACGACAAGAGTGCGGGAAAGCAGAGGGGCGAGAACATCGTCTACGTTTTTGAGATAGACGGCCTGAGAATGTGCCATCTGGGGGACATCGGCCACGTGCCGACGAGTTCGCAGGTTGGGGAGATAGGCGAGGTGGACGTGTTGTTCGTCCCTGTCGGTGGAGTTTATACCATCGATGCCCGTAAGGCGACAGAGACGGTGAACGTTCTAAGGCCAAGGATCGCGGTTCCCATGCACTATTCGGTGAAGGGCCTTTCCGTTCAGATAGCTGGCGTTGAGGGGTTCTTACAAGGGAAGAAAAACGTGAAGCGCATCAGCTCCAGCGAGGTCGAGGTCTCGAAGGATATGCTACCCGAGAAAACTGAGATATGGGTACTGTCTTACAGCTAGAGATGCTTGAAAAATCGCCACCGAGAGCTCGCTTTGGGCAATATACAAAGCCGCGATCGAGGGTTTGCCCTCAATCAAAACTGCGGGCTGAAGTCTGAAGCAAACCTCAGTCTTGCGTTTTTCCAAACCTTTCCTCGCTCGTCAGTACCTTAAACCAAAAAATTCTGGTCTGCGCGACAGCTGCAACCAGACGGGAAGGCGGCCCAAGAACTCTCGTGAATCCAGCTCGTCCGGCTCGGTCAGCAGGATCTCTCGGAGCAGCGCCGAGGTCGGCAGTTTGGCGGCGAATTGTTTGAGCGGCCTCAGCGACACCTTCCATTGTCCGCATCCGGGTTCGGCGTTTTGCATGGTTTTCCGTCATCGAAATACGACGGCGATTTATATGCGATAACATGGGACAATGAGGAAAGTACAATTCTCTGGTTCTGCGGGCATTTTCAGATTCTGAAATAGGGACTTGAACCCAAATTCACGGTAGAACCTGGCGGCCCCACCATTTGTGATTGTTTTTCAGAATTAGGACTTCTAGAGTTTGATCTGATTTTAATTTTCTTCAGCAGCATAAGTTGTCGGCACAAAAGAAGCCGGGAAAGACCCCAACGTTGATTAAGCGGTTAAGCTTAACCGTTGGAGTTAAAAGGACAATAAGAAGCATTTTAAATATTCTTGGCTATGTGAAATAAGGCGGTACAGTTGAAGCTGACGATCAGAAAAATAGTTGCCCGAAAAATACTGGACAGCCGGGGCAGGCCCACGATAGAAGTAGATGTTCATGTCGATGATGGGAAAAGTACGGCTTTCGGCAGGGCGGCAGCCCCCAGTGGAGCCAGCAAGGGAAAACTGGAGGTCGTTGACTTTCCTCGGGGAGGGGTGGATGAAGCGGTGGAAAAGGCGAAACGGATTGCCCCGAAGCTGGCCGGGATTGATGCCTTTGACCAGAGGCAGGTTGATGAGGCCCTTCGGGAGATAGATGGGACCCCGAATCTGTCAGAGCTGGGGGGAAACACCACTGTGGCCATTTCAATGGCGGTGGCTAAGGCGGCCGCGTCCATCAAAAAAGTGCCTCTTTTCCGGTATCTCGGCGGGGATGAGGTCTGCGAGCTGCCCTTCCCGCTGGGGAATGTCATCGGCGGCGGCAAGCACGCCGGAGGATACGCACCCGATTTTCAGGAATATCTGGTGGTGGCAGTTGGTGCCAGGAGGTTCTCGGAAGCCTCCTTCACCAATGCCTTGGTTCACAAAAAGGTGGGTGAGATGTTCAGTGAGGCGAATAGTTCCTTCACGCGGGGGAAGAGTGACGAGGGGGCGTGGTCGCCGAACATTTGCAATGAGGGGGCCCTCGAATTTCTCGCCAGAGCCTGTGAAGCGATTAGCGATGAGGTGGGCTTTGCGGTGAGGCCGGCTCTTGACGTGGCCGCAAGCAGTTTCTACGACAGCGAAAGTGGGGTGTATAACTACAGGCGAGAGGCGGTAACGCGGGACCGGGGAGAACATCTGGACTTCATTTTGGAGCTGATTGAAAAGTTTAAACTCTTTTATGTCGAGGACCCACTTCACGAAGAGGACTTCGAGGGTTTTGCGGAGCTGACAAAAAAAGTGGGAAATAAGTGCCTGATCTGCGGTGATGATATTTTTGTCACCAATGTGAAACGGATCGAGACCGGGATCAGGCTAAAGGCCGGAAATGCCATCATTATCAAACCCAACCAGATAGGCACCCTGACCGATGCCTTTAAAGCCCTGGAGCTGGCAAAGAGGAACAATTACCTTCCGGTCATCTCCCACCGATCCGGGGAGACCACCGATGAGACGATCGCCCACCTCGCCGTGGCCTGGCGCTGCCCGATGATCAAGACGGGGGTTGTTGGTGGCGAGAGAATCGCTAAGCTTAATGAACTGATCCGTATAGAGGAAGAATTGGGAGATAGAGCCAGGATGAGTGGATTGAGATGAACGAGGCGGAATTTGGCGAGGGAGCGGCAGGTCTGATAGAGTTTGACAAATACCTGTCGAGCGGCGTCCACATCGGCACCAGGCAGAAGACCGGGGCCATGGCGCCTTTCATCTTCCGAGCCAGGCCCGATGGTCTGTACGTGCTGGACATCCGAAAGACTGATGAACGCATAGCGGTTGCCGGAAAGTTCCTAGCCCGATTCAGCAAATCCAAAATCGTCGTGGCGGCCGCAAGACAGTACGGGCAGAGGCCGGCGCAGAAGTTCTGCGAGGTAACCGGTGCTGTGCCGATGATTGGCAGATTCATTCCCGGGACTTTCACAAACACCCATTACAGTGGATACATGGAGCCCGATGTTCTCGTTATCGCGGATCCTATAGCGGACGAGCAGCCCCTGCGGGAAGCTGCTCAGGTGGGTATTCCTGTGGTGGGGCTTTGTGACACAGATAATGAAACCGCAGATATCGATCTGGTGATCCCCACCAACAACAAGGGACGCAAGGCACTGGCTTTAGTTTTCTGGCTTCTCGCTAGGCAGGTTCTTCGGGAAAGGGGTGAACTGTTACCAGACCAGCCGTTCGGAGTCCAGGTTGAGGAGTTCGAAACAAAGGCTGGCGGTGAATAGTTGAGATCTCCGGTCGTCGCAGGCCAGTTTTATGCCGGCTCTCGGGCGGAACTGCTGAGGCAGATAGAGGAGTGTTATTTGAGCGAGCATGGCCCTGGTAAATTGCCGACGGTCAAAAGGGGCCCGAGGAGGTTGGTTGGCCTGGTATCCCCCCACGCAGGTTACATGTATTCCGGTCCCGTTGCGGCCCATGGCTTTGCCAGGATTGCTGAGGATGGGATTCCCCGGTCCGTTGTCATCTTGGGCCCAAACCATACCGGAGCGGGATCGGGGGTTGCGATAATGACCTCGGGAAAATGGAAGACACCACTTGGGGAGATTGAAATCGACCGGGAATTGGGCGAGGGAATCAGGCTTGCCTCAGAAATTATAGACGTCGATCATCTGGCCCATGCCTACGAGCACTCGATTGAGGTGCAGCTACCCTTCCTGCAGCACATTTTTGGCAATGCCTTCAAAATGGTCCCGATCTGCATGATGCTGCAGGACGAGCAGACGAGCTTGGAGGTCGGTGACGCGATTGCGGAGGCGGCCGTGGGAAAAGATGTCCTCATCCTGGCGTCGACTGATTTTACCCACTATGAGCCGCAGAGGTCAGCGGTGGAGAAGGACAAAAAGGTGATCGAAAAAATAATAAAGATGGATCCGAGCGGCGTGGTGCGGATAGTGGATGAAGAAGGGATTACCATGTGTGGTTACGGACCGGTTGCGGCAATGCTGCAGGCTGCGAAAAAGCTCGGGGCGAAAAAGGCGGAGCTGCTCAAATATGCCACGAGCGGCGACACGGCTGGACCTATGGCGCAGGTAGTGGGCTATGCCTCAATTGCGGTGTCAAAGTGATTTAATGAAGCCGTTGATCGTGAAGCTGGGAGGAAGCGTGATCACTGACAAGGGAAAACCTTTCACCGTCAGGCGTGGGGTTATCAAAAGGCTGGCGCGGGAGTTGAAGGGAATTAAATCACCGCTCATCATCGTGCACGGCGGCGGCTCCTTTGGGCACCCCCTGGCGTCGAGATATAAGATAACCGGCGGTTACCGCGAAAAGACCCAGCTGATTGGCGTTTCTCTCACTCACCGAGCTATGGAAAAGTTGAACTCATATCTGGTTGAGGCTTTACAGGGGGAGGGCATCCCCGCCATGGCGGTCCAGCCTTCGGCCTGCTTGATCGCCAGCGATGGCAGAATCGAATCGATGCAGCTCGAACCGGTGAGAAAAATGCTGGCACTGGGGCTCGTCCCCGTTCTTTATGGTGATGTTGTTTTTGACGCGAAGAAAGGCGTGAGCATCATCTCCGGGGATCAGCTGGTTTCCTACCTGGCGAGAAAATTGAGTGTTTCCCGGGTGGTCTTCGGCGTCGATGTCGATGGGGTCTATACCGCCTGCCCCAAAAAAGATAATCGGGCGGAGCTGTTGCGGGTGATAACTCCGGCAGATGTGGATCTGGTGTCCTCGCTGGAAAAGGGTGATCAGGGAGATGTGACCGGCGGCATGCGGGCCAAGGTGCTGGAGCTGCTGGAGCTGGCGAGGTTGGGCATAGAGGCGGAAATAGTAAATGCAGCCAAGCCGAATGTTCTCCGAGAAGCCCTGCAGGGTAAAAGCGGCTTGGGCACCGTGATAACAGGAGGGAAATAGAATGGTGGATAAAACCAGCGGCCGAAAGGATGACCACATCAAAATATGCCTCAGGGAGGATGTCGAGGGAATTTTCAAGGATACCGGATTCTGCGATATAGAGTTCGTGCATAGGGCCCTGCCGGAAATAGATTTTAATGAGGTGGACCTGAGGACAACCTTTTTGGGCTTCAAGCTCAGCGCCCCCATCATGATAGCACCCATGACCGGGGGCAGTGCTTTGGGGAAGAAGTTCAATCAAATCCTCGCCTCTGCTGCCCAGGAGCTGGGCTTGGGGTTCGGGGTTGGCAGCCAGAGAGCGGCAATTGAAAATCCAAGCTTGGCGGACACCTTCAAGGTGAGGTCGGTGGCACCCGATGTCTTTCTCGTGGGGAATCTGGGGATGGCGCAGCTGGTGCAGGGCTTTGGTCTCGTTGAAGCACGACGGGCGGTTGAGATGATCGATGCCGATGCACTTTCCATTCATATGAATCCCTTGCAGGAGCTGGTGCAGCCGGAGGGAGAACCGAGATATCGCGGGGCCCTGAAGAAGTTTGCCAAGATCTGTGAGGGTCTGGATGTCCCAGTTATCGCCAAGGAGACCGGATGTGGGGTGAGTGCCGAGGTGGCAAAGGAGCTGGCCGAAGCCGGAGCTTCGGCGATCGACGTCAGCGGTGCGGGCGGCACCTCTTGGGCGGGTGTTGAGGCACTGAGGACGGATGGGGGGTCAACCGTCGGGGGGATCTTTTGGGATTGGGGCATACCCACCGCAGTTACCACAGCCGAAGTTTCCCTCTCGGTTAAAGTACCGGTGATCTCCAGCGGGGGCATACGATCGGGGCTGGATGCGGCCAAGGCCCTGGCCTTAGGCGCCGATCTTGTGGGCATCGCTTTGCCGGCCCTCCGGGCGGCTCAGAGGGGAAAAGCTGCGGTTGTGGAATTCCTCAATGACTTTATGATGGAGCTCAAGGCAGCGATGTTTTTGACCGGCTGCCGGAGGATATCCGATCTGCGGCAGGCCAGTTTCATCATCACGGGAAGGACGCGCGATTGGCTTCTGGCCCGCGGCTTCACCTGGGATAAAGCGGGGAGGTTGCGGAGAGTTTGACCGTTGAAATAATTCCCATCGGCGGCTTAGGCGAAGTTGGCAAAAACATGACTGCCCTGGGATTTGATGGGGATTACATCATCGTTGACATGGGAATAAGGCTCGACAGCATCATGGCCTTTGAGGATGCGGAAATAGGGAGGATGAGCCGTGAGGAACTCATCAACATCAACGGCATCCCGGATGACAACATCCTTCACGGGAGAAGAGTAAGGGCGATTGTGCTCACCCACGGGCATCTCGACCACATAGGCGCCGTGGGCAAGCTGGCTTATGCTTACAATGCACCCATCTATGGCACTCCCTTCACAATCGAGTTGACCAAAAGGCTGCTGCGCGAGGAGAGCGGCCCCAGGATAAAAAATGAGCTCATCACGGTTAATCCCGGGGACTCGATAAGAACTCACGGGATTGATATTGAGTTCATCAACGCTACCCACAGCATCCTCCACACGGTTTTTGTCCTGGTGAAGAAGGAAGACGATTCAGTATTGTTTGCCAGCGACTTCAAGCTGGATGAACAACCGTTGCTCGGCGAGAGGACCGATCGAGCCAGGTTGAAACGTTTGGCGAGCGATGGGCTCCTGGCGGCTCTGGTTGGTGCTGTTAGGCTGGATGAGCCAGGGCCGACGAAGTCTGAGGCCCACGCCCGGCAGATGCTGAAGGAGGTCATGGGTGAGGCCTGCTCCAATAATGGGCTCGTCATCGTGACAACTTTTTCCTCACACATCGTCAGGCTGAAATCCATTGTTGACCTTGCCTTTGAAATCGGCCGCACGCCCGTCCTCGTCGGTCGCTCGCTGCGGAACTACTGCACGGCGGCGATGGACCTGGGGCTGGTGGACTTTCCTCCCGAGTTGAGCATTCACGGTCGTCCCAACGCAGTGCACAACTTACTGAGGGAGATAAACAAATCACGCAGTGATTATGTGCTGGTCTGCACGGGGCATCAGGGAGAACCGACCTCGGTTTTGTCGAAGATTGCCAACGGCCAGCTGCCCCTGGACATCTGTGATGGCGATGAGGTCATTTTTTCTGCCAGCGTCATACCAAACCCGATAAACGAATCCAACCGGGAGCTGCTTGAGACAAAGCTGATGGCCAAGGGAGCCCACATCTATCGGGGAGTCCACGTCTCTGGCCACGCAGGCAGGGCGGACACCGCCGAGTTTCTGGAGCTCGTGAAACCCGATAACCTGATCCCCTGCCACAGCACCTTTGACAAACTTCGCTTGATGGTCGAGCTTGGCCGGGAACTGGGATATGAAGATGACAGATTGCATCAGCTCCGGAATGGCACCTCCTTAGTTCTTGGTGATTGAGATGGATGTGTTGAAGTACCTTGAAGAATGTGCTGCCCTGGTTGAACCTGAGATTGATCGCTGGGTCCCAAGGGAAATTCAGCCCGAGGTATTGGCGAAGGCGATGCGGCATTTGATCGAAGCCGGTGGCAAAAGATTGCGCCCCTGTTTGGCCCTGACAGCCTGCGAAGCTGTCGGTGGCAAAAAGGAGGACGCCATCGAGACGGCCGCCGCCTTGGAGATGTTTCACAACTTCACCCTGATTCACGATGACATCATGGATCACGATGAATTTCGGAGAAACGTGAAGACCGTGCACGTCATCTGGGGTGAGCCGATAGCGATAATCGCCGGCGATGCCCTGTTTGCGAAGGTCTTTGAAGCGGCGGCGGCTAATGCCAGCCGGCTTAAACTTAACCTGGAGAGAACTTTGGAGCTTTTCAACACCCTGAGCAAGGCAAGCTTTGAGCTGTGTCAGGGTCAGGCGCTTGACATGCTTTTTGAAAGCCGTGATGATGTCACGGAAGAGGAATATATGCGGATGATCAGCGGCAAGACAGGTGCCCTTACGGAAGCTGCCGCCAAGGCCGGTGCCCTGCTGGGAAATGCCGATGGGAAAAAGCTTCAGGCGCTTGCCAGTTATGGCAGGTTGATTGGTGTAGCTTTCCAGATGCAGGATGATGTCCTGGGAGTTTGGGGTAAACAGGAGAAGTTCGGGAAGCCGATAGGAAGTGACATCAGGGAGGGAAAAAGGACATTGATAATCGTGAGGGCACTGACCACCGCTTCCGATGAGGACAGAGGGGTTCTGCTGAAGGCGTTTGGAAAGAGTCACGCGACCAATGAGGAAATCCGTGAAGCGATAGGAGTTCTGAAGAGGATTGGCGCCATTGATTATGTCGCGGAGAGGGCCCGTAAATTGGTTGCCGAGGCAAAACGGAAACTGGAAGTTTTGCCCGACTCAAGGGCCAAGGAGGCGCTGCTTGGAATCGCCGATTTTGTTGTTGAGCGGGAGTTCTGATGGGTTGGATCTCAATAGCCAGTTGGGTGGCCGGAGGGGATATCTGTGGAGGATGTTAAACGGGCGGCCCTGAGGTGGGCGCTCTTCAACGCGCTCGAGCACGGGGGGAAGGCCAGCTCCAAGGCAGTGCTGGGTAAAATACTTGCCGAGCTGCCCGGCTGGAAATCGAGGATTGCAGAGCTGTCTCTAGTTGTGGATCAAATAGTTGAACAGGTCAACAGGATGAGCCCAGAAGAACAGCAGTTTCAGATAAGGAAAGTGGGGCTGCCTGAGAAAAGGGTTGAAGAGAGGCGTGGTTTGCCCGAGCTTCCCGAGGTGGATAAATACTCCACCGTTGTTACTAGGTTTGCCCCCAACCCCAACGGCCCCCTGCACATAGGGCACATCCGGGCAGCGCTTCTTAGCCATGAATATGCCCGCCGCTACCGGGGCAGGTTCATCCTGAGATTTGAGGACACCAACCCCGAGAATGCAATGCTGGAGATGTATGAGTTCATAAAGCGTGATCTGAGGTGGCTTGGTCTCAGCTGGGATGAGGAGTACTATCAGTCCGACCGTGTCGAGATCTACTACAGCTTTGCCGAACGACTCATCAAAGAGGAAAAGGCCTACGTCTGCGATTGTGATGTTGAAGAATTCAGGAAGCTTCGTGATTCCTGTCTTCCCTGCCCCTGCCGCGACCTTCCCGGTTCAGAAAATTTGGCCAGGTGGCGCAAAATGCTCGCGGGCGGCTATGAGGAGGGTGAGGCTGTGGTTCGAATAAAAACAGATTTAAAACACCCCAATCCAGCCGTGCGCGATTGGCCGGCTCTGCGCCTGGTTAAGAAGCCCCATCCGCGGGTTGGCGAGAAGTACCCCGTCTGGCCCCTTTACAATTTTTCTGCGGGGATAGACGATCACCTCATGGAGATAACTCACGTCATCCGGGGCAAGGAACACGAGGTCAACGAGCAGCGCCAGAGGATCATGTATGAGCATCTGGGGTGGAGATATCCCACCGCGGTTCAATATGGTCGCCTGTCCATCCCCGGCGTGGAGCTCAGCAAAACCCAGACGATGCAGCTGATTAAAAGCGGCAGGATGGCGGGATTCGATGACGTCAGGCTAGCGACCATCGCTGCGCTGCGCCGGCGGGGTTTTTTGCCCGAGGCCATAAAGCAAATGGTTCTGGACATTGGGCTGACCCCGGTGGACGCCTCCTTGAGCTGGGAAACCCTTCACGCCTACAACAGAAAATTCTTGGACCCTGTTGCCAATCGCTACTTCTTTGTGGTGAACCCGGTGAAATTGCTTGTTCGCGGTGCACCGAGTTTGAAGGAAGTCCGGCTGCGCCTGCATCCCAGCAGGCCTGAGGCGGGTGAGCGGGTGATTCCATTGAGGGCCGAGGACGGCGCCCTGGTTTTTTACATCTCCGGTGATGATGCCTCATCCCTGAAGGTCGGCGATATTTTCCGGTTGAAGGATCTGATGAACGTTAAGCTTGAGAAGAAGGAGCCGGTGCTGGAGGCCTCGTTCCACAGCCTCGAGGTTATGGACGTGATGAAAATTCACTGGGTGTCAGCCAGTGCCGTGAGCCTCGAAGTGATTAAACCCGATGCCACTGTGGAAAGTGGGCTGGCCGAACCTTCGGTGGCTGGCCTGAAGGCCGGCGACATTGTGCAGCTGGAGAGATACGGGTTCGTCAGAATTGATTCCACAACCCCAAAATTGGTTGCCGTTTATGCTCACAGGTGAACGCCCAAGCACCCCCATGGTCGTTAAATTTTAAAATGGGGAGACAACAGTCTTTTAACTGCAGCCTGCATAATAAATAATCACCAAAACCGTTGAATGATGAGGTCTAAACTGAAGGAGGTGTTTGGAGTGGCCAAGCCGATTTACGTGCGCTTCGAGGTCCCGAAGGAGTTAGCGGACAAGGTGTACGAGGCAGTGGAGATGGCGAGGGACTCTGGCAAGCTCAGAAAAGGGACCAACGAGGTCACCAAAGCCGTGGAGCGCAAGCAGGCAAAGCTTGTGGTGATAGCAGAGGATGTTGAGCCAGCTGAGATCGTCGCCCACCTGGTTCCCCTTTCTGAGGAGAAGGGCATCCCCTATGTCTATGTTCCGAGCAAGCGGGAGCTGGGCGCGGCTGCGGGCTTAGAAGTTGCTTCTTCTGCCATAGCCATAGTTGACCCGGGACAGGCTGCCAACGCCGTAAAGGAGATAATCGAGAGCGTCAAACAGCTTAAAAAGTGACCTGAATGCCTACCGAAGCGGACATGGGCTTTCCCGCCGAAGTGATTGAGATCCGGGCGCGCACCGGGGTAACTGGCGAGATAATGCAGGTGAGATGCCGGGTACTTGAGGGTCGCGACAAGGGGCGCATTATCACCCGAAATGTAAAGGGTCCGGTGCGCGTGGGTGATATTTTAATGCTTCGGGAAACCGAGCGAGAGGCCAGAGAGATTAGGGTGCCCTAGATGCCCGTGACTCGAAAGTGTTCTTTCTGCGGGGGCCGTGTTGAACCAGGGACAGGCTTAATGTTCGTGAAGAGAGACGGCTCCATCATGTTTTTCTGTTCCAGCAAATGCCGGCGCAACTTTTCCTTGGGGCGCAAGCCGGCTCACCTGAAGTGGACCCAGCGATCGAAATCTGGTGGAAAAACTTGAGCGAACAGACGTTTGTGATGATAAAGCCTGATGGGGTCAAAAAGGGCCTTGTTGAGGAGATAATTTCCCGCATCAGAAGAGCCGGCCTGAAGGTGGTTTCACAGCGCCGCCTGATGCTTAACCGCGAACTCGCTGAGGGACTTTACTCCGTTCACAGGGGAAAGCCTTTCTTCGATAGATTGGTCAACCACGTGCTCTCCGGAGAAGTCGTCGTCATGGTTGTGGAAGGCGAGCAGGCCGTTTCTAAGATGAGGGAGCTGATAGGGGCAACCGATCCCTCGAAAGCAGCGAAGGGGACGATCCGTGGTGATTTCGGCTCCAGCGTAACTGAAAATGTCATTCATGCCGCGGACTCACCTGAAAATGCCAAGCGCGAGCTTTCGCTATTTTTCTAGGCCTTCCGAGCTGGCAAAAGTCGCCCGATGGTGTCACTTTCAAAAAAGTCTTTAGCCACCGGCGAGAGGGATAACCCTGATGACCTTTTTTCTGTCGACGTTGACGAACCCGAAGCTTCCGGCGTAGATTTTATTGCCCCTTACATAGACCCCAGCACCGGGGATGTATTCGCCTTTTTTGGCCAGTTCCACCCCAGGCGATACCCAGACGTAATCGGTTTCTGATCGGGGGAACCTGGTCAATTTCATTGGCCTTCTAGGTTTCATCAATTAAACTTGTATCTTTTTTTATAAATCCTCTTCATGATTGGCGGCGTAGATTTGATAATTTAAGCTAGTTAGGACAAGATATCTTGGTGTTTGGGATGTCAGAAAGAAGGGTTAGGCAGCCATTGATCGCGGTGCTGGGTCACGTTGACCACGGCAAGACATCACTTTTGGATGCCATTCGGGGAACCAGGGTGGCTTCCCGCGAGGCCGGCGCGATTACCCAGCATGTCGGGGCAAGCGAGATACCGGTGGACGCAATTAAAAAAATTTGCGGCAGACTTCTGGAGAGGTTTAAAATAGAGCTGATTCTTCCCGGCCTGCTCTTCATCGACACGCCGGGACATGAGGCCTTCACAAATCTTCGCAGGAGGGGAGGTTCCCTCGCCGATCTCGCCGCCTTGGTGGTTGATATCAATGAGGGGTTCATGCCACAGACGCTGGAATCTCTGACGATTTTGAAGACGTATAAAACACCTTTCATGGTGGTCGCTAACAAGATTGATTTAATTCCAGGCTGGAAATCGTCTCCGGGTGCCTGTTTTCTGGAATCCTTCGCCAGGCAACGGCCGGAGGTGCAACGGGCGCTGGATGACAGAGTTTACGAACTTGTCGGAAAATTTCACGAGCTGGGGTTTGAATCAGAAAGGTTTGATCGCGTTAGCGACTTTCGCAGGCAGGTTTCCATTGTGCCAGCCAGTGCCAAGACCGGTGAGGGGATATCCGAGGTCCTGGCCATCTTGGCCGGTCTTGCTCAGAGATATTTGGAAAAAGAGCTTACGGTCGAGGTGACCGGCCCTGCTCGGGGAACGGTGCTTGAGGTGAAGGAGGAGGTGGGACTGGGTAAAACTATAGACGTGATAATCTATGACGGAGTCCTAGCCAAGGGAGACCTTTTTGCGGTCGGTGGCCTGGATAAGGTTATCGTCTCCAAGGTCAGGAGTCTTCTTCAACCGAAGCCGCTTGATGAAATCCGCGACCCGGAGGACAAGTTTAACCAAGTTGAAAGGGTTTATGCCGCCGCCGGGGTTAAGATTGCGGCACCAAATCTCGAGGGAGTTGTGGCGGGGGCGCCTTTTCTGGTGATTAAGGACATTACGGCAGCGGAAAAACTTTGGCAGGAGATACAGCAGGAGTTAGAGCGCGTCAGGATAAGTTCCGACGTGAACGGAGTGGTTTTGAAGGCTGATGCTTTGGGCTCTCTCGAAGCCCTTGAGGGTCAGCTCCAGGCCAAAGGTATACCAATCCGCCGGGCCGACATTGGCGATGTTTCCAGGCGGGATGTCGTCGAAGCCTCCAGCGTTGGGAAGAGTGACCAACTGCTGGCGGTGGTGCTGGCCTTCAACGTTAAGGTTTTACCCGATGCCCAGGCGGAGGCCGAGCGTGAGGGAGTTGAAATCATCAAAGACGACGTCATCTACCGGCTCCTGGAGCAGTATGAGAATTGGGTGAAGAAAAAGAGGGAGGAGGTCAGGGCAAATCGTCTGCAGGGTTTCATCAGGCCGGGGAAAATTGTCATCAAGCCCGGCTATGTGTTTAGGCGCAGCGACCCCGCCATCGTCGGGATAGATGTGCTGGGCGGCGTGATCAGGACAAGGATGCCACTGATGAATAAAGAGGGCAAGCCTGTTGGTGTCATCCGCGAGTTGCAAAAGGATAAAAAGTCAGTCCCGGAGGCGAAGCTTGGCGACGAATTGGCCGTTTCCATCGATGGTCCCATGGTAGGGCGCCATATTCAAGAGGGAGATGTTTTATATACGGATGTACCAAGAGACCATGTGCTCGCGCTGAAGAGGGATCTGCGGGATCTCCTCTCCGGTGACGAGCTTTCAGTGCTTGATGAGATAATCGCCATCAAGCAAAAAACAGATCCAACCTACGGAGTGATGTAATGCCCTTAAAAATGGTGGTTGCGGACCCGAAGACGGGGAAGAGCTACAAGCTGGAGGTTCGAGAGCCGGAGGCCCGCAGGCTCATTGGGCTGAGGATCGGGGACAAGTTCGATGGCGGGATAGCTGGCCTTCCTGGCTATGAGCTCCAGATAACCGGAGGCACCGATCGAGATGGTTTCCCCATGCGCCCCGATATATCAGGTTCAGGACGGGTTAATGTTTTGCTGGCCGGAGGGCCCGGTTTTTCACCACGGAGACCCGGGGAGCGCCGCAGGAAGATGGTGAGAGGTTCCAGGGTTTCTGAGGACATAGTGCAGCTGAATGTGATGATAACGAAGTGGGGTGAAAAACCAGTGGAGGAGATTATCCAGCCGAAGGAGGCAAAGCAGGGCTAGATCGGGAAGTTGAGTTCAGCTCTTCAAAATCACGTGTTTTTTTAATGTAAAAGGAAAACTTGAACAAGGTGAAAGATGCCCCAAGCAGAAGTCAACATAGGTCTGGTGGGCCACGTTGACCACGGCAAGACAACGCTAACGGAAGCGCTGTCAGGCGTATGGACGGACGTTCACAGCGAGGAAATACGCCGGGGGATCTCAATTCGTTTGGGTTACGCTGATACCTCTTTTTATAGATGTAAGGAATGCGGCCGTTACACGACCAAGGAAAAGTGCCCCTACTGCGGGGGCCAAACTGAATTCCTGCGCCGGGTTTCCTTTGTGGACGCTCCCGGCCACGAAATGTTGATGGCCACCATGATCTCAGGAGCAGCGATAATGGACGGCGCAATACTGGTGGTGGCCGCGAACGAGACCTGCCCCCAGCCCCAGACCAAGGAGCACCTGATGGCGCTGGACATCATCGGTGTGAAAAACATTGTTGTCGCCCAGAACAAGGTTGAGCTGGTCTCTCGCGAAAAGGTTCTTGAGAACTACAGGCAGATAAAGGAGTTTTTGGCGGGGACCTCGGCCAAGGATGCACCGATAATTCCAATTTCGGCCATTCACCGGGCGAACATAGACAAATTGATTGAGGCCATCGAGAAGGTGATCCCGACACCAAAGCGGGATGTGACAAAGCCGCCGCGCATGTACGTGGCCCGCTCCTTTGACGTCAACCGCCCCGGCACCAGGCCGGAAAATCTCCGCGGCGGAGTCGTGGGGGGATCTCTACAGCAGGGAAGGCTCAGAGTTGGGGATGAGATAGAGCTCCGGCCCGGCATAAAGATTAGCCGGGAGGGCAGGACAACCTGGCAGTCCCTGAACTCCAAGGTGGTCAGTCTGCATGCGATGGACAGCCCCCTGGAGGAGGCCTTGCCCGGTGGACTTATCGGTGTCGGCACTCTGCTGGACCCCTCTCTGTCCAAGGGCGACTCACTGGTCGGTTCAGTGCTGGGCCTTCCCGGGACCCTTCCTGAAGTTCTCCTCTCTCTTGAGCTGGAAGTTCATCTCATGAAGCGCGTTGTTGGCATGGAGGAAGAGCTGGAGATAAAGCCGCTGGTCACCGGTGAGGTTCTCATGTTAAACGTGGGCACCACGATGACTGTGGGCACGGTTGCCAGCGCAAGGGGCGACAAAGCCACGGTCAGGCTCAAGTTGCCGGTGTGTGCGGAGCGTGGGGCGAGGGCAGCCCTGAGCCGCAGAATTGCCGGCAGGTGGCGGCTTGTTGGCTACGGGATCATCAAATAAGGGATTAAGCTTGCAGGTCATCGTTGATACCAGTTTTTTGATGCTGCCAGGGATTCTTGGAATTGACATCATTGGAGAGATGGACAGGCTGCTGGGGAGTTATGAAATCCTCATACCGAGCCCCGTGATTGCTGAGCTTAAGAGGCTCTCGGCGCAGGGCAAACCCAAGGAGAGGGCAGCAGCGAGGTTGGCCCTTGCTCTGGCCAAGCGGGGATCGGTGGTGAATGTGGAGGGCGAGGCCGATGAGTCGATAGTCAAACTCGCCGCTGAAAAGAAGTGCCTGGTGGGAACTTCTGACCTGGCCCTGCGCAAGAAACTCCGCGCCCGCGGGATAAACGTAATCTATTTAAGGGGCAGGTCACACCTTGCTTTAAATGGCCAGTTAGGGTGAAACCTTGTCCTTGGAGTTCCTGCCCCCGCTGACGGCGTTGGCAGCCCTTTTGCTGGCCGCGATAGCAGCGCGAATGGTTTTAAGGGAAGATCCTGGCTCTCAAAAAGTCAGAGAAATTGCCAGCGCCATCCAGGAGGGGGCTTCGGCTTTCTTGAGGAGACAATACACCACCATTTGGATTGTGATCATAGTGATCGCGGCACTTCTTTCTTTTGCACCCGGTTGGGGATGGCAGGCTTCTTTTGTTTATATCGGTGGAGCCCTGTCGTCCACCGCGGCTGGTTTCATCGGAATGTCCATTGCGGTGAGGGCTAACTCTAGGACGGCCACGGCCGCGCTCTCCGGAATCAACAAGGCTTTGAAGGTGGCCTTCCGTGGCGGCCTGGTGATGGGCATGTCGGTGGTGGGCATAGGGTTGCTCGGTATCTTTTTATGCTTTTCCTGGCTGGGTAATCCGACCTTGATACTTCCCTACAGCTTCGGGGCCAGCACCGTGGCGCTTTTCGCGCGCGTCGGTGGCGGTATTTTCACCAAGACTGCCGATGTTGGCGCCGATTTGGTGGGAAAGGTTGAGAAGGGCATACCTGAGGATGACCCCCGGAACCCAGCCGTGATCGCCGATAACGTCGGAGACAATGTCGGTGACGTGGCGGGGATGGGTGCAGATCTTTTCGAGTCCTATGTGGCCAGCACCGTGGCAGCGATGATCATGGGTCTGGTTGCATATGGCTCCAAAGGGGTCCTTTTGCCGCTTCTGATTTCAGCTCTGGGGATAGTGGCCTCGATAATCAGTGTTCCCTTTGTCCGCGTCCGTGAGGGCAAAAACCCGAGCTATGCTCTGAACACCGCCACCATAGTCTCAGTTGTGGTCACAGCCATCTTTGCCATTTTGATCTCATCAAATATTTTTGGCTGGGAAACTGGGTTCAACCTTTTCATAGCTGTGTTGGTGGGACTGATCTCAGGTCTAGTGATCGGCCTCACCTCGGATTACTTCACTAACAACATCCGCAGGCCAGCTCAGTTGATCGCCGAGTCGGACCAGTCGGGAACGGCCATCGGGATATTGACGGGATTTTCCTACGGATTGGTTAGCACCTTTTTGCCCATAATTTCGATAGCGGCGGCAGTGGTGATCGCGTTCATCGCGGCAGGTTTCTATGGAATCTGTCTGGCTGGAGTCGGAATGCTCGCCGTTACTGGGATAGTGGTGGCATCCGACGCCTATGGCCCGGTGGCAGACAATGCCGGAGGGATTGTGGAACAGTCCGGGATGCCGGAGGAGGTCAGAAAAGTAACCGATTCCCTTGACTCAGTTGGGAACACGACCAAGGCGATATGCAAAGGTTTCGCCATCGGTTCAGCCGCTTTAACGGCGGTCGCTCTGTTTGCAACCTACCAGGAGGTGTCCAAGATTGCCAACCTGGATCTGCTCAATCCAAGCGTCATGGCCGGGGTTTTCATTGGCGGCGGCGTCATAGCTTTGTTTTCCGCACTGGTGATATTGGCCGTGGGCAGAAATGCCTTCAAGATGGTTGAGGAAGTCAGGAGGCAGTTCCGGGAGATACCAGGCCTGATGGAGGGCAAGGCCAAGCCCGACTATGCCAGATGCGTGGACATTGCCACAAAGGGCGCGTTAAAGGAATTGATGCTTCCTGGGTTATTGGCGCTGGTGATTCCCATCATAGTCGGCCTGGTCTTGGGTAAGGCGGCTTTGGGCGGTTTTCTCGCGGGAAGCATCGTCACCGGACTCATCTTCGCCCTTCTGATGGCGAACGCTGGTGGCGCTTGGGACAATGCCAAGAAGTACATCGAGATGGGCCACTTCGGCGGCAAGGGCACTCCGACGCATGCCGCAGCGGTGGTCGGTGATACCGTCGGTGATCCCTTCAAGGATACCGCGGGGCCGTCGCTGAACATAATGATAAAATTGATGTCGATGGTAGCCCTGATTTCAGTGCCGATGCTGTTGATTTAGCCTCCGGCTCGTGGTTTTTTATTCGAAAAATGGTGGAGTTCATCCAATTATAGCTGAGGGTGTGATTTGTTTGGTGTTTATAAGGAAAAAGATGTTAAGAAATAGGGGTGCCGGAGTCAGGCTTTGAGCTTTTGCTCCGGCATTAAGATGTAGAGGATTAGGTGGAATGATGTATAAACTCCTGACGATCGAAGACACTGTCCGGGTGCCCCCGAACAGATTTTCCGAGAAACTGGAGGATGTAGTGCTGGATATCCTGAAGAAGAGCTACGGCGGTGTCACGGATAAGGACGTGGGGATGGTTTTGGTGATCACGAAAGTGCTGGATATATCAATAGGCAGGGTGATCATGGGAGACGGCGCCAGTTACCATGATGTCACCTTTGAGGCCCTGGTCTACAAACCTGAGATAAATGAAATCGTTTTTGGCGAGGTCGTGGAGATCGTCGAGTTTGGTGCTTTTGTCAGGCTGGGACCAGTCGACGGCCTGGTTCACGTTTCCCAGGTGATGAACGACTTCGTTGGTTATGACAAGAAGAAGGGTGTTCTCTATGGTAAGGAGTCCAAGCGCACGTTGAAAGAGGGAGACAAGGTCAGGGCGCGCATAGTCACCGTTAGCCTCAAGCGGGGTGCAAAGGCCGGAAAGATCGGCCTCACCATGCGCCAGCCGGGGCTGGGCAAGCTTGAATGGATTGAAGAGGCTGAAAAGGAGGCCAAGGCTTGAAGTTACTGGCTTGTCGCAACTGCAACTATATCTCCGATTCCAGCACCTGCCCGAACTGCGGCAGTGCCTCGCTCTCCGAGGACTGGGCCGGCTACGTGATCGTGCTGGATGTGGAGGAGTCGGAGATAGCCAAGAAGCTCAACATCACCAAGCCGGGGAAATATGCCTTGAAAGTCAGATGATTTTTTAATCCAGATCGATCTCGAAAACAGCCACCGGATGCTCAAGTTCAAAGCCAGTGATTACTTCAGGGTGCAGTTCACCAACTATGCCGATTCTTTTGCCCTCGCTGTAAAATTCAGCGACCCTGCCGTCAATGAAGCTGGGGTGCTGGGAAGGCTTCAGCTCCACCTTTTTGCCCAGCTCTCTGAGCAGGGCTTCCGCAGCGGCCTTGACATAGGTGAATCCAAACCCTTCACCGGCCACGGCTGCAGCGGCTCTTCTCACATTTCTGGCCCCGGTTTCAGATTTTTCGTCTAGCAGCACCACATCCCCAATTTCGAAAATTTTGTGCGGCAGCGGGTTATGCCGGTTCTGCTTCAGCACCAGCAGCAGGGAGGGAATTAAGGAGTCCCGGAGTATGGTGTATTCTTCAGAAATCGGGTTGGCTATCTCCACGGCCTCCCCTTTCAATCTCATGAGATCAAAGTTGACCCTGGGGCTGGTTAAAGTATAGGTCATCACTTCCATAAAGTTCAGACCGGTGAGGGCCCGTCTGGCCTTTTCGCTGATCCTTTCGATCGGGGCCCTTTCCCCAATGGTTAAAACTTTTGGAAGCGTGGGCTCGAGGTTGTCGTAACCATATCCTATTGCAATATCCTCGATCACGTCAATTTCATGCATGATGTCGCACCGGTAAGGTGGGATCAGGATCGTCAGGAAGTCACCGCTGATTTTTTCCACACCGTAACGCATCACCTTTGCCAACTTAGCAACCTGTTTCGAGCCGATGTTAATGCCGATGGTCCTGTTCACGTTGCTGGTACTGAGTCTCAGCCTGCGCGATTTCAGTTCCGGGGTGGTCACTTTTCTTTTGGGGTATTTTATTTCTACCTTTTCCAAGCTGAACCCTCTCTCCGCCAGTCCGGTCATGATGATGGTCAGGATCTGGTTGACCACGCGCTCGTCATGGCCGGTCACGTCAATGAAAAGGGCGTTTGTTTTTTCAGTCACGCGCGTCTCTTCACTGTTGATGATTGGCGGCAGTGATAACACCAGGCCCCGTGCGTCTATTAACAGCGGGTATCTTGGGAGACCCAGCAGCAATGACCCGTATTCAATTCCCTTGGGGTGTTCACGTAAGATTTCCGCCGGGGAAAGCTCTCGTCCGAAATCCAGGGGCAGGAAGCGGATGCCATCGGGGGAAGTTGTTTTGTATTTTATCGGTGGCGTGATGGTGTCAAGGTCATAGATGCCTATTGATGCCTTGTCGCGCTTTCTGCAGAGAGATGCGTGCAGTTTTTCTTGGACCTGCATTATCGAGGCGACGATGTCACCCGTCATCTTGACCTTCCTGACGACACCGGCGGAGATGAACGGTCGGATAGTTTCGACGCTGGGGTCAACCTCCACGGAGATCTTCGGTAATTTTGCCCGGTAAACGGGTAGCCCTGTTTTAATCCGGAGGAAGCCCTTGAGGGCCCTGGCGACTCCCTCGACGCTCAGGAGGTCGGGGCGGTTGTGGGCGATTTCTATTTTGATCTCCTCTCCACTTGGTTCAGCCTCCATTCCCAACATGCCCAGCCTTTCGCAGAGCCGGTCAATTTCAATGGATTTGCCGAGCAGTTGGCAGAGGTCACGGTAACTCACGCTTATCGATGGCATCAGATCATCCTCCTCGTTTGAAGCCAACTGATGTCGTTGTTGTAAAGGTCGCGGATGTCATCAATTTCCAGCCTGATCATGCTTAGGCGCGAGAAACCGATTCCCCAGGCCAGCACGGGGTAGCGGATGCCGAGTGGGCGGAGGAGCTCTGGCCTGAACATCCCCGCGCCCAGTATTTCGAGCCACTCCTTTTTTTCAGGGAAGTATACATCGGCCTCCACCGAGGGTTCAGTATAGGGGAAGTAACCGGGCCTGAACCTTATCTTCGGCAGGCCAAGCTTGACCATGATCTGTTTCAGGTAACCAAGCATGTCGCGCAGCGTCAGTCCCTTATCCATGACAATTCCCTCGGCCTGGTAAAACTCGGCCAGGTGTTTGTAGTCAATTTTTTCATGCCTGTAGACCCTGTCTATGCAGAAGACCTTCGCCGGTGGATCCGGGTGGGATGAGAGGTACCTGACGGTGGCGGCGGTGGTCTGTGAGCAGAGCACTGGCCTGCGACTCACGTCGGTGTTGAATTTGTATTTCCATCCCGTGGATCCCGCGACGCCGCGCTCGTGCGCCCTGACCACGCGGTTGAGTAGGTCCGGCGGGGGGAGGCTGGTCTGCCTCGGCCTCGATAGTGAAAAGCTATCGTGAATTTCTCGAGCGGGGTGATCTTGAGCTTGGAAGAGGGCGTCGAAGTTCCAGAACTCCGATTCCACGATCCTGCTCTTTATCTCCACAAAACCCATTTCCAGGAGGATCTCCCGAAGTTCTTCGATCATCTGCTGTAGCGGATGGGCTTTTCCCGGATATATCGGAACACCGGGCGCCGTGACATCGTACTTTTTTAATCTAACTTCTCGCCATCTTCCACTCACCAGCATCTCATGGGTCAACTCACTTATTTCCTCAACGAGTTCGATGCCCGTTTCTAGCGCCAGCCTGCCGAGCTCGGATAGTTCCAGCTCCCGTTTGATCTCCTCTTGGATTTCCACCAGCTTTCTTTCTTTCAGAAGACGTAGCATCTCCCTGTCGCTTTCAGAAAGTTCATCCAGTTTATGTTCTCCGGTGGCGAGCCGCTCCAGCAATTTTTCATCGTCAGATTTTTGGGTGAGGGCATTCTTCCCGTTTTCCGTCATTTTCAACAGTGTCCTTTCATCCTTTTTGACGAATTCAATCCAGCCCCGGCGTTTGAGCCACGTAATCGCGATATTCTTCATTTCTCCATCCAAGGCCGCGCGGGAGGCCGTTTCCTCTATAGTTCCTAATGGCGAGCAAGCAAGTGCCTGCAGCATTCTCCTCTCGGGCAGACCATTGCGCGCATAATCTTGGCCTTCAGGGGTGAGTGCAATCTTGGTGATCTTTTTCTCAATTATTTTCACAAAACCCATCTCCGAAAGGCCAAGGGCGGCCCGCATGACGGTGGCCTGGTCGAGACCCGTTTGCTGGGCTATTTTTTCAACGGTGGGGCTGTTTTCTATGCGCTTTAATTCCAGCATTACCCTTCTTTCGTGGAAGTTCATTTTTTCAATGATTTTCTTCAGATCCATTTCCAATTCCCTCATTGAAACAAGGAAGGTGGGAGTTATGAGGATTGCGGAGGAGGATTTAAAGCAAAGGTGGGCCATTTTGGCGCTCATTTGTTGAAAATGGGGTCTGTTTTAAACGTAAAAGGTGCTTTTTAATTGAAGTTGTCTGGGATGGAGATGACTTTGAAAAAAATCGGCCTGATCGTAAATCCCATCGCGGGAATGGGAGGACGGGTCGGCTTAAAGGGCACCGACGGGCCTGAAGTCCTCGCCAAGGCCATTGAACTCGGGGCGGAGCCGGTGGCCCCGTTGAGGGCGATCGGGTTTTTGCAGTCCCTTAAAAGAAATTGTCCCGATGTTCTGGTAGTGAGCTATCCCGCTGAGATGGGCGCCGAGGAGGCCGCAAAGGCCGGTTTTGAGCCCAAGGTCATTGGAAGGATAACGTCCGGACATACGACTTCTGCCGACACTAAACGGGCAGCGAAGGAGATGGCTTCAGAAGGGGTCGATCTCATCGTTTTTGCCGGAGGGGACGGCACGGCGTCGGATATTCTGGAGGCCATTGGCACACGGTTGCCTGTTTTAGGCATTCCCACCGGGGTGAAGATGCACTCTGCCGTTTTTGCCAACACGCCCGAGACCGCCGCCGAGGTTGTTGCCAGATTTCTACGTGGCGAATTACCGTTGCGCGAAGCAGAGGTTATGGACATAGATGAGGCCGCCTTTCGCGAGGGTCGCTTAGTTGCCAAGTTGAAGGGCTATCTTCTGGTACCCTACGAGCCGCTGATGGTTCAGGCCACCAAGGAGGGAAGCTCCGGTCACGAGATTGCGGATCAAAAGGCCATCGCCCGCTGGGTCGTTGAGCTGATGGAGAAAGGCCGCATTTACATTCTCGGTCCCGGTTCCACAACTCGGGCGGTGGCGGAGGAACTCGGCATCTACAACTCGACTCTCTTGGGCGTCGACCTGATTGAAGATTACAGATTGTTGGCAAAGGACGTCAATGAGGAACAGATGTTAAAGTTGATAGGTGATAAACCGGCGACGATAATCGTCAGCCCGATCGGCAAGCAGGGTTTCATCTTTGGTCGGGGCAACCTGCAGCTTTCTCCAAGGCTGATCCGGCGGGTGGGGCGGGACAATGTTTGGGTGGTGGCCACGCCCGCTAAATTGGCCATGACTCCGACACTGAAGGTGGATACAGGCGATGTTGACCTCGATAAAGAGTTTCGCGGTTTTATCAGGGTGCTCACAGGGTACCGGCAAACGAAGATGGTGAGGGTCATTTGAGGGTAGTTTATCGATCGCAAAAAGTTTTGAAGGGGACTTAGGGGTAAAGACTTTTATAAGACGGAAAAATTTAAGGAACAAGTGGGTAAGCGCTAAGGTGATGGTGGGTTGAAAAATTTGAAAAGACCGAAAATTGTTGTGAGTCCGCCTGGGCCGAAAGCCAAGGCGTTTATTGAGAGAGATCAAGCTGTGACCTCTCCATCTTTGACGAGAACTGCCCCGTTGGTGGGAGTGGAAGAAGAAGGAGTGTGGGTGAAAGACATCGATGGGAACATCTTCCTGGATTTCAGCTCCGGAATCGCCGTAACGAACGTTGGACACAAACACCCACAAGTTGTAGAAGCCATCAAGCGCCAAGCTGAGAAGTTGATTTTTGTAAATAGCTGCGACTTTTACACTCTCCCGCAGGTAGAACTGATGGAAAAGTTGTGTGAGTTAACCCCTGGCAAGTTCAAAAAGCGCGTCTTCCTTGGCAACTCCGGTACGGAGGCCGTTGAATGTGCGCTGAAGATAGCCCAGTGGCAAACCCGCAACTATTACGTCATCGCCTTCATCGGCGGTTTCCACGGGAGGACGATGGGATCTCTCGCCCTGACTACGACGAGCGTTTCTGCCCGCCGACATTTTAAGGGAATGATGCAGGGGGTCTATCACGTTCCTTATGCATATTGCTACCGCTGCCCGTTCAAGCAAGAATACCCCAGCTGCGGACTAGCCTGCGTTGAGTTCATAGAGGAGATTATATTGAAGAAGGTCGTTCCGCCGGACGATGTTGCTTGCATGGTCGTTGAACCGATACAGGGAGCCGGTGGATACATTGTTCCCCCGGATGATTACCTGACAGCGCTCGCAAAGATCTGCAAGAGGAACAACATAATTTTTGTTGTGGACGAGGTCCAGACTGGTTTCTGCAGAACTGGAAAGTGGTGGGCATCCGACCACGTAGGGATAGAGCCGGACGTGATGGTCGTGTCCAAAGCAATAGCGGCGGGACTTCCGTGCGGCGCCGCAATCGCTCGTGCCGAACTTATGGACTGGGATCCAAACGCACACGAAAACACGTTGGGCGGAAATCCCATCATTTGCGAAGCAGCCTTGGCCGTGTTGGACATACTGAAGAAGGAGAAACTTGATCAAAATGCCGCAAAGGTGGGTGGATACCTGCTTAAGAGGTTCAAGGAACTCGCCGAATCCCACGAAAGCATAGGCGACGTTCGCGGGAGGGGAATGATGATCGGCATAGAGTTCGTGGAGGACAGGCGCACAAAAAAACCGGCAAAGGATTTCAGGAACGCGCTGATGGAGGAGGCTTTCAAAAACGGGCTAATTTTGCTGGGCGCAGGCGTTTCATCGCTCAGGCTTGCTCCCCCGCTGATACTGACGGAAGAACAGGCGGATGTTGGTTTTGAAATATTTGAGGAGTCACTGAAGAGGGTTGAAAAGGACAGGTGACATACCTTATCTGGATGAACTGACGCAGGATACGATTTTCACCGCTGTTCTTTACGTCTTTGCCCTTGTGCTTGCAGGCTATTCATCAGACTAATCACTAATCTTTCCGGAACATTGAAAAATTCCCAGCCTCGGATTTTGCGTCCCCAACCTTCTCGCGATTTGAGTGATGATGCCGGTAATAGTCTTCGTTTCCATATCCAGATGCAGTATTAAGGAAATCCTCAGATTCGGCAACGCCATTGTCATGGCGCTGATCGGCCTAGGTGCGGCGTTTGTGTCATTCGCGGCGATCGCGAGATTTGCAAGAGATGATGAGGAAATCACCATCATCGTGGTGAACAACTCGTCATTCATGAGCTTCGCTTTCTTTTGCCCGCGCATCGCCTACGCACTTTTAGGCCAAGGAGCGCTGGGATCCTTGGCAGCTCGCCAGCCGGAGGCATCTTCATCGATTGATGAGATCATGATTTCTGCCAGCGGTGGATATGGAGACCTTGCTGAACACTTTTTAACTGTCATCGAACACGTGAGAAGGGATGGCTAAGCCATCGAGGAGTCATGTTTTCGGTCACAGATGTTAACTTGTAAAGTGCACTTTACAGAAAGCAAGGTTATAAATAGTGGTGCTTAAAAATCTACCGTGTTTCACGCTTGCCGGTGTTTTTATGCAGAATCAAAAGAAACCCAAGGGGCCCACTCCCCCCCGTAAACTCATGCAGATAAAGGTCAGCGAGGTGATGAATAAAAGGCCCCGTGAGGTGCGGGAAGAGACCTCCATTGACGGACTTCTGGAGAGAATGATGGGCCAGGTTGAGACGTGTTTTCCCGTTGTTGATAAAAATGGCAAGCTTGTCGGTATAGTTACCGAGAGTGATCTTCTTCAGATGTTTCATACTCAACTTCCCGGGGAAACCATCGGCGGCGCTAGGGTGCGTGAAATTTTGAAGTACTCGGCCAAGACGGTTGGTGATATCATGACGAAAAATCCAATAACAGTTTCACCGGACATGACGATCGGGGAAGCGATGAACCTGATGATTTCTCACAAGGTGCGTCGCCTGCCAGTTGTCGAGCGCGGTAAGCTGGTGGGTCTGCTTTCCCTTCGCAACATAATTGAACTATATCGAATCATCAGGTAGGCGTGTTTTATGGAAGTTGAGCTGTCTTCAGTTCTCTTATATTTAGCCGTTTATCTCGTTGCCGCCAAGCTGGCAGATGTATTGGCGGCGAGGCTGGGTCAGCCTGGAGTTTTCGGTGAGCTGATCGTTGGCATAATTATTGGGCCATCAATAGCAGGGGTGATTTCAAGTTTCTTGGGTCTTTCCCTTTACATCGACCCCAGCGCACCAGCTGGCCAGTTCATGAGCTTGTTGGGAGAACTCGGGATAATCATACTCATGTTTATTGCCGGCCTTTCCATCGATGTCAGCGAGTTCAGGAGAGCAGGAAAGCCTTCAACCATTGTCGCGGCCAGCGGCGTGGTCGTCGCTTTTTTACTCGGTTTTGGGGCGGCTTCAATCTTCGGCTGGACACCCATCGAGGCCGGATTTGCGGGAGGGATTCTGGTGGCCACCAGTGTCGGGATCACTGTCAGGACACTGATGGAAATAAATGTTCTTCACACCAAAGTGGGGATGACAATTCTTGGCGCGGCAGTGATAGATGATGTGATGGGTATAATCGTCTTGAGCATACTTTCGGGACTGGCCTTCGGCAGCCTGTCCTTTTTTGGTGTGTTCGAGACCTTGGCCTTGATGGGTGTTTTCTTCGCCGTGGTGCTGTCCGTTGGCTTTAAATTAATACCCCGAGTCCTCGCTTACGTTGGCCGGTTTAATGTGGAGGAGATAGTGCTTTCCTTCACCTTGGCTATCGTCTTCTTGATTGCGGCGATGGCGGAGATGGTCAGCATTGCGGCCATCACCGGCGCCTTTCTGGTGGGTTTAATTGCCAGCAAAACGCCGGCTGCCCATATCATCCGGGATAAGGCCGCCACGGTGGGGTATAGTCTTTTAATTCCCTTGTTTTTCGTCAACATGGGAATAAAAACTGATCTCCAGGCCCTTAGCGCGGTCAGCATTTTAGCGCTTGTCTTTCTCGCTATTGCCATTTTTAGCAAGATAGTGGGCTGTGGTCTGGGGGCACTTCTGAGCGGCTATGGCCTCAAGGATTCTCTCAGGGTCGGGGTGGGGATGATGCCGCGGGCCGAGGTGGCGCTGATCATGGCCGCTATCGGAGCTAAGGCGAGCGTCGTTGGCCAGTCTTTGCTCTCGATGACGGTGATGGTCGTGTTGCTGACCTCTTTAGTTACTCCACCGATGGTTAAGATCGCTTTTAGGGGAGCTGAAAGGGAGAGATAACGCTCGTGAAAACAGTTGTCCAGCAGGAGTACTTGCCTCCCAGTTACATAGAATTAATTATTTGTCGGTCGAAAAATTAATTGGTGTTTTAGATGTACGGGGACATCTTTGAGGAGGAGATGAACAGGGAGACGGTTTTTCGAGACGCCAGCAAGCTGATGCCGGAATATGTGCCGCAGGTGCTTGTTCATCGCGAGGAAGAGTTTCGCCAGTTGACCCGGTTTTTCAAGCCAGTCCTCGAAAACAGATCAAGCCAAAGAGTTCTGATCACAGGAAGCGTTGGTGTCGGCAAGACGGTCCTGGCAAGGAGATTCGGTGCCGAGCTTGAGAAGGCGGCGGGCAGCAGAGGGATGAATCTGACCTACCTGCACATCAACTGCCGCAAGGATCGAACCATTTACTCAGTGATCGCCAAAATTCTCCAGCACTTCAATCCCCGCTGGCCCTACTACGGCCTTGGCCCGGAAAAGCTCCTCAACGATGTCGTCAATTACCTGAATTCCCGTGATGCTTACCTGACCGTTACGCTGGACGAACTTGATTTTTTTGTGCAGCAGAACGGGCCGAACCTTGTCTATTCGCTGACGAGGACGGCGGAGGAACGGGGTGGCCCGAATCGCATCAGCTTGATCGCTATCGCGCGCGATAAAAGTTTCCTGAGGTCCTTGGATGCAGCCACCCAGAGCACTTTCATGCACAACGTGATAGCGCTCGATCGGTACAGCGCTTCCCAGCTGAAGGATATCCTCCTCAGCAGGGTCCGGGAAGCTTTCAAGCACGGGGTGGTTGAGGAAGACACCGTTGATTTAATAGCCGACATAGCATCGCGATGGGGGGACGCCCGCTTTGCCTTGGAGCTTCTCTGGCGTGCCGGCATGGCTGCGGACGCTGAGGCGGCGGGTGTGGTTACCCCGGAACACGCCCGTAAGGCCAAGGCGGAGGTTTATCCCGAGATCAAAAGGGAAGTCCTGCGAGATCTTCAGCTGCATGAGAAGCTGACCCTGCTTGCCGTGGCCCGCAAGCTGAACCTGTCAAAAAGGGCCTATGCCTTTACTGGCGATGTTGAGAAGACCTACCGCGTGGTTTGTGAGGAGTACCGTGAAGAGCCCCGAAGGCACACGCAGTTCTGGGAATACTTGCAGAGGCTGAACGCACTAGGGGTGGTGGATATTAAACCCTCAGGACTGGGCCAACGCGGCCAGACGCTCAAGATAAGCATTCAGGAAGTACCCGCGGAGTGGCTGGAGAAGGAAATGGAAAAGTTGCTCAGGGAAAAGTGATGGAGGGGTTTCAAGCTTTTTATCATAAAATGTTAAGTTTGGTCGGGGTCGTGGGGTAGCCTGGTCTATCCTTCTGGCTTAAGGCCCACGAGGCCTGCCGAACGGGGCTTAGACCTTAAGCGCAAAAGCCAGAGACCCGAGTTCAAATCTCGGCGACCCCACCTTCATTTTCTTGAAATCCTGCGCCTTACCTTGATGCGGTTCAGCCTTCGCAGCAGCAGCCACAGCACGGCAGCAATGAGGAGATAGAGCGCTCCTTTAATGAGGCTCCACAGAACCGCGTTTAAAAGGGCCAGCTAGGACACCTCCGGGATGAAAGCCCGATGAAGGTGGAAAGAGGTTGCAACTTATCCCCCAGAATTATTGGTCCATTGTTTTTAAATAATGGTTGAAGTTATTAGTTTAAGGTGAATGGTTTGAAAATGGACGGGTTGGAAAGAGTGGCCGAAGATCTGACCGGGGCCATAGGCAACACACCGATTATTAAGATGGGTAAAATCACCAAAAATTCTGGTGCCCCTGAACTGGAGCTTTTTGGAAAAGCGGAGTTTTTGAATCCCTCGGGTAGCCTCAAGGACCGGGTACTGTTTAAGATACTGAAGAGCGCGATTGAAAGGGGCGAGCTTAAAAAGGGCATGACCATCTTGGAAAGTACAACGGGCAACACGGGCATCTCCACATCAATGATGGGGGCCCTGCTGGGCTTTCCGGTGGTTATCGTCATGCCTGCGGGCATGAGTGAGGAAAGGAAGAAAGCCATGAGGGTTTTCGGGGCCAAGATAGTGGAAGTTCCTGGGGCTGAGTCCGACGTTGATCTGGCGCTCAAGAAGGCGAGGGATCTCGTCAGAAGGAATCCTAAGAAGTACTTTTTTGTGGATCAGTTTAACAATCCTCAGAATGTTCAGGCCCATTACGAGACTACCGGTCCGGAGATCTGGGAACAAATGGGTGGCAAGCTGGACGCCTTTGCGGCCACTGCCGGAACCGGGGGGACGATCACTGGGGTGGGAAAATATCTCAAGGAGAAGAACCCCCGGATCAAGATATACTTGATCGAGCCCTCGGAGTGTCCCGTTCTGTCGAAGCAACGTTGGGGCACGCACCAGATTGAAGGAATTGGCGATGGTTTCATCCCATCGATCTTGGACATATCGCTACTGGATGGCGTCATCTTGGTTGACTCTAAAAGTGCGATCGAGATGACGCAGCGGCTTGCCCGTGAGGAAGGGCTTTTTGTAGGCATATCAAGCGGTGCCAACGTCAAAGCCTGCCTGAAATTGCATAAGAGGCATCCGGAGCTGCGGCGGATTGTCACCATGCTCAATGATCACGGCTACCGCTACTTTTCCACAGCCGTCTTCGGGGAAGCAAAGAAGGTGGAGATTCCGGAGCGTCCCCATCCCATTGAGATCACGCCTGAACAGCGCAGAATTCTTTCCCGATTGGAGATCATTGAGTAATTTTGTTGACGCAGGGAGGAATTTTTTTCTAATCAAGAGGCTTATTAGCGGAGAAGCTGATTTTTATCAGGGTGGTGTCGTGAGAAGCGATAAGCTTATCGACTCGTTAAGGCTGTTTTTGGAAAAGGGTAGCGACTGGGAGAGAAAACCGACGACGCTGTCCGGGGTTTTCATAGTCAAGCTGCCACCTTATGGAAAATCACCGACTAGGCTGGTGGTGGAGATAAATCCAGTTGATTCCTCCGGCAAACCATCAAGAAGAAAAGGATTCATCATCCGCAATTTTGAAGAATTCAAGGCCATCAGAGAGATTTTTGCTGATGATAAGCTTGCCGATCTCCTGAAGTGTGTTGATGATGTCAATCCACAGGCCCCTGAGAGGCCAAAACCGAGGCACGACGAAGAGGTCATAGAGATCTGATCCCCAAATGTCCGTCCTTAACCCTTTGGTCAGAGTCGAGGCCTTAGAGGAAAGGGCCTATCAGCTCAAGATCGCCGAGGAGGCGATAAAAAGAAACACCCTCGTGGTTCTACCCACCGCGCTGGGAAAGACGATTATAGCCGCCTTGGTGGCAGCGCATTTTCTCTACAACTACAGGGACCTGAAGGTACTGGTGATGGCCCCAACCCGCCCCCTTGTTTTACAGCATCGCGACACTTTCCTGAGGATCCTGAAGCTTCACCCCCGGGAAATTCAGGTGCTGACGGGCAGATATAACCCCAACTTCAGGCTGCAGGCGTGGCAGAGCCCCTTCAGAATTTACTTCGCTACACCGCAGGTGGTGGACAACGATCACAAGCTGGGCATGAGCCTCAGGGATTTCAGCCTCCTGATTTTTGACGAATGTCACCGGGCCAGAAAGAATTACGCTTACACACGCGTAGCTCAGGCCTACGTGAGCGAGGCGCCCTATCCCATGATCCTGGGTCTCACCGCCAGCCCCGGTGCCGACAGGGAAAAAATTGAGGAGATCTGTAAGGCGCTTTACATAGAGCATGTGGAGGCGAGGACAGAAGAAGATGCCGACGTCAGACCTTATGTCAATCCCGTTTCCATCGATTGGAAGCTGGTTCGTTTGCCGGAGTCCCATCGGGCAATGGAAAGGATCCTCAGGCGCATGCTGGACGATCGCCTCCAAAGGCTGTCAGCCATGGGGGTGATCAGGAAAAACCCCAGATATATTTTCAGGTCCGATCTGTTAAAAGCAGGGGACGCGATCAGAGAGAGGTTGGGGCAAAACTCTGCTCCGGAAGAACGGGGCCAGCTCTTTGGGGCCTTGGTTTTACAATCCTCGGCGCTGACCCTTTACCACGCGCTGGAGCTTCTGGAAAGCCAGGGGCCACAGACCTTGAGGCTTTTCCTGGACCGGATAAGGAGCAGTGGTAAGGCGGGGCACCGGGCGATCGTTTCTGAGTTGATCCTCAACGGAGTTTACCAGCGTCTCGAATCAGGATCGCTGGAGGATCACCCCAAGGTGGAAGTTCTGGAGAAGCTGGTGCTGGAGGAGCTTTCCCTGAACCCCTCTTCCCGAATAATTGTCTTCACCCAGTATCGGGATACCTCCTCTTACTTGGCGGCAAGATTGTCCAAGCTTGGCTTAACTGTGGTGAGGTTCATCGGGCAGGCGGATCGGGGGCAGGATTCAGGATTAACGCAGGAGCAGCAGTCCCTGCTCTTGGAAAGGTTCAGATCCGGCGACGTCAAAGTCTTGGTTGCTACCAGCATCGGGGAAGAAGGACTTGACATCCCCAGCGTTGACTTGGTGGTTTTCTACGAGCCGGTTCCGAGTGAGATCAGATACATCCAGAGGAAGGGGAGGACCGGGAGGAGGAGCTTCGGCAGGGTGGTCATTCTGGCGACCGAGGGGACGCTTGATGTGAACTACCTCATGGCCAGCAGGAAGATGGCCGAGCGGATGAAACAGATGGTGAAGGGATTGAATGCTGAACTCCACCCCATCATCCGTCTGGGGCCACCGCCTGAAAGGAACCCGATCCCGGCTGAGGAGATAGCCGAGATAAAGCCACCACCAGTTTCCGCGGTGGCTGTGGAGGCGCCATTGGAGGAAGAGCTGAAGTCGGTTGAACGGGAAAGGTTGGCGAGGTTCAACAGGGAGATCAGGGAAATTGCCAGACGGATCCTGAGTTCGGTTCTAAATGCAGGCGGCAGGGGTATATCCCTTGAGGAGCTGTCCACCGAGCTTGAGGAGGAGGGAAGAAGTCATGCCGCGATCAGGGCAGCCGTGGACAAGCTCAGGCTGGAAGGTCTGGTGAAGGAGAAAGAGGGGAGGTTATTTTCCCTCGGTGCCGCCGCGGTTGCAGCCGGAGGAGAGCGCCACGTTTTTGAGGTGCTGAAGGTGCAGCTCGGCGAGGCCATTTTGCTGGTGGACGGCAAGCTACGCGCAGTTTTGTTGCCGAGTGATTATAACGGTCCAAGGGAACTGCTTCGAAAGAATAGGAGATTTAGCGCCATTTCAGAGCTCTATGAGCATGAGAAAGTGCTCTATGCTAAAATATACGCCATTGAGGAGGCACTGGCTTAACTAGTATGCCTCTCTGCCCCTGATTTTTTAATTATCCCCCTGGCAGCGAGGAGACCCGTTGCCGCGGCCGTGACAATTCCTCTCGAGAGGCCGGCCCCATCTCCAGCAACAAAGAGATTGGGGACGCTTGTTTCCATATTTTGATCCACGTTTATCTGCATGGCGTAGAGCTTGACCTCAGGAGCGTAAAGCAGCGTGGAGTCGGAGGCAACTCCCGGGACCACTTTATCCAGACGTTCCAGACCTTCGATGATGTCGGTCACGATCCTGCCCGGCAGGGCCATCGAGATGTCGCCAGGGGTAACGCTTTTGAGCGTTGGAACCACGTGTCCTCTTTCGATCCTCTCCCAGGTCGAGCGCCTCCCCGCCCGGAGGTCTCCCATGCGCTGGATCAGCGGTCGCCCGCCGCCGATGGTGGTCGCGAGATAGGCGATTGATCTTCCGTAGGCATTCGTGTCGGTGACCGGCTGGGTTAGTCCCACATGGACGAGGAAGGCAAAGTTGGTATTTTTGGATTTTTTGTTGCGCAGCGATTGGCCGTTCACCCCGACGTGATCGTCGTAGCGTTCTTCCATCACCCACCCCTCCGCGTTGGTACAGAAGGTGCGCACAAAGTCGTCAAAAGTTTTGGTCTGGATGTGGAATTTGGGATCCCGGTTTACCCTCACCACCGGCTCGTAGACCACCGCCGGTACCTCCACTCTGACGCCGATATCGACTGGGAGATGGGTCAGCTTGAGTCCCAGGGTCCTTGCCTGCGCGGCGAACCAGTCGGCCCCGACCCTTCCGGGCGCGGCCAGGATATAATCAGCTTTCACGGTGGAGCCGTTGATGACGACCTTGCCCGGGCTGATGCTTTCAACCCTCGTGTTCAGCAGAATCTTGACCCCGCGTTTTTCAAGTTTCTGCCTGATGGAATTTATCACGTTGGGCAGGTACTCGCTGCCGATGTGGCGCTGGGGAATGGGTATGAACCTGATCCCGGCGGCGGCGGCTTTTCTCGCCAGTTCGTCGATGCCGGCTGTGTCCAGACCATAAACTTCCTTCGGTGCCCCGTTTTCGACGAAAATTTCATCGACCTCCTTTACCAATTCTTCGGCCTTTTCCACGCTTTTGGTGAACTTGCTCAGATCTCCCCCAATGTCATACCTCAGGTTTAGGATGCCGCTGGACATCCCACCCGCGCCGCCGAGCCCCGACATGATGTGGCAGGGCACGCAACCAATGCATTTACCGGTCTTGGTCGCCGGGCAGTATCTCTTGTTTATGTCGTTTCCCCAATCAACTATGGTCACCGATAGCTTTGATTTCCTCGACAGCTCATAGGCGGCGAAAAGACCAGCCGGACCTGCCCCTATTATAAGAACTTCTGTCGTGTAACCCCCCGATGTTTAACTTCGCCATCTTATAAAAAGCTTTTAGTGATTTTTTAACGGCCGTTTATCTGAGCATACGAATTTTTCCCAAGAAAGTTCCGTCGAGAAGGTAGGCCTCGGCTTCCTCGAGCCTCACGGCGCCGGACCGGAACAGGGGGCCGATCAGTTCCTTGGGCAGACCCCGGTTGAGGGCCGCGCCGCCGACGAGCTCGCTGAAGGCCGGGACGACGATTAATTCTGGTAGCCTTTTTCCCGCCGCAGAGATGAGCCTTTTAGGCAGCTTGTGGGGGTCCAGACTTGCCCGAAGCCAGACGGGTTCAATTGACCTGCCGCCCAGTTCATCGCGAAACTCTATGGCAGGATGGTTATGCCCCGCGATAATGAGCTCGGTGTTGATGAGTTCAGGTGCCGGCCAAGTATGTCCGTGCATGAGGCCAACTCTTTTTCTTTTTCCCAGGACGATGCCGTGGGGGTCGTGGATGGTGACTTCGCGAGGCACCATCCCTTCAAGGTCACCGTCATGGTTGCCCCGGATGATGTCGATTTTAGCCAACCGCGCCAGTTCCTCGAAGAACTCCGGCAGCTCACGCCATTCATGCCATGTCGTCACCGGAATGTTGTGTTTGACGTCTCCCAGGATTATCAGACGGTTGGCCCTTTTTTCCTTCAACAGGGCGGTGAGCCCTGCTTTCAACCTCGGTATCTGGCTTGGCAGGGAGATGCCTTTTTCTGCCAGCTCGTGCTCGATCCCCAGATGGAGGTCGGTAATCACAACTATCCTGTCGTGGTCCATTTTTAACATAAGGGCCGGCTTTCCCGGAATGGGGATGGCTTTCACAATATTGAGTTTGTGAGCCACTGTTATAGAGCTATTGAGCTGGTATCCTTTGAGCCAGCGGCATCAAGGGGATTAACTTCATTTAGTAGCTTTAAACCTCAAAAAAGCGGCAATCCCGCCCAGCGCCATGAGCTGTTTTCCGGCGTCATGTTCGGTGCTGATCACCAAAACATCGGACCTCGTCTTTCTCGCGTTTTCAAGGATCTTGGAGATATCTTTTCGGTTGGACCTCAACAATTCATCAGCCACGAGCAGCTTTTCCACCGCCCCGGCATCGACTGCTGCTTCCACCTCTTCTTTTCCATAGGTTGCCAGCCCATCCTTAGCGATCTCCCCCATGATTTTGTCCATCAGCGAGGTCTCCAGGGAAAGTCGATCTTCTTTTGAGACAGCTTCAACCAAACCACGTCGCACCATTTCATAGAGCCCAGCCCTGCCGCCTGAGCTGGCATCGCCCAGTCTAACGCTATGAGAGAGGTCGGTGAAATTCTGCCGCAGAAATGAGGCGAAGGCATCCTTCGTAAACCCGGGGCCGGCAACTATTACTGTTTTTATATCTTCCCTGGAGATGACATCCCTGATCGCGTCGGCTAGGCGGTGGAAGAATTTTTTTTCCTCCGCTTCATTTTCAACAGCATATCTTTTACCAGCCCGGGGCCGGGATAAAGTTCCCAGCTCATCTAGGCCGTACTGTCTCACCACGGCCAGTTCTGCCGAGGAATCGTCCAGAGCGACCAAGAGAACCCGCGGCAGGTGGCTGGCCCTGACGGCATCCTGTATCCTGCGGAGATCTTCTGGACACCAGTCTTTGCTGATGGTCAAAACGGAACCCGGTTCAAAGCTGAAGGAGTGGTATTTCCCCGTGTCGGGTCCCTCAACTATTTTGCCGAGGACCCGCATGGAGTTGGCATGTTTGTGAAACTCTACATTTTCGACCTGGATGGACAGGGTGACCGGTCTTTTTTCCATCCTCTCCGGACGTATCTTGTCGCTCACTTCCTGCTCTCTTCGCCAGGTGGTGGCCGTGACAAGGTCCCCCGGGCGGATGAGATGCTGCAGATGCCAGAGATCGTCCAGGGTTTCCACTGCCAGCTTGATCTTTCCATGCTTCAGGTCCCTGTGGATAACCTTCAAATTTATCACTCGGTTTTTCCCCGTTCCGCAAATGATTTTATGTTTTAAGGCTTAAACTTGGTGAGGGATTTTATGGTTGCTCAGCAAGCAATAACCATCAGAGAGCTTAAGCCCGAGGATCTCAAGGCTGTCCTGTCAATTCAGTATAAGTGCTTTAAGGATCCTTACCCGCTCAGCCTTTTAAAGAGGTTACACCTGATGCATCCCGATGGATTCCTGGTCGCGGATATCGGCGGCATTGTGGTGGGGTATCTGATTGGGGTCATCCGCTGGACCAACATCGGGCACATCTTGGCCATCGCGGTGGATCCAGCATTTCGCAGGCAGCACATCGGCACCATGCTCATCAGCAATATCATCGACCGGTTCAGGGAAAAGGGGGTTAAAGTGGTCCGGCTTGAGGCGAGAAAAAGCAACATTGGCGCGCAGCTGTTTTATAAAAAGTTGGGCTTTTTGGAAAGGGGTGAAATGCCCTACTATTATGAAGACGGTGAGTCGGCCATTGCGATGGAGCTTAACCTAGAGTGATTACTTCTGATATTTCATCCTGCGAAGGTCGTCTAAGGTTAGCACCCGCAGGTTTTTGGGAGCCACCTCAACCCTGGATCTCATTCCAATGAGATACTGAACTCCCTTTTCCGCGGCCAGCTCGGCGAGTTCCTGGGTTATCACGCCGTCAAATACCACTGCTTTCACATTCTGCGCCTTGGTGAGCCGCTCTTTCAGCTCCCTCACCTGAATTTCCTCGATCAGTTCTAGTTTTTCGTTGAGCAGCTGGGCCTTGAGGGTGCCGCGCAGCTTGTTCATAATGTTTTCCAGTTCTTGCAGCTCCCCGTTCCCGGCCTCGACCGGTGGAGCCGCTGGTTTGGGCCTGTATTCAGCGGTTGCTATCTCCACGGGGACCTTATTCCTGAGCGCCTTGATGATCTCCTTTTTTGATAGTTCCTCGACGCTTCTGCCGGGCGGTGGCCGGGCGACGAAGTCTATCTCCGCCACCTGCAGGAGTTCCTTCAAGATGAGGTCACCGCCGCGGTCGCTGTCCACAAATGCCGTTGCAGTTTTGTCCTTCGTTAGATCGATCACCGCCTTGGGGACGCTGGTTCCTTCTATTGCTATGGCATTTTTGATGCCTGCCCTCAGCAAGTTGAGAACATCGGCGCGCCCCTCGACGATGATGATGGCGTCGGAGTCCCTGACGCCGGGTCCCGCAGGAAGCCCCTCGTATTCAGATATCTCCTCGACGCGCACTGATTCCATTACCTTTTCCGTTATTTCTTGGGTCTCGGTGGCAGCCTCCTCAAAGGCGCCAAGGAGCTCTTTGGCCCTTTCAACAACGAATTTTCTCTTGATGTCCCTGACATCCTCGATGCGTTCCACTTTTATTGTCGCTTCGCAGGGGCCGACGCGGTCAATTGTTTCGAGGGAGGCAGCGATGATGGCTGTCTCCACCCTGTCGAGGCTCGATGGTATAGTTATGGTGCCGGTTGACTTTCCTTGGCTGGAGTTAATTTCCACCTTAATTCTACCGATTCTTCCGCTTTTTAGCAGCTCTCTCAGGTCAAGATCACTTCCGAGCAGACCCTCTGTCTGCCCGAATATTGCGCCCACGACGTCCGGGCGCTCGACCACGCCGTTGGCTTCTATTTTGGCGTGAATGAGATATTTGGTCGTACCACTATCTTCGCGCATATTTGAACCCTCCTTTTTGCCGAGCTTTTCGGCCACTAAGTCTTGCAAACTTTTTTCTTCCACGGGCAACAGCCCTCAGTGGGCCAGAATTAGCTTGATGGTGATTCTGGCTTGATTTGATGATAATAAGATTATAACCGCCCCCTCTTAAAAAGATGACGCTGAGTTCGGCCGCCGGGTGTCAGGATGGTGTTATCCCTTGGATGTAAAGTATCCCCAGGGTTGCCAGCAGCATTATCACGCCCGCCAGGATCACACCCATGCCTATTGCTAGGGAGGAACTCCCGCGATCCAATCCGGCGACGTAAGCGATGAGAACCCCGCTGTAGGCCCCAGTCCCGGGGAAAGGCACGGCCACAAACAGGGCAAGACCTATCAGGCTCAGGCGCTGATATTTTCGGGCCCTTTTCACTGACACCTGAAAAAGCTTGTCGATCAATTTTGATGCTCGCCGGAGAGGCGGCACGATGATGTCGAGCAGGAGATAGGCGATTGGTATGGCCAGTAAATTGAGAATGACGCAGATGGCGAAGATAGTTGCAGGAGGGATGTGGGGGTTGTAAACGGTGGCCAGAGGTATGGAGAAGCGCAGTTCCAAAAATGGCACCAGCGAGAGGAGAAAGGACAGCCATTCCATCATCTTGAGCCCTAAATTCCATCGTTTTCAGGGGATAAATCTCTGTCAGCTGGAAAATCGGTGCTGAGTGGGCCCTGACATCTTTTTATCGTGCTTGAAGAATTTATTTCTGGTCTTATGCGCTACAGGCTCGTGGCCTTCGATATGGACGGAACCCTTCTGCTCGCCAAGAGTTGTTGGAGGATAATCCACCAAAGGTTTGGCACCATTGAGGAGGCGCGAAAAAATTTGTGGGCGTACGAGTCAGGTCTGATCGATTACCGGGAGTTCATGCGCCGCGACATAGCCCTCTGGCGACCAAAACCAACCATCGATGAGATCAAGAGTATTTTGTCATCGTACACGCTGGCCCCGAATGTTAAACAGTTGGTCGGGGAGATCATCCGCAGGGGGTTTCAGACAGCCATCATCACCGGTGGCCTTGATGTCTTGGCAAACGAGGTCGCCCGGGAGCTGGGCATCCCCCATGTTATTGCCAACGGCTTGGAGTTGGATGGATCCGGTCATCTTACCGGGGAAGGCATCCTCAGGGTCGAGCCCCGCCATAAGGATGAGAATTTGGCTCAACTGGCCGAAGCCCTGGGAATTTCGTTGGAAGAGTGCGTGGCAGTGGGCGATGGTAAGTATGATGTTAGTTTTTTAAAGAAAGCCGGCCTTGGTGTCGCCGTGGGAAAAGATCCCGAACTCGGAAGAATTGCCGATGTTGTCATTGAAGACTTCGATCACTTCCCCCGGCTGTTGGACTACCTGCGAAAGTGATGAGGTGGAGGGGTCAACAGGTTTAAGCCTTTTTTAAGAGATAGGTCATGGTTGGGCGCGTTGCCATGCCGATCTCCAAAAGGCCTGAAAAATACGAAGCACCGGACTGGGATTACATTCACGAGCTCTGTATTTTGGTGGCTGAACAAATAGAGCGGAGCAAGTTTAAGCCGGATTTGATTGTGGCCCTTTCCCGGGGAGGTTGGATACCGGGGCGCCTGATCTCAGATTTTTTGGAAAATCCCGAGATAGCCACGATCAAGGTTGAACACTATGTTGATTTCTACAAAACCCTGAAAAAGCCGGCGATAACTCAACCGCTCCCCATCGACGTTAGGGGGAAGAGGATACTGCTCGTTGATGATATCGTGGACACCGGTGCCAGCCTGAAGGTCGCGGTGGAATATCTTAAGGAGAGAGGGGCTGATGAGGTCAGGACCTGCGCGCTCTATCGCAAACCTTGGTCTGTCACGACACCTGATTTTTTCGCCCGGGAAACTGATGCTTGGGTTTGTTTTCCTCATGAGACCTATGAGTCGATTGGTAAGATCTGTTCCAAGCTAAAGAGGCAGGGCTGGGGCAAGGAGGAGATAGTGAAAAGGCTGCTGGAGCTGGGCATTAAACCACACCACGTGGAAAAATATCTTTCAAAGGGCAGACGCCGGAAAAAGGAGTAACCTTCATCTTTCCCTTTCTTTTTGCAGGAATTTTGCCAGCCCCTCCACGTCTTTCACGTTTCTGCGGACGAGTGGTTTCAACCTGTCCCTGAATTCAGTTATTGGTTCAACGCCCAGCCTTTTCGCGTGCTTGGCGATGAATTTTGCCAGTTCATCACCGGTCCGGTCGAAGTCGGTGAGAATTATTATCCCCTTTGAGTTGGAAAAGCTCTCGACGAAGTTCAGCAGGGAATTGCCGCTGGATATCCGGCGGAAGCAGCCGCTAATGCCGAGCGCCTTTAACGCCTTTTCGTCAGCCATGCCCTCAACTATTATTGGCACACCCTCTGAGGCCAGTTTGCTCATTTCGGAGAGCAGGCCGTCGATCTGCTCAAGGGCTTCTTCTGTTAACAAGTGGATCACTTCTTTCACTCAGGACCTTTGTCGCCGACCCAGAGGCCCTTTTGCAGGCACCTCTTGCAGACGTTGATATCGCTGACGAAATCGCGGGAGCACACGGTGGCCCCGCATATTCCGCATCGGTGCATGTCGTAACTCGTTCTCCCGCATATCGCGCAGGTTCCGGCAATTCTTCCCATGGTCCTACCATTAAATCTTCAAATAACTAAAAATTAAACGTTTGTATCTGGAAGCGGAAACATGGTCGATCGCCTTGCTGTTTATGTTGATGGCCGGTTGCGGTCAGGTCTCAGGCTCAGGATGGCCCTGCTTCTGACATCAGCAATGTTTGTGGCGGAGCTCTTCGGTGGAATTCTCAGCAATAGCCTTTCCTTAATCGGTGATGCCGGGCACATGGTTATGGACGCGGCGGCCCTGTCGGTGGGAGTAATTGCCCTCAGACTGGCTCAGAGGCCGGCAACCAAGGAGAGGACATACGGTCACTACCGGCTGGAGATTTTAGCGGCCCTTTTCAACGGCGTGTTGTTGGTTGTGATCGCGCTCTACCTTTTCTTTGAGGCCTACCATCGATTCACGGGTCCAGTTGTGGTCCAGGCCCCCCTCATGCTGGCTTTCGCGGTGGCTGGTTTGGGGGTGAATTTTCTGTCACTTTACATTCTCTGGGGCGTGAGAAAAGAAAATCTGAATGTCAAGGGAGCCTTTTTCCACGTTCTCTCGGACACCTTATCGTCGCTGGGGGTTATCGTTGCAGCGGTGATAATCTATTTCACCCATCTGTTTTTGGTCGATGCCCTGATGGGAATTTTGATCGGTGGGATAATATTGAGAAGCGCCTTTGGCCTGTTTAGTGAATCAGGTCGGGTTCTTTTGGAGGCGGTGCCAGAAGGAATAGATCTGGAGGAGGTTAAAAGGAAAATGGAGGAGGTTGCCGGTGTCCTGGAAGTTCATGATTTACATCTCTGGTCGATAAGCTCGGGCATCAATGCCATGAGTGGGCATATCGTCATTGACGATCAGAAGCTCAGCAAAGCTGAGGAGATCTCAAGGCAGGTGACCGAACTGCTCAGGAAAAACTTCAACATCATCCACACGACGATTCAGCTGGAATGTAAGGGTTGTCAGAGCCCCTTTGTTTGCCCCCTGTCTGGAGAAGGATAGGACTATTCACAAAATGTCGTGTAAAGTGGCGCCGAATTTCTCCACGATTTTTCCGGCCAGCATTGCTCCGAGGTGTCCTGATTCATCGAGTGATTTGCCCCTGCTGAGACCAAACAAAACACCGGCCGCGTAGAAGTCTCCGGCGCCAGTGGTGTCGACAACCTTTGCAGGATATGCCGGTATGGAAAATTCCTCTCCCTTGGAGAAGATGGATGAGCCCCTGTCGCCTTTTTTCAGGCAGAAGATATCGACCTCGCTGGCGAGAGCTCTGGCCGTTTTTTCATCGCTTGATCCCGTTAGTGCTTTTAGCTCTTCCTCGTTGGCGAACAGCACTTGGGTACGGGTTAAAATTTTCCAGATTCTTTCCCTATTTTGCGCCACCAGCGGCGGGCTCTCCAGTGAGATCGACAGGCGAACTCCGCTAGCGGCGGCGATGTCCATGGCGTCTCTAGCACTTCTGGCCACGGAGCCTTCACTGAATAGAGTGATCGAGGTTAGATAAAGAAAGGTTGAGCTCTTTATTCCGGTGGCGGGCAGCCCACAGTAATCCTTGCCGTTGCCCAGGTCCACGGCGAAAGTTCTTTGACCATCGCGCGTGATGAGGGCGATTATCTTTCCCGTCCTGCCCGGACCCCTCTCCAGAAAAGAGGCTATTTTTTGTCTGTGCAGCGAATCTTCGAAAAACTTGCCGTCTTCATCACCGGCAACTCTGCCCGCGTAAGCGGCTTTGCCACCCAGGTAGGCCACGCCTTCACAGGTGTTTCGGGCGTTGTCACCCGGATGGCGGGCGAATATCGAGTCGGAAAGCCTGGAGTGAATTTCGTCAAGTTTTTCCCGGGAAACAAAGTTGGAGGCACCCTTGATCAAGCCGTTTTTCTTGAGGAAGCTATCCGTGGTCCTGCAGAAGTAATCCACGAGGGCGGTGCCGATCCCGAAAACGTCGTATTTTGGCATGTTTCCCCCTAATAGGGCCTGTCCTTGAGCTTGAGCTTGTGACCGATGAAATTTGTTGCCAGATGGATTGGCGGCGTGATTATCAGTATGGTCAGGATCACTTCCCATGGTGGGACGAACACCATGCTGGCGAATAACAACGCCAGGACGACAAATCCAAGCTGATCCAGCCCCGGCGCCGCCGACCCTCGCTCCAGCTTCATTCTCCTCTTGATGAAGCTTCCCAGCAGGTCCCCCGTTAAGGCCCCCAGAGAGAGCAGAAAACCCAGCGTTGCGTAGAAGCCAAACTGCCCCGCTACCAGCCCCTGTAAAATTCCGAAGAGAGAACCTGCGATGAGTCCGGCGAGGAAACCCCTTATGGTTTTTCCCGGCCCGAAGATGGGTCGCCCGTCGGTGAAGACGCGCCCACCATCGATAGACCTCCCGCCGCCGAAGACGACGGGTGTTGCGTTTGCTAGGTAGGCGGGAAAGATGAACCAGATTGCCGCAGAGAGAAGAGAAATTAACTCGGCAAACATCTAGGTCACTTCCGAGTCTTTCCACAATGATTTAAACATTGCTTGGAATCACCCACCATTTCCAGCTACTCAACTTTTTTGGCGCTTGAGGGTTCGGAGAAGCGGAGGATAAGACTAGCACAACAGACGCCCCCTTTAAACACATCTTCTTGTCCTCTTGAGCCCTCAGGTGGGATCCAGGTTCCATGTTCCTTTGGACGTAACAATAACTTTGGCCGAAAAACAGAGCAATGAGAAGCGCAACTTCCTTTGTCCCCGCAGGCTTAACTTCTAATTTGTTCAGCTTCATTGATTAGAAGAATGATTGCCATTTATTAATAATTGGTGCTTGAGAAGATATCTGGAAAGGCCTGCAGATGGAAAGAGAAGCCACATTCAAAAACCAAAAGAAGACTGAGGGATGGTGCGATGATTAAGGGTGGTTACAGCGCTGAGCAAATGTTGGTGGGGACAGATGTGCCCAAAATATTTGGAGATGGTCGGAAGAGGGAATAAAGTCAGTTTCTCTCAAACAAGAAGAACAGAGATTATCCCGCTCAGGAAGATACCGTCGAAAGTCCCAGCGCCGCCAATGCTTGCTATCCTAGCGCTTATCTTAGGAATTTTATGCAGATTTAATAGGTCTGCACCGATCAAGGTGCCAAGAACACCGGAAGTGTAGGCTATAATTGATGGTGAACCTGAAGGCAAAAGGTAAGCTGCTAAAGCTGCCGCAAGTGGTGGAACAAAGGCTGGCGTAACTATGCCTAGGCCTTTTACTGGTTTGGCAACAAGGTGCGTGACTAAAGCCACTATCACCGTTCCCAGAAGAGCGTAATGGGCTATTGATGGCAGCTTCCATAGAAGATAAAAAGAAACAATCATTGGAATTAAAGCACCACCGACGTTTAGGGCAACTATTGTGGAAAATTCCTCGTACTCAATTCGGGGCAAACGAAAAACCATGCCGAAGAAGCTGAAATATTCATCCTTTAGCACGGGGAAAATCGTCTTGATCTTAAACAATGGTATGTTTATGTAGCTTCCAACAAATGTCGCCACGAGAATAACCGCCGTTATTTGTGAAGTAAAGCCAACCCTCTTAAAAGCCAGCCCAATAGCACCTACAAAAAGCAAGCTTACCACAAGAACCAGAACCGAGAAAAGGATTATGAACAGTGAGCGACTGAAGGACCAAAAAATGATCTTTTTGTTCAAATTATGCACCCAGTTTAAGCTGTCGGCTTGTACACTTAAAGGAAGTCGTTAAAATGATTGCATAAAAAACAGGAATGTTATGGTTCTACTTCTCCGCTCTTTTTTGCGGCGTTTGGGGAGCATAATATGGTGAAGGTATAAATTCAACGCCTGGTCTCATCGGCGACGCCTGCGGGTACAATTCCATAAGATGGTAGACTTCAAGAGGGATTCCAACCTTTACTGGGATTCCGAGCTCTTGAAGTTTTTTAGGCGTTAGAGGATAATCATGGGTCCAAGTGCCTTGAACCAGCGCTTTAGCAAGCTCTTTGGCTTTTTCTCTCCCAAGTTTTTTCTCAGTTAATTCTACAACAAATTCTTCGAGCTGTTTTATTGCCTTTTCAGCTATATCGGACTTTATCAAAGTTTCATCATCGGCTTTTTCAATTCCTTTCTGTTTCACAGCCTTAACAACTGAAACGGCGGGAATGGTCCCCATCTGCGGATCTGAAAGCTGCGGATCTATTGGTCCTAAAACAGCGTAGGGATCCATCTGAATCTCGTCCGCCGCTAATGCAATTAGTGTGCCTCCGCTCATGGCATAGTGGGGAACGATAACTGTTTTTTTAGCTGGATGGCCATTTAAAGCTAAAGCAATCTGTGTCGCTGCTAAAACAAGACCTCCAGGAGTATGGAGAATTAATGTGATTGGCATATCTGGAGGAGTCATCCTTATGGCACGTAAAACTTGTTCTGAGTCTTCAATGTCAATGTAACGATAAAATGGTATGCCGAATAAAGAGATGCGTTCTTGCCGATGGATCATTGTGATAACCCGTGATTTTGTAGCCGCTTCGATTTTTTTAATAAAATTCAGCCGCCCGTTCTGGATCATCTTCTGCTTTATTTGTGGCCAAAGGGACATTACTAGAAAGAAGTATACGAAAAATAACCAAAAAATGTCCAATTCAGCCATTGTTTCGCCAGAATTTATTCTATTTTAATGGGTTCGCCTTTTGGTTTCTTTTCTTCCTTTGTCTTTGGAAGTTTAACCTCCAAAACTCCATTTTTGTACTGGGTCTTCGCCTCTTTCACGTTAACTTTCGCGGGAAGTGTTAATTCTTTGTAATATTTTCGCTGGGGGGTGTCAACACTTATTGTTAAAGTATCCTCAGTGCCGTGAAGCTTAATATCCTCCTTCTCGACCCCTGGGAGTTCAGCCACCACGTGAATTTCGTTGTCCGTCTCAACGATGTCCACCAGCGGTTCGCGCTCTTCCTTAACCTTTGGTCCAAGACGGGTTGGCTTTACGTTTCCAAATTCGCGAATTTCAGGCCTACCATCCGGGCCGATTTTTATGCTATAGCCATAAACGAAGGGACCCCATTCCTTAATAACTGAACCGTTATGCAGTTTTCGTTCCCGGACGTAGTCTTTGGGAACTCTGGATGTGAATGTTTTAAACTCTTCTTCCATCATTTTTTCCATTTCGCGAAACATGTAGTCAATGTCTTCGAAGAGCCAGCCTCCAAAGAGGGGGAAGCGCCTTCGCCTGAACAATTCAGGAAAATCCTCGTCAAAAGGCATTTTTAACCCCCATTTATAAAAAATGCTTTTTTATTTAAATTATTTTGCCCGGCTTTGGAAAGACCAGCAAGATTAAATGTTCTGAATTTAAAAATATACATAATTTTGGGGAAGGGGGTGAGTATGTCAAGTTCTGAGACCGTGACCCTTCGGGTTGCCGAGGCTCGCAGCCGTGATGTTGGTAGAGGCATTGCCAGAATTGATCCTAAGATTGTAGAAAAGTTGGGTTTGACTCCCGGCGACGTTGTTGAAATTAGGGGCAAGCGCAAAACGGTGGCTATTTGTTGGCCTGGTTATAGCGAGGATACTGGCAAGGGGATAATCCGCATAGATGGCTACACGCGGAACAATGCCGGTGCCAGCATAGATGAAAAAGTCACCGTGCAAAAGGTTGAGGCTAAAAAAGCTTCGAAAATAACACTTGCACCCACGGAACCCCTGCGCATTGAAGGAGCTGAAGATTATTTAGCTCAGCTTTTGGAGGGCAGAGTTGTTACTAGAGGAGATCATATCCCGATAGGAATTATGGGAAGAAAAGTGGACTTGGTGGTTGCAAGCGTTCAGCCACCAGCAGCAGCTGCCATAATAACGGCAGACACCCAAATTGCCATAGGCGAAAAGCCTGTGGCCGCCGTGCGGGAAGTTCCAAGGATAACCTATGAAGATATCGGTGGGCTGCAAGAAGAAATTCGGAAGATTAGGGAGATGGTGGAGCTTCCTCTCAAATATCCGGAACTTTTCGAAAGGCTTGGAGTTGAGGCGCCGAAAGGAGTTCTGATGTATGGGCCGCCGGGAACCGGTAAGACACTGCTAGCTAAGGCTGTTGCAAATGAAACTAATGCGGCTTTCTTCAGCATAAGTGGCCCCGAAATAATGAGCAAGTTTTACGGCGAAAGCGAAGAACGGCTGAGGGAAATTTTTAGACAAGCTGAAGAAAACGCGCCAAGCATAATATTCATTGACGAGATAGACGCCATTGCGCCAAAAAGGGAAGAGGTCACAGGTGAAGTTGAAAAAAGAGTTGTCTCACAGTTACTGGCCCTAATGGATGGTTTAAAGCCCCGCGGCAGAGTCGTCGTTATCGGGGCTACCAACAGGCCCAACGCCATAGATCCAGCTCTGCGGAGGCCGGGAAGATTTGACCGCGAAATTGAGATCGGTGTGCCAAATAAGCAAGGACGCTTGGAAATATTGCAGATTCACACACGCGGCATGCCGTTGGCTGAAGATGTGGATTTGGAGAAGATAGCCAGCGTCACCCATGGTTTTGTGGGCGCCGATCTTGAGGCCCTGTGCAAAGAAGCAGCCATGCGGGCGCTGCGTAGGATATTGCCCCAAATAGACCTTGAGAAGGAAACAGTCCCAGCTGAGATTTTGAACAAAATAACAGTGACGATGAACGATTTCATGGAAGCATTAAAAGACGTGGAGCCTTCAGCCATGCGGGAGGTCCTCGTTGAAGTCCCGACGGTTAAGTGGGAGGACATTGGCGGGCTGGCAGAAGTAAAACTCGAGCTTCAAGAAGCCATAGGATGGCCGCTGAAATATCCTGAAGTGTTTGAACATCTGGACGCTAAGCCGCCTAAGGGCATACTTCTATATGGCCCGCCAGGAACAGGCAAAACATTGTTGGCGAAGGCCGTTGCCAACGAAAGCGAAGCTAACTTTATAAGCGTCAAAGGACCGGAGCTTCTCTCCAAATGGGTTGGTGAGTCTGAGAAAGCGGTGAGGGAAGTTTTCAGGAAAGCCAAGCAAGCAGCACCAAGCATAATATTCTTTGATGAAATTGACTCCATCGCACCCGAGAGGGGCGGAAGTTACGGTGACGCCCATGTAACTGAGCGCGTGATAAGTCAGCTATTAACTGAAATGGATGGCCTTGAAGAGCTCAGAGGCGTTGTCGTTATAGCAGCCACAAACAGGCCAGACATAATTGACGTAGCTCTTCTTAGGCCAGGGCGGTTCGACAAGCTCCTGTATGTGCCACCGCCCGACATTGACGCTCGAAAAGAAATTCTCAAAATTCACCTCCAAAGGAAGCCTCTTGGTGAAGATGTAGACATAGAAGAGCTTGCTAGGAGAACCGAAGGCTACACAGGAGCAGATCTGGCAGCTGTTTGCAACACAGCGGTGATGCTGGCGATAAGAGAACACATAGCAGAAAACAAAAGCCCGGACGAGGCAAAGAAGAACGTTAAAAGCGTGAAAGTGTGCAAGCGCCACTTTGAAGAAGCGCTCAAAAAAGTTAAGTCAATCTCACAAAGGGAGTTGGAGATGTACCAAAGAATCTCCGAGGAATTCGCAGCAAAAGCGAGATAGGGTTTTAAAATGCAACTTCATCTAAAATCCCAAACCGACCGATGAGGGAAGGCCAAAACGACAAAAAAAGAGCAGTTGAGGTTTTTCTTATGAGCGATCGTGTCGATGCGGGAATTCCGGGGGTAAATGAGATACTTTACGGCGGGATACCGAGGCGGAACATTGTGCTTTTGTCTGGTGGACCCGGCACCGGCAAATCTATTTTTGGCCAGCAGTTTCTCCATGCCGGACTGAGGCTTGGCGAACCTGGTGTTCTGGTGACTCTGGAGGAGCACCCTGTTCAGGTTAGAATTAACATGGATCGGTTTGGTTGGGAGCCTAGAAGGTATGAGCAGGAGGGAAAGTTTGCAATTGTGGATGCTTTCACCTCTGGCGTCGGCGAGTCGGCGAGGAGAGAACGCTATGTGGTCAAAGATCCCGATGACATTCCAAGCTTTCTGGACGTTATCCGGCAAGCCATAACAGGTTTGAATGCACAGAGAGTCGTCATAGACTCCGTCTCCACCCTTTACATGACCAAGCCCATGTTGGCGCGGTCGACGCTGATGCTTGTGAAAAAGGTTCTCGCCGGTTTAGGTTGCACCGGCTTTCTCGTTTCACAGGTAAGTGTTACAGATCAAGGTTTCGGCGGACCAGGCGTTGAGCATGCTGCCGACGGAATTATCAGACTTGACTTGGACGAGTTTCAGGGTGAGCTTAAACGTTCAATAATTGTCTGGAAGATGCGTGGAACCGGACACTCCATGAGGAGACATCCCTTTGACATAACAAGTAAAGGGATAATCGTGTATCCGGACAGAACTGTGAAAGTTACCCCGAGAGGATTTATTGAGGGGGGTGGAGGTGAAAGAGCATGAGCGAAATGGAGGTCCCCTTAAAACCGTTGGGGCGGGAGGACATCCAAAAGCTTGAAGCTATCCTCCTTCTGGGAACAGTTTCGAGGAAAGATGTGATCGAAAAAATGAGAAGTGCAGACTCAAAAGACCGCTTAACTTGGATAGACTCTTTGGCTGTTGCCGCAGGGGCTCTTGCAAGGGAAAAAGCTGGAATGAGCGTTTCGAGGATAGCCGATGAACTTGGCAGGGGCGAGCAAACCGTGAGGGCACATCTAACCGGGAAGACTGAAGCCGGAAAGCTGGTGAGGGAAACCTTTGAAAGGCTCCTAAAGGGTGAAAAAGTTCTGGCATTTATGGTCGAAGAAGCCGAGGCCCTACCATCAAGAGAAGATATTGAAAAGTTAAAGGCCGAAATCGAAAAGGAGAAGCGGGAAAAAGCTGAACTTCAGGAGAAGCTCATCAAAATGCAAGCCAAATTAGAAAACGCGGCAAAAAAGCTAGAAGAGGTACTAACTCAACTAAAGGCCTAGCAGCAGACAAACAACCATTACTGGCGGCTCCTAAAAACTGATGTCCTGTAAACAGCTCTAATGCTGTTTTTTGGAAACTTCGCGTGAATCGGAGCTAAAATCAACCGTTTTTACCGGGGCCAGATCGCCAAAAACTAGGAAAAGAGAGGGGGATGCTTTAAGCAACGCAGGAATCTTTCCACAGGTATTCAAAATACTCCTTGGCAAACTTGGCGAGCCCGATCTCATTGGACCAGATGCCCAAGAGTTCATCCCTGTTGCCCAAGATGAGCAGCACTTCTCCCCCGTCGACAACCACACCACCACCGAAGAGCGTTTCTCTTTTTCTGATTTCTAACTTTTGTGACAGTCTGAAGTCACGCAGCTTCAACTTCTGCGGCACCAAGACCTTGATGGTGATATTTTTCGCTTCTAAAAGGCGAAGGTGGGGAACCATCCTCGAAATTTCCCAGTAGCTGGTGGGGAGCGAGATCAGGATTTCAACCTCGGCGCGGGACAACATCTCCTCCACTTTAGCCAGAATGTTTTTTTCTCCGCGGATCACCCATACGTCAGGTCTCTTGACTTCAGCTCTTCGTGAGTAAAGCGGCTCGAGCTCCTTGATCAGGGCTTCCCCCACCTCCTTGATTTTTCTTTCCTCCTCCGTCTTGATGAGCCTCACCACTTCCGCGGGCGATTTTGACCGGTATCTGCTCGGCCGGCCCGATTGAACTTCCACCCAACCACGTCTCTCGAGCCTAGACAATACGTCGTAGATCCTGGAGTAAGGGACGTTCGCCAGCTTGCTCAGTTCTCCGGCGGTTGAGGGACCACCGGAGACCAAGGCGGAGTAAACCCGGGCTTCATATTCAGTCAGGCCGAGTTCTCTCAGGAGCCGTTGTGCTTTTTCCATGCTACCACTTTTCATATTGAGAGAAGTTTGGCAAAGTTTAAAAGTTACCCCTTTCAGTGGTAAATTGATGACCATGAGGGAGTTGGCCAAAACAAGCTCCGTTTGCCCGCAGTGTTTGAAGGCATTGCCCGCCGAGATCTACGAGCGCGATGGTAAAGTCTGGATCCGGAAAACCTGCCCGGAGCACGGTGTTTTTGAGGATCTTTACTCCGGATCTTATGACTGGTATCTGCGCGCGCAGCGCTTTTCCCGCGACGGCAGAGGCGTGCAGAATCCTCAGGTCACCAAGGAAGCACCCGTCTGCCCGAGGGACTGTGGGCTGTGCAGGGCTCACTTGGGCCACACTGCGCTGGCCAACATCGTGCTTACCAACCGTTGTGATCTTACCTGCTGGTATTGCTTCTTCTACTCGGGCAGGGTGGGCTACGTCTATGAGCCGACTTTTGCTGAAATAGAGGAAATGGTCAAGACCCTCAAGTCGGAGCAGCCGGTGCCGTGCAACGCCGTTCAGCTCACCGGCGGCGAACCCTGCCTCAGGGAGGATCTGGTGGAGATAGTGAGGATGGTCAAATCTCATGGCGTGGACCACGTTCAGCTGAACACCAATGGGATCAGGTTGTCGCAGAACCCGGAGCTGGTCGAAAAGGTGCGAGCGGCCGGCGTGAACACCCTCTATCTGAGCTTTGACGGGCTCACCGAGAAGACCAATCCTAAGAACCATTGGGAGGTGCCACAGCTCATAGAGAACTGCCGAAAGGTGGGCCTGGGAATAGTGCTGGTGCCCACGGTGATTAAGTCGGTCAATGACCACGAGGTGGGTGACATCTTGAAGTTCGGCTTCAGGAACATCGACATCATCCGCAGCGTTAACTACCAGCCCGTTTCCCTTGTGGGGATGATGCCTCGTGAAGAGCGCGAGAGATATCGGATCACGATTGCCGATGTTATCAAGAACATCGAGGAGCAGACGAACGGAGTTCTCCGAATGGATGATTTCTTCCCGGTACCGACGGCGATGCTGATAAGTGATTTCGTTGAGGCCCTGACGAAAAAACCCATGTATCAACTGAGCAGCCATTTTGCCTGCGGTGCCGCAACCTACGTCTTCAACGACAACGGCAGGATGATCCCCCTGACTCATTTCATCGATGTTCAGGGGTTGCTGGAATACTTGGCGGAGAAATCGGAAGAGCTTCGCTCCGGAAAGAGCCGGCTGCTGGTCGGTGCCAAGCTGCTCTACAGCATTGGAAAGTTCATCGATAAAAAGAAAAAACCAAAGGGGGTGGACGTTGACCGGATAATCTTCAACGCGTTGATAAAGCACGATTATAGTGCCATAGGGCAGTTCCACATGAAGTCTCTTTTCATCGGGATGATGCACTTCATGGACCTCTACAACTATGATATTGAGCGGGTCAAGAGGTGCTGTATCCATTACGCGATGAATGATAATCGGATCATACCCTTCTGCGCCTTCAACGTTATCCCTGAGTGGTACCGGGATAAGACCCAGGCGGCCCAGGGGGTTTCCTTTGAGGAGTGGGAGCGAAGGACGGGAAGACCGCTGAAGAATGATATTTACAAAAGGGATGTTGAAAAGCTAAAACAGTCTGAGGCTTACAAGAATTATATTTCTCAGGTTGAGGAGATAAAATCAGGCAAGTTCTGAAGGGCAAGGCTTTTATATTCAAAAATTTTCTCATTATAGTAGCATAATTGGATAATTGATAAGGAGGGATTTTATGGTGAGTCAGTTGGGGGGACAGCCAATACTCATTCTGCCGGAAAAAGTTCAGCGCTATTTGGGCCGTGATGCCCAGCGCATGAACATAATGGCCGCGAGGGTGATAGCGGAGTCTGTCCGCACGACCTTGGGCCCGCGCGGAATGGATAAAATGCTGGTCGACAACTTGGGTGACATTACCATAACCAACGATGGCGTCACCATCCTTGAGGAAATGGATGTTGAACACCCGGCCGCCAAGATGATGGTGGAGGTCTCAAAGGCTCAGGAGGATGAGGTCGGGGACGGTACCACGACAGCGGTGGTGCTGGCCGGTGAACTGCTGAAGAAGTCGGAGGAGTTGTTGGAGCAGGACATCCACCCAACAGTCATCATCAGCGGCTACAGGCTTGCGGCTGAAGAGGCTCAGAGAATACTGGAGAAGATGGCGACACCAGTCACCAAGGATGACGAAAAAATCCTCAAGCAGATCGCCAAGACTTCGATGAGCAGCAAGGGCTCCGAGATCCATGGCGATAAGCTCGCGGAGCTCTGCGTCAGGGCCGTGAAACAGATAGTTGAAGAGGCCGATGGTAAAATTGAAGCAGACATTGATAACATCAAGGTTGAGAAGAAGACCGGGGGGAGTTCTGCCGACACACAGCTGATCAAAGGAATAGTCCTTGATAAAGAGGTGGTTCACCCCGGGATGCCGAAGAGAGTGGAGAACGCGAAGATAGCTCTCCTGAATCTGGCCCTTGAAGTCAAGAAGACGGAGACGGATGCGAAGATTAACATCACGGACCCAGAACAGCTCAAGAGGTTCCTTGACGAGGAGCAGCGCATGTTGAAGGAAATGGTTGACCAGATAAAGAGCGTTGGCGCCAACGTTGTGTTCTGCCAGAAGGGAATTGACGATGTTGCCCAGCACTACTTGGCGAAGGCAGGAATTTTGGCGGCTCGAAGGGTCAAGGAGTCGGACATGGAAAAGCTGGCCAGAGCCACGGGCGGCAACTGTGTGACGAACATTAAGGATCTTTCACCCAAAGACCTGGGCACCGCGGAGCTGGTGGAGGAGCGAAAGATTGCCGGTGATGAGATGATCTTCGTGGAGGGCTGCAAGGATCCAAGGGCGGTGAGCATTCTGGTCAGGGGTGGCACCGAGCATGTTGTTGATGAAGTCGAGCGTGCGGTGCACGACGCGATTTCAGTGGTTTCAGCGGCCATTGAAGATGGCAAGATAGTCGCAGGTGGAGGGGCTCCTGAGATAGAGGTGGCAAAGGGACTGAGGGATTACTCGGAATCGGTTGGCGGTCGTGAGGCCCTAGCGGTCAACGCCTTCGCCGACGCCATCGAAGTGATCCCGAGGACTCTTGCGGAAAATGCAGGTCTGGACCCAATTGATATCCTGGTGCAACTCCGGTCAGCTCATGAAAAGAACGGTGGAAAGAACATTGGTATCGATGTCATCAGCGGGAAGGTCTTGAATACTCTGGAAAAGGGAATAGTTGAGCCGCTAAGGGTGAAGGTCCAGGCGATTAAATCAGCGACTGAGGTCACTGAGATGATCCTCAGAATAGATGACGTCATTGCCGCCGGAAAGCTGGAGAAAGAAGAGAAGGAAAAGGAAAAGGGAGCCGGTCCAGGCTCTGAGATGGGTGGCATGCCAGAGATGTAGGGGGGCCACCCATTCTTCACAAAAAACACACCCGTTTTGAAAAGGCCCGCATCATTGGAGCCAGGGCGCTCCAGATAGAGTTGGGTGCCCCGGTTCTGGTGGAGCTGCCGAAGAATATAGTGGATCCCATAGACATCGCGATGTATGAGTATGAACGGGATGCAATCCCGATCACGGTGGTGAGGAGGCTTCCGGGGGAAACCAGGGCCTCCTCCTGATTTTTTTAAGAAACAGACTTTCAACGGCTTTTGTGAGGCGAGGAGGAGTGCTATCCTTCGATGTCTCATTTTTTTCCCTTTAAATCATCGGCAACTCCTTTCAGCTGTTTTAGTTTTAAGTAGCCGGCGTGAATTTCTATTGGTGTAGAGATGGGTGTACAGCTTGGCGACTTGGTCTCGAGGGAGAAGTTAGAACTGGAGAGTTTGAGTGGAAAGGTAATCGCCATAGATGCTTTGAATTCCCTCTACCAGTTCCTTTCGATCATCAGGCAGCGCGATGGGGAGCTGCTGCGGGACTCAAGGGGGCGCATAACCTCACACCTTTCCGGGATCTTCTACCGGACGGCCAATTTCGTTGAGGCGGGGATTCGGCCGGTTTATGTCTTTGACGGAAAGCCGCCCGAGCTCAAACGACTGACGGTCGAGCAACGCCAGCTGGCGAGGATGGAGGCGGAGGGGGAATGGAAGAAGGCGCTGGAGGAGGGCAGGATCCAGGACGCCAGAAAGTTTGCCCAGCGGGCGGGCCGTTTGGATGCCGCCATGATCAAACAGGCTCAGGAGCTTTTGAATCGCATGGGGCTGCCGTGGGTGCAGGCTCCCGGGGAGGGTGAGGCTCAGGCAGCGCTGATGGTTCAGCGTGGGGATGCCTGGGCGGCGGCGAGCCAAGATTTTGACAGCCTGCTTTTTGGGGCGCCACGGCTGGTTAGGAATCTGGCCATCACGGGCAGGAGAAAGCTTCCCGGGAAGGATGTTTACATTGAGGTTTACCCCGAACTCATTGAGCTGGAGAAGGTCTTGGCTGAGCTTGGGATAACCCGGGAGCAGCTGGTTGACATCGGGATTTTGGTGGGAACGGATTATAATGAGGGAATAAAGGGAATAGGGCCCAAAAAAGCGCTGGAGCTGGTCAAGAAATATGGGTCGTTGGTGGAGATAGTTAAAACTGATCTTGGGAAAAAGTTTGAGGTCGATCCTCTGGAGGTCAGGGAAATCTTTCTGAACCCAGATGTGACCAGCGACTACACGCTAAAGTGGGGGGAGCCGGACCCCGAGGCCATTAAAAAATTCCTTTGCGAGGAATACGATTTTTCTGAGGACAGGGTGCAGTCGGGGATAGACAAGTTAACCAAGGGAAAATTGGAGCGCGGACAGGCCCGGCTGGAGAGATGGTTTGGCTAGTCGTCAGATCTCCAGCCGCATCTCCCGATGAGGGGGACAAAGGAGCAGCCGCCGTGCTCGGTGATCACGATTTCCCCTTCCTTTCTTTTTTCGGCGACGGTCCAGGTCTGGAACATATAGTCCCGGCCCACGGGGGCACCCAGTTTGCCGCCGACCTTGAGCTGCTTTATCAGCGGCTCGGGTATTTCAGGGGCGCAGGCGGTCACCAGGATCCGGTCCCAGGGGGCCCCCTCCTCATAGCCAAGTGAGCCGTCGCCGGTCACCACCTTCACCCACCCGTACCCCGTCCTTTTCAGGTTCTCCTTGGCGAAATCGGCGAGTTCCTTGATTCTCTCCACCGTGACCACAGTTCCCTTTCTTCCGACAACCTCGGCGATGAGGGCGGCGTTGTATCCCGACCCGGTGCCTATCTCGAGCACCCGTAACCCCGGTGACAGGTCAAGCGTTTCCATCATTATCGCTATCATGCTCGGGGCGGAGATTGTCTGGCCTTTTCCAATGGGCAGTGGCTGGTCGGCGTAGGCGTAGCTCCCGCCGCCACCGGGAATGAACTCATGCCGGGGGACCTTCCGGAAAGCCGCGATAATTTGGGGCTTGGTCAGATAACCCCACTTGATCAACCGCTCGACTAAGTTCTCCCTCTCCTGCTCCAGCATTCAATCAAAGTAATATTTTCTTTGCCATCTTAAATTAAGGCGGGGTCAAATGGGCTGGGTCATCAGGGCGCGCGGGCATCCGATGATAACCGCCAAGCACCGGACCACTTTCATGATCACCAAAGAAGAAGAGCTCGGGCCCCGAGGGGACTGCGTCATCGGGGTTGGGGCGGAGAGATCGGCGGCTGAACTTGATCCCGAACTTAAGAGGCTGATCGTTTTGGGTGGACCGGTTATCATCAGGCTCAGGGTGGGAAGGTTATCGGACGAGGTCAGGGCCAGAGGGCATCCGGCGCTGACCTTTACTCATCCAAGCGACATCGTTGTTAGGAAAAGTTATTTTATCTGTGGGCGGACTCTGGCGGTTGGGGCCGACAAGGCGGCCGCGGATTTATCAAGAAAACTGGTGGCGGCCCTCAAAGATCCGGCGATGGAGCTGGAGCTGGAGATAGTTCCGGACACCACCTCACGCTAAGCCCAGGCCTTAATTTCAACCCCCGGAAGCAACATTTAAGTTATGCCAATTCGTTTTTTTGAAGTGTGAATTTGATGAGAAAGGGGCCCGGTTTTTTTAACAAGAGGTCGATCTTAGTTTTTCTGCTTTTATTTTTGGTCGTGGTGGCCGCGGCCTTCCTGATCCTCAGGGAAAACCTGGGCTCCATGTTGCAGGCGCTGTACCGGGCCAATCTTCTCTACCTGCTGCTGGCTGTTTTCGCCTATCTTTTTGGGTTGGTGATCTGGTCGCTGCGGTGGCACCTGACCCTAAACACGGCGGGATACATCGTCCCGATCAGGAGCATCTACGTTATCATCTTGGGCGGAATTTTCATAAACAATATAACTCCGTTCACCTATGCGGGTGGGGATCCAATTGCCCGGGCTTACATTCTGAAAAGGACCCAGGCCGTGCCTTATTCCAGCGGCTTTGCGACCATCCTGGCGGAGTATATCATGGATCTGCCGGTCTACATCTCCCTCCTGATCTTCGGCTTTTTGATCTCCTTAAAGCACGTTGATCTCTGGTATGGGATTTTTGTTTTCTTGGTTTGGCTGTCCTTTCTGGTCGGCTGGAGCCTTTTCTTCTTTCGCGTCCTGTCCAGCGCCACCGGGGCCAAAAGGATAGCCAGGCTGGCTTCCAGATTGGCTAAGATTTTTCATCGCAAGGTGAAGGCGGCGGGTCTGGAGCGCAGCATGAGGAGGTTCTACAGCAGCTCCGAGCAGATCATAAAAAATAGGAGGATAATTGTTGGCATCACCGTTCTCACCGTCACCATCTGGGCTTTCGCCATAACCAGGCTTTATCTCATTTTTCAGGCGCTCAGCTACACGCCCAGTCTACCGATGCTGTTTTTTGCCTTAACCTTGCCCGCACTGGTGGGGATGATTCCCGCACTGCCCGGAGGCCTGGGCACCGTGGACGCCACCATTCTGTCGGTTTTTCTGATCTTCGGCATCCCACTTCAAATAGCGGTCAGCGCGACCTTGATTGAGCGGGCAATAACCCTTGTTTTCAGCACTCTGGTGGGTGCCAGCGCGATTTCCTACCTGGGGATAAGGCAGGGAAATTTCAGAAAACGAGGAGCAGAAAAGCCAGAATGAAGAGCCCGCCCTCGAGGGCCAGAACTTTTTTGTCGGTTAAATAGGTCCAGAAGTCATAGGGCAGCACCCTGATTCCATAAAACTTTTTGCTCACAGGGTAGAGCAGGCGCCTTCCCTTTTGGTCGAACGATTCCGTTAAAACATGGATCACGCCACCCAGGGAAAAGGAAAGGGCAATGTTCCAGCTGTCGCTCCAACCGATGGCGCTGAGGGCCAGGTAGAGAAGGGGCAGTATCACCAGGTAGAGAAAGACGGTGTGCAGAATCGTGGAGGCGTGCGTCTCGTTGATGGGATCCTTGGGGGTCTTCTTTCTCAGCAGCGTCGGGAAGACATCGAGGTTGGGAAAACCACTCCCGATGAGCAGGGCCACCAGGTTAATTTGTCCGGGGAAGAGGCCGTAGATGATGAGCGGAATGGAAACGTGTCCGATTAACGTTTTCTCAGCTCCCTTGCCATTTTGACCATTGCTATGACGAAGGGCGGCAAAAACGGGGCGATTACCACGAGCGTGTAGACTCCTATTTCCCGGATGACCAGCGCCAGCAGGGTCAGTCCCATGAAGATCCAGATGGCGACGTACCCCGCATTCTTCCGCAGCCATTTCCTGAGTTCAACCCTCATGGCTCATCCAACCGTTAACTGCGTGCCCGGGTTAAATGGCTTTTTGCGTCAGCTCTTTAAGCACCGATTTAGATGAATTTAGAGGTGGAAATGAGGATTTTGCAGGTTAATCCGTTTTACTATCCTTACCAGGGCGGGACGGAGAAGTACCTTTATGAGCTGTGCAAACGGTTGGCTAAAAGAAATTCCGTGTCCGTGATAACATCGAAGTTTGGGAACAATCCCGAGGTCGAGAACATTGAGGGAACCAAGGTTTACCGGATCAAGAGCCTTGTCCTGCAGAAGTTGCCCCCCTTCCTGCCGCCCCCGCTGTCAATACCTCTCTCCTTTCGCCGCAATATGCTCAAGATTTGCCGGAGGGAAAAACCTGACGTGATCCACCTCCACAACCGATTCTTCTTGACCTTCTCCTCCCTGGTCCTGTGGAAGAAGTCTCTGGGGGCACCGCTTTTCCTCACCCTTCATAATGCCCGGCCCGTGGGCATAAACGAGGAGACAGATTTTCTGGGGCAGCTGTTCGATGACTACATAGGTCACAGGATAATTCGCAGCTGTGACAGAGTTCTTGCCAACAGCAGGTGGACGCTCGAGGTCACGCTGCCAAAGGATTATCCTCGCGAGAGGGCGGAAGTGATTTACAACGGGGTTGACACCGCTAGGTTCAGGAAGGTCAAATCAAACATTAAGGACAGGCTGGGATGTGAGTTCCTCTCCCTGACCGTTTGCAGGTTGCTTCCCCAGAAGGGCGTCAAGTATCTCATTAGCGCCGTCAGGGATATCGAAGATGACTTTAAAGCGGTGATCGTGGGCCGGGGGCCGTGCTATAAGGAGTTGAAATCTCTGGTGAAAAAGTTTGGGCTGGAAAAGAGGGTTGAACTGGTGACGGATCCCTTAACGGAGGAAAGGCTGATTGAGTATTACTCGGCCAGCGACTTCTTCATCTTGCCCTCGCTGTGGGAGCCTTTTGGCATCGTGCTGATCGAGTCCATGGCCTGCGGCTGCCCGGTGATCGCCACGAATGTCGGCGGAATCCCGGAAATAGTCACCAGTGACTGCGGGATTCTGGTGAGTCCCCGGAGCCCCAAGGAAATAGCCATCGCCGCCAACAAATTAATCGGTGACAAAAACCTCAGGAGAAGGCTGTCCAAAAATGCCAGAGAAAGGGTTGAAAAGTATTTTGATTTTGACCTCATTGCTGAGAAGGTTGAGCAGAGCTATCGGAGGCATTTGGAGGGGGACTAAATTTTGGGTTGCTTGGGGGTGAGTGCTGATGTATCCGCTCTCAGAAAGGCCAAGGATAACCATAGTGGTGCCAGCGTTGAACGAGGAGAAGCTCATCGGTCAGACCTTAAAAAATGCTCGCGGAGTGGCCCCGGAGGCAGAACTCATCGTAGTCGACAGCGGCTCGAGGGACAAAACGGCCGAGATTGCCGGAGAGTATGCGCGGGTCTATCGTCACGTGGGCAACGTGGCGCAGGCCAGGAACTTTGGCGCCAAGGTGGCTGCGGGAGAAATCATCATTTTTTTAGACGCTGATACCCTCATCACTCGTCAATTTGTTGACGAGGTGATCAAGGCCTTCAGAGATCCCGGAGTTGTCGGGGCTGGGGGCTTTATCATGCCTCATTTTAAGGGAGTTTTAACTGAGATGGTTTTTTACTTTTTTAATTTTCTTGTCATGGCTTCCTTTGCTTTTCTAGGGCCTTTTCTGGCAGGCACGTGCGTGGCTTACAAAAGGGATCCTTTTTTTGAAGTGGGGGGATTTGATGAAAGTCTTTTGGCCTCGGAGGACTTTGATCTCTGCCGGAGAATTTCCAGGAAAGGAAGGGTGGTGTTTCTCAGGGGAGTTACGGTGAGGACCTCTCGGAGAAGGCTGGAGCGGCTGGGGTTGATGGGGCTAATCTTGGACTGGACGAGGGTCACCGTTCAGTATCTCAGCGGTAAAAGGCCCCGTGATTACAGAAGCTTCAGATAGCGGCAGAAGTGGCCCGGCGGCTTTGGCATCAGAGGTGGGCCCTGTAGAACTGCTCAAGTTTTCTTGTGCACCGGGTGACGGAAAATTTCTGGCCGGTTTTCAAGGCCTGATTTACCATTCTTTTTGATGGCTCGTAGGAGTTCAGAATTTCCGCCAGCTGCGCGATATCTCCCGGGCGGAAGAGATAGCCGTTCTTGCCATCGCTTATTATCTCCGGGATCGCGAGCGAGTCAGCTCCGATCACCGGGCAGCCGCAGGCCATGGCTTCCACAACCACCAGGGCCTGCGTCTCGCTGGTTGAAGCTATGACGAAGGCGTCGGCAGCCGAGTAGTAGCGCGGCTTCAGCTTTTCCGGAACATATCCCGGGAAGGAGACCTTTTTCTTGAGACCCAACCTGTCCCTCAGTCTTCTCAGCTTTGTGGCGGCCGGCCCGCGACCAGCGATGATCAGTTTACCTTCCACGTTTTCAAAGGCTTTGAGGATGATGTCTATATTTTTTTCGTGACCCAGTCGTCCCAGGCTGAGGAATATTTTCTCCCCCGGCTCCAGCCCAAGCTTCTCCCGGGCGGTTTCCTTTTTCTCTGGCCTGAAGAAACCGGTGTCGATCCCTGTCGGTATGATGGAGATGTTCCTCTTTATGCCGTGTTCCTTTAAGACCTTCTTCAGTGCCTGGCTGGGGGCGATGATCCCCTGTTGCTTGTTGTAAAAGATCTCGCAGTATTTCCAGACGACCTTTTCCATGATTTTTTTCCCCACGGGGGCCACGTAGCGGACGTACTCCGAAAGCAGGGTGTGGAAGGTGGTGACGCGGGGAATTTTCTGAAATTTGGAGACTCGCCACCCGAAGAAACCCATCGTGAAAGGCGAGTGGCTGTGGACGAGGTCAAGAGGTGGCACCTGTTCCCTGCCCTGCGGCACAGCGATTTTGAACTCAGGATAGGGCTTGAAGGTTACCGCCGGATAGGAGTAGATCGTCATCCCTTCTTGTTTCTTGACGCCGGTCCTGGGGCAGAACACGGAGACCTCGTGGCCGCGTCTGACCAGCTCCGCCCCCGTGCTCAGCAATGAGGTCACAACTCCGTTCTTCTGCGGCAGGAAGGTGTCGGTGAAGAACCCGATGTGCATGTTTTTATCCACCCCAGAGCTGTTTGATTGTCGTTAGCCTGCTGCCGGCTTTGACGTTGGCCAGCAGAATTTTCAATCGATATTCGCTCTTTAAAGTTTTCCATACCTGTGAAAGTAGGTAGCTGGGCCTCTTAATGAAATCTTGGTAAAAGCCGTTTACCAGCTCGATTAACTCCGGCTCTTTCAAGAAGGAGGGTAAAACGTTTACGGCGAGCACGGCCGCCTCCCAGTATTTTTCCGGGTTCAGGAAGCCATCCCTCACGGCGCGGTTCCATAGCTCCATTCCCGGCGTGAGGCTCAGAAGGTTCATCTGGGGAAAGTCCATCCCACGCAGGCCCAGGGCAAAATTAAAAGTTCTTTCAACATCCCTTTTTGTCTCGATCGGGGCTCCAACGATGAAAGACCCAATGACGTTTTCTATCCCTGCTTTCTTCGCATTAGTGACGGCCCTCCTGCTCATTTCTGGAGTTATTGTCTTTCCATAGTAATCTAGGACCATTTGGTTGGCGCTCTCGATCCCGAAGTAAATGGTTCTGCATCCGGCGCGGGATAATTTTTTCAGGGATTCCACCGTTGCCTGATCAACGCGTCCCTCCGCCCACAGATTCAGCTTTATCCCCCTGGCCCTGAGGAGATCACAGATTTTTTCCACACGCTTGGCGTTCAGGAGCAGGTTGTCGTCCACAAAGCCAACCTCCTCATACCCCTGGCTGTAAAGCATTTCCATCTCCGCAACAACGTTTTCCGGTGACCTGAACCTGACCCTTCTGAATGAGAATGCCGAGCAAGCGCAGTACTTGCAGCCGTGGGGACAGCCTCGCGACGACAGCAGGGTGGTAAATTTTCCCGCGCTGCCGAGGATTCCAACCAGCTCCGAGTGATATTCCTGCTCCAGCAGCGAGCGATCGGGGAAGGGTAGACTGTCCAGCTCCTGAATTAATTCAGCTGAGGGGGTCTTAACCACCCTCCCCCGGCGCCGGAAAGCGATGCCCTTCACGCGCTTCATTTCCGCCCCTTTTTCAAGCGCTGTGATCAGTTCTGGAAAAGTTCTTTCCCCCTCCCCAAGGACAACACAGTCGACAAAGGGATATTTTTTCAGCAGCCTGCGGTGTTCAAAGGTGGCGTGGTAATTCCCAAAAACCAGCTTTGTTTCAGGGATTCTTTCCCTTATCGCCTTGGCTATTTTGATGGCCTGCCTGAAAGTTGGCGTCAGAGCGCTTATCCCCACGACATCCGGGTTTTCCCGCCTCACCCGATCGGATAGCTTCTCCACGGACAACCCGGATCTGGCGTTGTCGATGACCTTGACCTCGTGACCCTCCGCCCGCAGCACCGAGCCTAGGTAGAGCAGACCCAGCGGAGGCCAAGCTGCCTCATTTTCTATCCTTTCCTTCTCCCCGGTGTTGGGGTTTATCAGGACGATTTTCAACCGGCCACGACCTAAAGCAATCTCAACAATAGGTTAAATTTATCAGGTTAAAGACTTAGGTGAGAGGGATGAAGGTACTGGTCACTGGTGGCGCGGGATTCATCGGCTCGAATCTGGTCGAGGAGCTGGTCAAGCGGGGAGAGGACGTCATAGTTCTGGACGATTTTTCGACAGGGTCCCTGGAGAATTTGAAGGCGGTGCAGGGGCGGGTGGAGGTCATCCGGGTGCCCTGCCAGAGGATTCTGGAGCTGAAGCTTCCGGAGATAAAAAGGATATTTCATCTGGGAATTCCCTCCAGCTCCCCGATGTACCGTGACAATCCGGTGCTGGTCGGTGAGGCCATAAGCGGCTTCATGAACGTTTTCGAGCTGGCCAGACGAAATCGGGCTAAAGTGGTTTACGCCTCCACCTCAAGCCTTTACCGGGGCTGCCCCACGCCCCACCGTGAGGACATGGTCTCAGAGCCCTTTGACTTTTACACCGAGGCCAGAATTGCCATGGAGCGGCTGGCGCGTGTTTATTATGAACTGTACGGAGTTTCCTCCGTGGGCATGCGGTTTTTCTCCGTTTACGGGCCGCACGAACGGGCCAAGGGGAGGTATGCCAACAACATTTCCCAGTTCCTCTGGGCCATGCGTGAGGGCAAGCCACCGGAGGTTTACGGAGACGGGGAACAGACGCGTGATTTCGTTCACGTCAGCGATGTCGTCCGGGCCTGTCTTCTGGCCGCTGATTCCTCCCTGGATTGTGAGGTGATAAATGTGGGGACCGGCAGGCAGACGAGCTTCAACCGCGTCATCGAGCTGCTCAACCGGGCGCTGGGCAAGTCAATAAAGCCAGTTTACCTGCCCAACCCGGTGAAAAACTACGTCTACCACACCCACGCCGATTTAACCAAAGCGAGGAAGCTGCTGGGTTACGAGCCCGCGGTGAGCCTCGAGGAAGGAATCAGACGGCTGGTGGCGTCAGAGGATTAAGATCCGGTCTCCACGTTGGACAGCACAGGTTTAGAGGAGAAACGGCTATACTATCATGGGGCGCACGTTTGAGCAGGGATTGGCTGCACCGGCACCGGCGAGTGGTCGCCGTCACTGCGGTCGCGATAGTCGGCTTGGGTGTTTCCTTTTTGGCCTACTTTGCCCTGAATCTTCCGGGTGATTTCTGGAGGGGAATCGGTTACCCCGGCATCTTCCTGCTCAGCTTCATCGGCGCAGGATCAATAATCATTCCCATTCCTTACACGGTGATCCTTTTGGCCATTTCTCCGGCCTTTGACCCCATCTTTCTCACGGTGGCGGCCGGAACGGGTTCGGCGCTGGGGGAAATGGTCGGGTATGCGCTGGGTTATTTGGGCAGGAATGCTCTGGGCGAAAAACGCCGCGAGCAGATGGATGCAATGCTGAGGATCTTCAGGAGGTTTGGGGCCATCGCCGTCTTCATCTTTGCCTTTACCCCGCTCCCCGATGACTTGATTTTTATCCCCCTGGGGCTCATGAGGTACAGCCCCTGGAAGGCCTTGGCCGCCTGCGTTGCCGGGAAGTTTGCCATGGTCTTTACCATTGGAGTGGTGGGCAAGGCTGTTGGGGAGCTTTCCGGGGACCTGCCAGTCGCCGCCTTGATCTCAGTTTTGCTGGCCCTGCTCATCATCGTGATCTTTAAAATAGACTGGGTAAAACTGGCTGAAAGATATTCCCCTCGATGATCGGCAGCGGCGAATTGATAAAATTTTCTCTCAAGTAATTTGGTTGTTTGGAGGACAAAAGCGGCGGGCGTTGAGTTTCCGGTGGTGGGACACTTGCTAACTCAGGGGTGAAAGTGCTCCCGGTCAAATCCAACGGGGGCACTCGTTGAATGCATCACCGGTGGGTGGTCCCTGGTTTTTCGGACCTGCAGCAGGTGATTTACTTCTTTTTTATGGGCTCAAAGCGGTTTTTCATCCTTTTGATCACTTCAGGCAATGTCGTGTACTCAAGCTCCTCCGGTGAGAGCAGGTGGGGCTCAAAGGGACCATGCCTGCGCAGGTAATCGCTGATCTCAATAGCCTGTTTTCTCGCCAAGTCAAAGGAGATATCTCCGAAAAGGTCCACCGGGCCGATGAGTTCTCCCTCGCAGACCTGAAATCCTAGGGCCATTATGCGGGGTGGCCCGTCAAATCTCGTCGGGCGGGCGTCTTCATGGGAGACGGGCATTAGCGGTCCTCGGTGGGACCCGCGCATCCATCCCGGGACGAGCTGGGGAAAGGCGAAAGCTTCCAGGATTTCCCCGACCGCGGGATAGCCCGATTGCGCGCGGACTATTGCCACCGGGTCATCCTTTCCCACGTACTTTCCGGCGATGAGCGAGAGCCGCTCCGTGCTGGCCACGGCAGCCACCGGACCGTCTTTCCGGAAAATCCTCTTGATCACGTAACGGCTGGAGAGCCCGATGAGGGAGAGCAGGTCGTAGAGTTCCTCCGGGCAGCTGAGAAAAATTCTTTCCCCCTCCTTGATGTCGTGGACCTCAAATCTGAAGCCGTCGTGGATCTTGGTATCTATCACCAGCCCAGCGGTGTTGAAAGGATCGGCAAAAATCTTGTAAAAGGGGAGGTTGAAGGCCGAGGGGGAGGTTTTGTCGCAGAGGAGGACGATTATCGGTTCACTGGGTCGTTCCTCGATCTCAAATTCAGCCACCCCCGGACCCATGCCCCTTACATTGCCGGAGAAGGCCTCAACCAGCAGGTCCTGCCCGGCACCGTAATACTTGCGCTTTTTGGCCAGCGCGGCGGCTTTCTTGAAGGTTTCCCAGGCCAGGCCGTGGATTTTGGGATTGTCCTCGCCACGATCGTGAGACATGATGAGCTCTAGGTCATCGCCGCAGTTGGTGACGTAGTAACTCTTGATGATGCCCTCTTTCCTCGCCCTTTGCAGCGATTTTTCGGCTATTTCTAAAAGTTCATCCGGCACCTTGACGTGACCGGGAATGCTGCCCACATCAGCTTTTATAACGCTAATGGTGGTTTTCATACTTCAAGTTTACGGCTGAATATTTTTAAGTCTTACGTGCTGGCGAGGGCAAATGTGGCGGTCAGGCCGGCGATGAGGGAGAGGGTTATTATGAGGATGAGGTGGGAGATGGGTTCCGTTCCGGCGATGGGTTTTGTTGGCTTTCCGCGCAGGCGGTAAAGCATCCTGATGGCCCGGTGGGCTCCAAGCTGAGCGGCCCAGAGGCACAGGGGCAGGTTTACCGCCAGAACCAGCAATAGAAAGAAGATGGTCCAGATCTCCGCAGAAGTTACTGAGGTCAGTTTCCAGCTGGTGATGGTTGTCTCCATGGTGGTGATCAGCCCGCTGTCGTAAACACCCCTGGCGAAGAGGAAGGCCGCGCCCCCGATGCCGAAAAAGAGCTGTGACAGCGCAAAGGAGGCAACGGTGGTCAGCGTGAAGTAGACGAGGGGCTGCCAGAGCTCCATCTGGTCGGGGCGGGGGATGCTGATGATTTGGCCAAGCTCAGCAAGAAAGCTGCTGTAACCACCCCACCATTTCCCATAGGCGAGGCCGATGACCCAGCTACCAACCACCACTAGCCAGAGGGAGTAATACCAGTATTCCTCGCGCATCTCCCCACCGGAGCATCGTCTACTTGTACTTTCGATCGTAATCTCGCTTGGCGAGGCTGATGGCCCGGCTCAAATAGCTGTGTCCTGTCCCTGTTTTGGGTTGAGGCTGGGCGGGTTGGGCCGGCTGTTGTCCCAATGGTTTCGATGGCGTCAGATTGCGTTCCAGCGCGGCGATTCGGCGCTCGAGCTCCGAGATGCGGGCGGAAAGGGAGTTCAACCTCTCCTCCAGTTGAAGGGCGCGCGGGTCATTTCTTTCCATGTTCAAGGCACCGTTAGAATTTTCGGGTGATGATTATTAAGAGTTTGGTGTTTTTTGGAAAATTTGGAGTTCTGGGAAAGGTGGAAGCTGACGGGGACAAGGTTGTTGATCTTTAGGCCGGAGAAGAGCTGCGGCGGTGGGAACTGCTGCAACGAAACACCTTTTTGTTCAAAGGTAAAATTTTAACCGAGCCGCCGTAGCTCAGCTGGCAGGGTGTTTCCACACGCCAAAAGCGATCGCCTCGTATCCCAGTGGGATAGCGATAGGTCGTGGGTTCAATCCCCACCGGCGGCTCCACGATTTTTGACCTTCCGGGGAAGGCGATGCAGATTTCTTGAAGAGGTTGCAGTGGCGTCTTTTCGAAGTGTTGGGCTTTGATTTTTGCTGGAGTCGTCAGGCGGCGGTTTCATTGCAGACGAGCAGCCGGGCGGGCAGCATTTTTGTTATATTTATAACAAACAAACGCCGTCTTCTAAAATATTTGTTATATTTATAACAAACGCCCTCTTGGACATTTGTTATATTTATAACAAAAGAGCCTCTCATCGCTTTTCAAATTTTTGGCATTTGCCATCGAGGATTTTCAGGTGTGTGGCTGCTAAACTTCAGGAGTCCGCGAAGCTCCTGCATCATTCGAAATTCTATTTAACCAACCCCGCGAAATTTACTCTTGAAGGGCATGAGAAAAATTGACCGCGTTTATCGAGAAATTCTGCATCGCTTCTACAGCAGCGGCGAGCGTTTCTTTAACCAGAAGAACCTCTCGGAGATCTGCCGGATCTCCCTGGGCACGATAAACCCCCTCATCACCAAGCTCGAGGGCATCGGGGCAATCGAGCGCAAGCCACAGGGATTCCGCCTCATCGACCCGCAGCGGGCCTTGATCAGCTGGGCGGTCACCAGGGATCTCGCCAGGGACATCACTTACACCACCTTCGTCCCGACTTCCCTCAAAGAGCTGGAGAGCAGCCTGCCCCGCGGCGCGATTCTCACCGCCTATTCCGGCTTCCGCGCCAGGTTCGGCTCGACTCCCGCCGAGTACAATCAGGTCTTTGTCTACGCCGATGAGGAGGAGATGCGACGGGCTTTCAGGTCCACGATGAGGGAACGACGCAACCTGATCGTGCTGCAGCCCGATGAGCACCTGAGAAGATTGAGCAGCAACGGCGTGGCCCCTCCGGTCCAGCTCTACGTGGATCTCTGGCAGCTGGGGAAACCTGCCAGCCGTTTTGTGGAGGAGCTGGAAAGGAAGCTGTCGCCAGCCCCCGAAAGAGCGCTGGGTGAGATAGCCCGGAGCTTAAGGTCACCCAGGTAATCTCTGGCGATCTCAGATCCGGAAAATTTTCTCCCGTCCTGGTCCCGTTGCTGTCATTCAAAAATTCCGCAAATTTTTCGCTTCAGCCCCTGTGAGTCAGTTTTTCCATAACGGCCTCAGCAAGGACAGCGGGTAGCTTTTCCCTGCTGCCGGGCGTCACCTCAAAAATTCTGACGTCGGCGCGGGACTTTATCTCGCCGATGAAGCCCGCCGTGGTCCCTCGATGGATCACCGCTAGGAGTGGCTTGGGTGAGTTCAGGGCGGAAAGGACCGCGCGCTTGAAAGCATCGCTGTGAAGTTCCATCGGGGCAATCTCGTCGATGGCCACAAAGTCGGCAGCCTGCAACGCCCTTCCAATCGCAGCCTCGCTTAACTCATCCACGTTGGCCACGTTGACGCGGTACTTGCCCACCCGGGGCCCCTCCCGTTGGTTCACGTGCGCCAAAATCCTCTCCTCCCCGGTCATGATATCGATCATCTTGAAGCCAACCCTGACGCCACCCTCCCTGATCTCCGGGCAGTAGATGCCACCGGCCCTGAAGCCGCGCTCGCGCAGCATCGCCACGGCTCGCTCGAGAACGGTGGTCTTGCCGCTTCCCGGAAATCCTGTGATCAAAAAGTTGTTTGGCATGCAAGCCCGGTTCTAACCTTGAACGGCGCAGGTATTTAATCGAGCTGCTTCCTTTCCCGTTAACCCGGGGAGCAGGCTCTTGAGCGGCCGGTCGTCAGGGAAGGTGAGGAATGGATTCAGGCGCCCGCTAAACCCTGGCCACCAGAATGACGTCCTTGGAGGAGGTTTCCTGAAATTCGTATGCCGCGATCAGCCGCCCGATCTCGTCGGGAACTTCGACCAGGTAGATCACCTGAAGTGGATAGTGCCCGATGTTGGCCTCCAGTCCCCGCTCCACCACATCCTCCCCATAGTGCATCCAGTCCAGCCCAGCCGCCGCGGTGTTGCCCGCGGCAATCGCCTTCAGAGTTTCCCAGATGTCGGTTGAGAAAGACTCTGTTTTCGTCCCGTCGGCCAAGACCCAGGAGATGCGGGCGATATCCGCCTGGGAGTAGATCACGCCGCGAACTTGAGCGTTGAACCAGAGGTTTTCCATGACCCCGGTGTCAAGATCATAAACGTAGATGTTGACCCTGGACCCGGCCTTCAGCGACGGGGTCCTCTGAAAGGTGTCCAGAACCGGGACCTCGACGGTGCCATATTCCTGGAACTTCAGCTTCTGTAGCGTCTCCCAGCCCAGCCCGGCAAGGTATTCGCGCGCCTCCGCTTGGCTGAGGTAACCCCCGGAAACTGAGTCCCGAAACAGCGCGACATTTTCCCCGAGTTTGTTGAGCTCGCCGGCGAGGAGGGACCTCCAGACCAGGGTGGCCCTCTCGTTGATCTCCGCCCGGCAGGCCTCGAGTTCGGCCAGGGTGGATTTGGCGTTGATTTCAGCCGTCATCGTTGCTGAAAATTCAGCCAGCTCCGGTGCGGCGAGCTTCCCCGACCCCCCGGCAGCTGAGTAGTGGGAACCATCTGCGGCAACGGCAACCAAGTCGAGGAGCTCCTTCCGAAGCTGCTCCACTTGGATTGCCGCGTTCACCTCGACCAGGATGGCCTGAACCTCGGCAACGGAATTTGCCCTCTGAACCCTTGAAGAACAGTCGAGGGCCCTCAGGACGGCAGCCTCGGTTCCGACGGAAACCAAGCCGTTGATCCGGTCAAAGGCCGCCAGCTTCGTCGCCGTCAGCTCCTCGGCGGCTGGTTTGGCGATCAAAAAATAGTAGACCCCAAAAGCCGCCGAGCCCATGAGCAGAAAAACGACCGCGGCCCCGACGATGGGTCTGGCATCAATTTTTCTCACGATTGGACCACCAACCAAAGGTAGTTGAAGGCAGGGAGTTATTTAAAATCTGAGTTTCAGATGGACAAACAATCCCTGCGTGAAAAGATCTGGCGGGAGCTGGAGGCCAGGGGAGTCGTGGCCTTTCCCAAGCCGATCGCGGGCCGGATTCCCAACTTTGTGGGCAGTGCTGAGGCCGCCCGCAATCTCGGCAGGCTCCCCGCTTACCTTGCTGCGGAAGTAATTATGGTGAACCCCGACGCCGCCCAGCTGGCCGTGAGGGAGATGGCGCTGCGCGACGGCAAGCTTCTGGTGATGGCCACCCCACGGCTACGGCAGGGATTCATCCTCATCAACCCCGCCCAGATTAGAGATCCCGGAGAGGCGGCCAGCATCCGTGGTGCCTTTACCCACGGCAGAAGGGTTGACCCGCGTGGTCTCAAAGTCGACCTGATTGTGGAGGGCTCGGTGGCAGTCGACAGGAGAGGCGGCAGGGTGGGCAAGGGAGGTGGTTTCGGGGACTTGGAGTTCGCCATTCTGCGCGAGCTTGGGGCCGCCACCGGGGAAACCCCGGTTGTGACCACGGTTCACCCGCTGCAGATCGTGTCCCGGGTGCCGATGCTTGAGCACGATGTCCCCGTGGACTACATCATCACCCCGGACACAATCATTAAAACAACGGGGCATTATTCCAAGCCGCCGGGGATAATCTGGAAACTTCTGCCCGCCGATGCTTTTAAGCAAATGCCCATCCTTGCAGAATTGAAGGGGAACCATGATCATGGGAGGGGATGAGGCGGGACGGGGGCCGGTGCTGGGCAACCTGGTGCTCTGTGGAGCCCTCTTCGATTCCGCCGCTCTCGAGGAGCTGAGATCACTCGGGGTGAGGGATTCCAAGCAGCTCAGCCCCCGCAGGAGGGAATTTCTGGCCGGGGCCATCGCTGAAAGGGCTGCGGGTCTGGAGATAGTTGAGTTCACCCCCGCCGAGATCGACGATTACCGCCTCGTGAAAAAAATAAACCTCAACGAGCTCGAGGCGAGGACCTTTGCCGAGATGATCAACCATCTCAAGCCCGACCTCGTCTATCTGGACTCACCCGATCCCAACCCGGAGCTCTTTGAAAAGAGGATCAGAAGATACCTCAAGGTCAACCCGAGAATAGTGGCCGAAAACTTCGCCGACCAGAAATACCCCGCCGTGGCCGCGGCCTCCATCGTGGCCAAGGTGAGGCGCGACCAGAGGATGGCAGAGCTGCGCGCGCGCTACGGCAACCTGGGCTCGGGATATCCCGCCGACCCGGTCACCATCTCCTTCCTGAGAAAATGGGTTCAGGAGCACGGCAGCCTGCCCGATTTTGCCCGCAGGTCTTGGGAAACGGCGCGGAGGCTGGAGGAACAGGTGAGGCGGGAAAGGAGGGGCTAGTACTCGATGCCCTTCCTGGCCGGTATGCCCTCCCGGGCGGGGTGCTTGACGTCCTCGATCACGGAGACGAAATCCGCCCGGTCGATCAGTGCCCGCGGCGCCCTTCTTCCCGTGAGCATGACGACGGTGGACGGTGGCACCTTGTCGAGCAGCTTGAGCACATCCTTCACCTTGACCAGCCCGAAGGCGGCGGCGAGGTTTATCTCATCCAGAACCAGCAACTTCGGCCTCTTCTTCAGGGCCTGATGGGCAAACGCCAGCGCCTCTTGAGCCAGCCGGTAGTCCTCGGGAGAGGGATTTTTGGGGTCGACAAATTCTTTGCGCCCGAACTGGTAAACCTCACACTCGGGGGCAAGCCTCCGGCAGGCCTTCACTTCCCCGATGTCCTCCCAGCCTTTCATGAACTGGATGATGATGACCTTGTAGCCGTGGCCGATGGCCCGGAGGGCAAAGCCGAAGGCGTTGGTGGTCTTGCCTCCCCCCTCGCCGGTGTAGAGGTAGACCAAACCACGCTTCTTTTTAGTAGCTTTCCTCGCCACCGGGATGACCTCCGGAAAAATCAGGCTCGGCCTTCAGATATTTCTCCTCGGGCGGTGCCAGCACCGATTGAGGTGAGATGGAGAGCACCTGCTTGGCCTTGCTCCCGTAGCGGTAGACGGTGATCCCCTTGCACTTCAGCTCGTGGGCCAGCAGGAAGGCCCTCCTGACGTCCTCAGGGGTTGCCTCATGGGGCAGGTTAATCGTCTTGGAAACAGCATTGTCGGTGTACTTCTGAAATACCGCCTGCATCCTCACGTGCCACTCGGGCGACACGTCGAAGGCGGTGACAAATATCCTTCTTACCTCCTCAGGAATTTCCTCAACATTTTTTATCGAGGCCAGCTTGGAGAGCTTCACCATCAGCTCGCGGCTGTAGAACCCCATCTTGGTGGCGATCCTCTGGAATGTCTGGTTGACCTCGATCAGCTGGATCCCGCTCATGACGTTTCTGATGTAGGCCACGGCGAAGAGGGGCTCAATGCCGCTCGTGGTGCCCGCGATGATGCTGATGGTTCCCGTGGGGGCGATCGTGGTCACGGTGGCATTCCTCAGGCAGCTGTAACCGCGTTTCTCCCAGATGCTGCCCGGGAAGGCGGGGAAGGATCCCCTCTCCTCGGCCAGTTCCACCGACATCCTGCGGCCCTCCTCGGAGATGAACTTCATCAGCTCCTCGGCCTTGTGGAGAGCTTCCTCTGAGTTGTAGGGGATGCCCAGCTCGATCAGCATCTCGGCAAATCCCATCACCCCGAGGCCGATTTTTCTGGTCAGCTTGGTCATCCTCTCGATCTCCGGTATCGGATATTTGTTGACGTCGATGACATTGTCCAGGAAGTGCACGGCGTTGCGAACGGTACTTCTCAGCTTTTCCCAGTCGATCTCGCCGTCCTTGATCATCTTGGAGAGGTTGATGGAACCCAGGATGCAGGACTCAAAGGGCAAGAGGGGCACTTCACCACAGGGGTTGGTGGCCTCGATCTCCCCCAGCGCTGGGGTGGGATTGTGCCGGTTAATCTCGTCCAGGAAAATCAACCCGGGATCTCCAGTTTTCCAGGCCATGTTGACGATCAGGTCGAAGACTTCCCTCGCCCTCAGCCGCCTTTCGGCCTTCCCTGTCCTCGGGTTGATCAGATCATATTCTTCATCTTTTCTGACCGCCTCCATGAAGGCATCAGTCACCCCGACCGAGATGTTGAAGTTGACCAAAGCATCTTCCTTGACCTTGGCGGTGATGAACTCCAGGATGTCGGGATGGTCGACCCGGAGCACCCCCATGTTGGCTCCCCGCCTCTTTCCCCCCTGCTTGATCACGTCGGTCGCCACGTCGAAGATCCTCATGAAGGAAACCGGGCCGCTCGCCACCCCCTTGGTCGACTTGACGATGTCTCCGGCCGGCCTGAGCCTTGAGAAGGAGAAGCCGGTGCCGCCCCCAGACTGATGGATGAGGGCCATCGTCTTCAGGGAATCAAATATCCCGACCATGGAGTCTTCCACCGGAATGACAAAGCAGGCGGCCAGCTGCCCCAGCGGCGCCCCAGCGTTCATCAGGGTGGGGCTGTTGGGGAGGAACTCCAGGCTGGCCATCATGCGGTAAAACTTCTCCTCGGTGTCGGCGAGGTCGGCGGCCCCGTGGAGGCGGTCGGCGGAGGCCACCGCTCTTGCCACCCGGCGGAAGAGCTGCGATGGTGTTTCAATGATGTTGCCCTGCTCGTCGCGCAGCAGGTAACGGCGCTGGAGCACCCTGATGGCGTTGATGCTCAGCTTCAGGTCATCGGTGACGCCAAGCAGAGCCTTGGCGGCCCTGAGTTCGGCCCGCTGCTGCCGGTAGAGGATGTAGGCCCTGGCGACATCAGCATAGCCGTTCTTTATCAGAACCTCCTCGACGGTGTCTTGGATTTCCTCGACCCCCGGGATTTTACCGGCAAATTTTTTCTCCAAGATTTCGATCACCTGCGCGGTGAGCTGCCGGGCTATTTCTCCATCCCTGGTGTCGGTCGCGAGGAAAGCCTTGTGGATGGCGTTGGAGATTTTTTCGGCTTCAAAGGGGACCACTCGGCCGTCCCTTTTTCTGATCTTCTCAATTCCCGGCATCAAAACATCCCCCGCAACACCACCAGAATTATCTCCCTCCGGCTATTAAATCCCGCAGCGTCGGTCAGCGTGAGATGGGCCCCCGCTGTCCCTGGCACAACTAACCAGCGAGCTTCATCAACTGTCGTTCCGACGCGATTCGCTCGCCAACCCTCGATGGCAGGTTTTTCTCGGGGGCCGGGGTCCACCTGTCTCACACCAGGGTTGGCTTCATGATCATCGTTTTAGACGATCCCGCCAATAACTCTCTGAAGGACCCAATTTGGCGTGCCTGTCGGTGGACCTGCTCGAGTGTTACCGCGGTGATGCACCGGCGATCACGTTTTCACGCCAGCTCTCGATTCCCGCGGTTTCTCCCTTCATTGCAGTTATATAGTGGTATCTCCAGGGCTAAAATTTTACTGTTGCTGGTGAAACCCCTGGAGGCGGGGCCTGAAAGGTGGGTTTTTATCCGTGATAAAGTAGATTTAAAGGATGATGGTTTATGAAAAAGGCACAATATGTGATCATCGCTGGCGGGGGCCGGGTGGGCTTCCACCTGGCCAAGATACTTGAGCCCAGCGGCAGGGACATCGTGATCATTGAGAAGGATGCTGAGGTCTGCGAGAAGCTCTCCTCCGAGCTCAACGCTCTGGTCATCTGCGGTGACGCCACCGACAAAAAGACCCTGGAGGACGCGAAGATCCAGATGGCAGATGTCTTCGTCGCTGCCACCGGGAACGATAACGAGAACATCGTCGCCAGCCAGCTCGCCAAGTACACCTACAAAGTTCCCCTAGTCCTGGCGCGGGTTGAGGACATGGACCGGGCCAAGATGTTGCGGGGCATGGGTATAGACCTGATCGTGAGTCCCTCGCACGTGGCCGCGCTGGTGTTTGAGAACGCGATAGCCCTGCCGAACACGACCTCGATACTCGTTTCCGAGACCATTACCAGGGCGGTTGAGGTCACCATCACTGGAGATTCAAAGGTTCTGGGGAAAAGGATCAGGGATCTCAATCTACCGCTGGAGTGCGTCATTGCGGTGATCTACCGGGGAGGAAAGCTGATCCTGCCCCACGGGGACACGGTGATGAAGCCCGGGGACATCGTCGCGTTGATAGGTAAGGAGGAGGCCATCAGGAAGACAGTTGAGATTCTGAAGGGATGATCGTGGGGCTGAGGGAATTTAGCCTTCGGGAATTTCTGAAAAAGAACCTTGATCTCATAACAGGAATTTTCGCTGAAATTGGCCTGACTGTTCTGGTGATGTTGCTTTCCTTTGCCCTCTGTCTGCTGATCCTCATCTTCAGCTAGATGTGGGGTGCGATGGTGCTAACGCCACTGACGAAGGAAGACCTGAGAATTGTTGGCTTCAACCTCAGCAGGATAAGTTACGTCACGGGCTTTGTCCTGTTCCTCCCCATCATTGTGGCCATTTTTTTCAACGAGTTTGATAACATCCCCTATTTCCTCATCGGCTCCGCGATCTCCTTCATCTTGGGCAGCATCCTCTATCACTTTCTCTACACCCAAGCGGAAATGGAACTCAAGCATGCCCTTGTCATGGCCGCCGTCGCCTGGCTGTTTGCCCCCCTGCTGGCGAGCATCCCCATCTGGCTCTCCGGGAGCATGGCCTCCCCACTGGACGCCTGTTTTGAGAGCATCAGCGGCTTCACCGGAACCGGCCTCACCCTGGCACCGGATATCGATCACATGTCCCGCAGCATCAACTTCCTGAGGCATTTTCTGCAGTTCATGGGTGACGGAATCGGAATAATCGTCATCTCACTCTCGATTCTGGGGAGGACGGAGATGAGCTCGGTGCTCGCCTTTAAAGGTGAGGCGAAGGAGGTCGGGATTAGGCCGAGCATCGTTCGTACCTCCAGGATAATCATCGGCATCGGCGTGATGTTTCTGGCCATAGGCACAGCTTTGTTCACCGTCGCCGGCATTCAGGAGGGCTTGGATCCCGGTCAAGCCTTTTTTGACGGCCTCAACCACGCCATGACGGGCTATGCCACCGGTGGCTTCACGGTTCACTCTCAGAGCCTGCTTTACTACCACAGCCTCTGGGTTGAAGTGGCCGCCATCGTGATCATGATCATCGGTGCCCTGAACTTCAACCTGCACTATGCCGTCCTGGGTGGCAGGAGGAGCGAGATTCTGAGGAACCTGGAGGTCAGGGTTCTCCTGTTTCTCATGGTGGCCTTTGGTTTTCTGGTTTCCTCAAACCTGTTTTCGTCTGGTCTTTACCCCACCGCAGAGTCCCTCTTCAGAAAGGGATTCTTTCAGGTGATTTCCGCCCAGACCACGACTGGTTTTCAAACAGTCCCGCCGGTGCACCTGATGCTGGTGTGGCCTGTTTTCTCGATCCTCATTCTTTCGCTGGCGATGCTGCTCGGTGGCTCGGCCAACTCCACCTCGGGGGGCATAAAGATGCTCCGGGTGGGGGTGCTCTTCAAGTCGCTGGTGAACGAGATCAAGCGCTCGCTGCTGCCGCGATCGGCGGTGGTGGTCGGTTCCTTTCACCATGTGGAGGAAACTCCCCTCTCGGACAAGATCATCCGCGGTTCGGCGGTCATAGCCATGGGTTATTTAATTCTTTTCATGATGGGGACGATGCTCACGGTGTTGCACGGCTATGGTCTGGAGGACTCCATGTTCGAGACCGCCTCCGCGCTGGGAAACGTCGGCCTGAGCTGCGGAATCACCTCTCCGTCCATGTCCCCCCTGCTTAAGGTCACCTACATGTTCCTGATGTGGGCGGGAAAGCTTGAGGTGATCGCGGTGTTTGTGCTCATCGGATTCATCCTGTTGGCCCTGAGGAGAGGGATCAAATGAAGAGGGCGGTCCTGGTCATCCTGCTGCTGCTTTTGCTGGCGCCATCTGCCCGGGCGGAGACGCTGAGGGAACTCCTCGACGAGCCCGCCAGTTATGACGGCAGGCAGGTCTCCTTCAGGGGCGAGGTCATCGGCGTGATCATCAAAGGGGATCATGCTTGGGTGAATATTTTTGATAACGGTTCGGCCATCGGAGTTTGGTGCCGGGCCGAGGAGGCAAGGGAGATCTCCTTCATCGGAGATTACACCCACAGGGGGGACATCGTCGCGGGAACTGGAATCTTCCACCTGGCTTGCGCGGAGCATGGCGGAGACGTGGACATCCACGCCATCTCGTTAACGGTTTCAGAAAAAGGCCATGTGATCGAAAGGCCGATGGATGTACTACTGTTTTCGGTCAGCGCCCTGATCGCTTTGGCAGCCGTGCTGTTGTCCTTTTACCTGTGGCACCTTCGAAAGGAGAGGAGAAAGAGGGTGCCTTGGCCTTTCTATTAATTTTTCACCGACCTCCTGAGAAAGTTGGCTGGGGGAGGGGACCTTGGTAGCCAAGACGCTGATAATCTGTGAAAAACCGGCCGCAGCAGCGAAGATAGCCGCGGCGTTGGCTCCGGGCCAGCCCGAGGCGGGGCAGCTCAACGGAGTTCCTTTTTATAACTTTGAACTGGAGGGAAGGCGCGTGACCGTGGTGCCGGCGCTGGGTCATCTCTTTGTTCTTAAAAATCTCAAGCCATTGCGCGATTATCCCTGCTATGAGGTGGGCTGGGTCCCCGCCTACCGGGTCGGCGGAAGGGCCACGAGGACCAAGGCCTTCATCGAAGCCATCAGGGAGCTGGCCAAGGATGCCACCGATTTCATCAGCGCCTGCGACTACGACATCGAGGGCAGCGTCATCGCGGCCAACGTGCTGAGGTTCATCTGCGGCGAGGAGGCTTTGAGAAGGGCCAAGCGCATGAAGTTTTCCACGCTCACGGCCGAGGACCTGCGGCAGGCCTATGAGCATCTCCTGCCGCGGCTGGATTATGAGCTGATAGAGGCAGGCGTGGCCCGGCACCTGCTCGACTGGTACTGGGGGATGAACGTCTCCTTGGCGATGAGCACGGCGGTTAGGCTCGCTGAGCAGCGCTTTGTCAAGCTTTCCGCGGGGCGGGTGCAAACGCCGACGCTGAGAATTTTGGCCGAGCGGGAGCGGGAGATCAGGTCCTTCAAGCCCGAGCCCTACTGGGTGGTCAACCTGGTCGTCGATCTGAATGGGATGGAGGGAGTTGCCGAGCACGTTAAGGGACGCTTTTCAGACAGGGTTGCAGCCGAAAGGGTCGTGGCGGCCTGCAGGGAAAAGCCGGCGCGAGTTTTCTCCGTTGAAAAGCACCGCCAGCAGCGTTCGCCCCCGCCGCCTTTTAACCTGAGCGACCTGCAAATGGAGGCCCACCGCTGTTTGGGCTACTCCCCACTGCGCACCCAGCAGATTGCCCAGGAACTCTATCAGGCGGCCTTGATCAGCTACCCGCGGACAGACAGCCAGAAGCTGCCACCCTCGATTGATTTCAGGCGGATCATCGAACAGATCGGCTCCGCCTCCGCGGAGTACCGGAGGCCGGCTGAGGAGCTGCTGTCGCTTCCCGAGCTGAGGCCTCGCGAGGGGGAAAAAACAGATCCGGCCCACCCGGCGATCTATCCCACGGGGCAGAGGCCGGAGGGGCTCACCGGACAGCAGCGCAAGCTCTACGATTTGATTGTGAGGAGATTTCTTTCCCTGTTCGGAAGGCCAGCGCTGTTGGAGAGCATGAGGGTTGATCTTGATGTCGGTGGGGAGAGGTTCTTCATCCGCGGACGCAGGGTTCTGGAGGATGGCTGGCTGAAGTATTACGGTGATTACGCCGCCACTGAGGAGGCGATTCTTCCGGAGTTGCAGGAGGGCCAGTCGCTGGCGGTCAAGGAGGTCAGGTTGGAGGAGAGGCAGACCCAGCCCCCTCCGCGGTACAACCCGGCCTCGATAGTGAAAAGGATGGAAGAGGTGGGAATAGGGACCAAATCCACTCGTGCCCAGATAGTGCAGAACCTCTACGAGCGCGGGTACATCACCGGCAGACAGATCACCGTCACCGACCTCGGGATGCAGGTGGTGGACTCCCTTCTCAGGTACTGCCCTGAGATCACCAGCGAGGAGCTGACCGCAACCTTAGAGCGCGAGATGGACGCGATCCAGGAGGGGAAGAAGACCAAGGAGGAGGTAATCGAGAGGGCGCGCGCCGAGCTTGACAGGATCCTCGCCAAGTTCAAGCAGCACCAGCTCGAGATAGGCAGGCTGCTGGCGGCATCCTACCGGGCCTCGCTACTGAAGCAGAGGACCTTGGGAAAGTGTCCGATCTGCGGCGGTGAATTGAGGCTGACAGTTTCACGCGCTACCCACAAGCGCTTTGTCGGCTGCTCCAACTATCCAAGATGTCACAATTCCTTCCCACTGCCGCAGGCCGGGACCATTCACCCGCTGGGTGAAGCTTGCAAGTTCTGCGGAGCCCCCGTGATCCAGATCAACCGCGCTGGCGCCAGGCCCTACCGGATGTGTCTCAACCCTGATTGTCCGGCGAAAAAGAACCGATGAGGAGGCCTTTCTTGCGCTGAGGCAGGGATACCAGTTCAGGTGACCGGCCGCCGGAGGAGAACGAATGCGGAATTTTTCTGAGAAATAGTGGGTGGGGTTAAAAATTTGTTGAAATTTTTCGAGCCACTCCCCTGACGGCATCGGATAGTTTGAAACACAGTGCAGCGGGCGCCACGATGGTATGAACCGAAGGTTGGCCGTTGCAAACATCTCATTCTAATCTGTGCCATTGGCTCTCAAGGGGAGAACATGGGCCGGCGCGGCCGAGGGATAGTTGCCTTCCATCAGCTGGTTATTTCTGTCGGGCACCAACGAGGCCAAAGTGCGCCAGCATCGCCTCAAGCTGGATTCTCTCATTGGCCCCCTGCGTCAGCCTGAAGGAGAACTCCCCGAGTTTGTCCAGAAGTTCCACCTTGGTGGTCTCGGGAAGCTTGAGGTTGAAGATCTCCCGGTGAACCTGCTCGATGATGTCCTCGCCAGCAAGCCCCCGGTCAATGAGTAGCTCCTGAAGTTTCGTCCTGGCTTCCTCAAACTTTCCGGAGAGGGCCAGTTCCAGCATCTGCCTGACCTCTTCGGGCCTCGCCGCCGCGCTGACCTCGTAGACGGCCTTCTCAGTCACCTTCTTCCCCAGCGTCGCAGCTGCCTGGAGGATGTTGATGGCCTTCCTCAGGTCGCCGCCGCTGAGGTAGGTGATCGCCTGGATGGCCTCAGGGGTTATGGTGAGCTTCTCCTCCTTCGCTATCCTTCTGAACATCTGCTCGATATCCTTGTCCGTCAGGCGCCTGAACCTGAAGACGGCACACCGGGACTGGATGGGCTCGATGATGCGGCTGGAGTAGTTGCAGTCGAGGATGAAGCGCGTCGTGTGGGTGAACATCTCCATCGTCCGGCGCAGGGCATTCTGGGCATCGGCCGTGAGGGCATCGCTTTCGTCCAGCAAGATTATCTTATAGGGAAAGTCGCCGATGGGCCTCGTCCTCGCGTAGTCCTTCACCTTGGTTCTGATGGTGTCTATCCCCCTCTCGTCGCTGGCGTTGAGTTCGAGCATGTTTTGCCTCCAGCCATCGCCGAAGAGTTCCCGTGCGATGCAGAGGGCAGCCGTGGTCTTGCCCGTGCCGGCGGGACCGGCGAACAACAGGTTGGGCAGGGACCTCTTTTCCACAAAGCTTTTCAACCTGGTGATTATCTCCTCTTGCCCCACCATCTCGTCAAGCTTTTTGGGGCGATATTTCTCGACCCAGATTTCATCCGCTTCAGCCATGGGGATCATCCTTTCTTGATTTTGACCTGTCCCGTTAAATTACTTTGCCAAAATGGAAAAAAGACCTCCGTCGCTCCCCGGTCAAAAGTTGATTTTGGCTTTCGGTGCCTGGTTTTCCATTGACCTCATAAATTGGGAGAAATGGTTGAAAAAGCAGATAACAGCACACCGGAGTCCAAACTTCTTGCAGCGACATTTTTAGGAACCAATCATAATTACTTTCGGGTCGACAGCATGATTCAGCCCGCAGCGAAGGTTTACGATGCCAGGAAGGCTGAGAAAGAGGTGCAGGAGTGGTGGCTCTCCGCAGGGATCTACGAAAAGGTGAAGAGGTCCAGGGAGACCTCAAAGCCCTGGTACTTTTTAGACGGGCCGCCCTACGCCAGCGGCAGCATTCACTTGGGGACGGCTTGGAACAAGATAATCAAGGACACCGTGATCAGGTATCAAACCATGTGCGGCCGGAACGTCCGCCGCCAGCCGGGATGGGACTGCCACGGCCTGCCCATCGAGGTCAAGGTGGAGGAACTGCTCGGGATCAAGTCCAAAAAGGACATCGAGCAGAAGATCGGGGTTGAGGAGTTCGTGGAGCAGTGCAAGAAGTGGGCGACCGATCACGTCAGGTTGATGACCGAGCAGTTCAAGCAGCTGGGGGTCTGGATGGATTGGGATGATCCCTACATCACCTTCAAGAGGGACTACATCGAGTCGGCCTGGTGGACCCTCAAGAAGGCTTACGAGCGGGGCCTGGTCAAAAAGGACCTCCGGGTGATTCACTGGTGCCCCCGCTGTGAGACGGCTCTGGCCGAGCACGAGGTCCGGGGAGAATACCAGAATGTCAGCGACCCATCGCTTTACGTGAGGTTCAGGCTTCGTGATCGTCCCAATGAATACCTGCTGGTGTGGACAACGACGCCTTGGACCCTCCCAGCCGACCTCGCCGTCTGCGTCAATCCTGATTATGACTACTCAGAAGTTGAGATCGGCGGTGACATCTACATCCTGGCCACGGCGCTTGTGGAAAAGGTGATGAAGGATCTGGGCGTCAGCGATTACCGGGAGGTTGGTTCGGTCAAGGGGGTAACCCTGGAGGGGATTCAGTATGAGCACCCTCTGCTGGAGGAAGTCCCCAAGCAGCGGGAGTTCCTCGAGCATCATCGGGTCATCCTCGGCAGCCACGTGACCCTGGATGAGGGCACGGGTTGCGTCCACACCGCCCCCGGTCACGGTGAGGAGGACTTTGAGGTGGGATTGAGGTACGGCCTGCCCGTCTTCAGCCCGGTGGGCCCTGATGGCAGGTTCACGGAGGAGGCGGGAAAATACGCGGGGATTTTCGTGAAGGAGGCGGACGGGGTGATCTTGGAGGACCTGCGGAAAAAGGGACTGCTGGTGAAGCACGGGACGGTGGTGCACCAATATCCCCACTGCTGGAGATGTCAGTCACCGCTGCTCTTCAGGGCCACCGAGCAGTGGTTCCTGAAGGTGGCGGAGCTGAAGTCGACCATAATTCAGAAGAACGCCGAGAAGGTGAAGTGGGTTCCGGACTGGGCCACGATCAGGTATGCCAATGGTGTGGAATCGGTGGGTGACTGGTGCATCTCGCGCCAGAGATACTGGGGGATACCCCTGCCCATTTGGGTCTGTGAGCAGTGTCAGAACACCATCGTGGTGGGAAGCCTCGAGGAGCTCTCCCGCCTCTCGCTGCAACCGCTGGGTGATATTGACCTCCACCGCCCCCATGTTGACCGCGTGGAGATCAAATGCCCCAAATGCGGCGGTGTTTCCCGGCGGGTCCCCGATGTCCTGGATGTTTGGTTTGATTCCGGCATAGCCTCCTGGGCAAGCTTGGGCTACCCCAAGAGGCAGGAGCTGTTCAATCAAATCTGGCCCAGCGACTTTGTCACCGAGGGGGAGGACCAAGTGACGAAGTGGTTCTACAGCCAGCAGGTTGTCTCGATTGCGGCCTTTGGCGAGGTCCCCTACAGAAGGGTGCTGATGCATGGCTTCGCCCTGGATGAAAAAGGTCGAAAGATGTCGAAGTCTCTGGGGAATGTCGTCAACCCTGAGGACGTGGTGAACAAGAATGGGGTCGATGTCCTCCGCCTCTACATCCTCGGCGCCAACCCACCCTGGGAGGACCTGAAGTTCAGCTGGAAGAGCTTGGAGGTGGTGCAGAGGATGATGGGTGTCCTCTGGAACGTCCATGTCTTCGCCACAACCTACATGTCGCTCGACGGGTTTGATCCTCGAAAAATAGACTTGGACAAGGTGAGCGCCAGCCTGATGCCCGAGGACCTGTGGATGATCTCCAGGATCAACAGCGTGGCCCGCGAGGTGACTCAGGCGATGGAGGACCTCAACCTGCACAGCGCCGTCCGGGTTCTTTCCAACTTCATCCTCGAGGACCTCAGCCGCTGGTATGTTCGCTCCGTCAGGGAAAGGGTCTGGATTGAGAAGGAGGATCCGAAGAAGCTCGCCGCCTATGTGGTGCTCTATCAGGCCCTGCATGTTCTGGTGAGGTTGATGGCCCCGTTTGCCCCGCATATCACCGAGGTGATTTACCGGGATCTGGTGAAGGCCGCCGATCCCAGCAGCCCGGAGAGCGTTCACATGCTACCCTGGCCCTCCGTTGAGGAACATGCGATAAACAGCAGGCTGGAGGAGGGCATGAGGATCGTCAGGGCCTTGGTGGAAGCAGGAGCCGCCGCCAGGCAGCAGCACAAGCTCAAGCTCAGATGGCCGGTGAAAAGGGTTTCCATCAGGATGGCGTCTGCCGAGGGACTGGAGGCGATCAAGGACCTGCAGGAACTTTTGCGCAGCCAGCTCAACTGCAAGGAGCTGCTCGTCGTTGGTCCCAAGGAGAGGCTGAAGGAGCTGGGCCTGAGGGTCAAAGTTGATGAGGGGCGGTTCAGGGAGAAGTTTGGTGATCTGGCGGAGAGGGCGATGGAGCTGATCAAGGGCATGGACGCCAGGCGCTTGGCCGAGGAACTGGATCTCCACGGTTTTGTTGGTCTGCAGTTCGATGGTTACAAGCTATCCGTTCACAAGGAGCTGGTTGATTTTGAGGAGGAGCCGCCTGAGGGGATTGCCCTCGTCCAGACGGAGTTCGGCCTGCTGGCCATGGACACCAGGATGACGCCAGAGCTGGAGGCGGAGTCGCTGGCGCGTGAACTCGTCAGAAGGCTGCAGATGATGCGCAAGGAGATGGACCTGGGAATGGAAGAAAGGGTCGACGTCGTCATCGGGGTGGCCAGCGAGAAAGAGCTGGAATCGCTGAGCACACAGCAGGCATATATCTCCCGAGAGGTCCGGGTGAGGAACCTCCGCCTCTGCCTTTTGGAGGCCGTGAGCGGCGAGGGGTACCTGAAGGACTGGAACATCGACGGGGACAACTTCAGGCTGTTGGTGAAAAAGGTCAGGCCGTAGACTTTCTTCCTCGCCGGCTTTGGGACAGGGTGATCACGGCATTTTAACGATATAAGTCAGTAGCGCCAAGTTCGATGGGGGTGCAGGTGCCGCGATCCGATATCTCCGGCTTTTACCGGCTGAGGCCCGAGGAGAGGTTAAAGCTGGTCAAGGAGTTTGCCGGACTGGACGACTCCGAAGTGGAAGTGCTTCGCCAGGCGGGTGCCTTGAGCTTGGAGCAGGCCGACCGCATGATCGAGAATGTGATCGGAGTTACCGCGCTTCCTCTGGGGATAGCCACCAATTTTCTCATCAACGGTAAGGATTATCTCATCCCGATGGTTACCGAGGAGCCCTCGGTGGTCGCGGCCGCTTCCAACGCGGCCAAGATGGCCCGGGCCAAGGGTGGCTTTCAGACGGAGAGCACTTTGCCCGTGATGATCGGCCAGATCCAGCTTGTGGACGTGGCGGACCCGCTGGTGGCTAAGGAGAGGATCATCGGTGAAACGGGCAGGATCTTGGCCAAGGCCAACGAGCAGGACCCGGTTCTGGTGAAGCTGGGCGGAGGAGCTCTGGGGCTCGACGTCAGAATCCTCAGCTCCTCAAGGGGTCCAATGGTGATAGTTCACCTGCTGGTGGACGTGAGGGATGCCATGGGGGCCAACGTTGTCAACACCATGTGCGAGGCTGTTGCCCCGATGATTGAGGAAATCACCGGCGGCAGGGTTTTTCTGAGAATAGTTTCCAATCTCGCCGTTCACCGGCTGGCGCGGGCGCGGGCTGTCTTCTCCCGGGAGGTGCTCGGCGGCGAGGAGGTGGTGGAGGGGATCCTCAAGGCCTATGATTTTGCCGTTGCCGATCCCTTCCGCTGTGCCACCCACAACAAGGGGATAATGAATGGGGTCATCGCCGTGGCGCTGGCCACTTTAAACGACACCAGGGCGCTTGAGGCCGGGGCCCATGCCTACGCCGCCATGGAGGGAAGATACCGGCCGCTGAGCCACTGGTACCGGACTCCGGAGGGGGATCTGGCCGGCAGCATAGAGCTTCCCGTGGCTGCGGGCGTCATCGGTGGGGCCACAGCGGTTCACCCCGTGGCTAAGATCTGCCGCAAGATCTTGGGGATGCCCTCGGCGAGGCAGCTGGGAGAAATAATGGCCGCGGTCGGTCTCGCGAATAATCTGGCGGCGATGCGGGCGCTGGCGACCGAGGGCATTCAGGCGGGTCACCTCAAACTGCATGCCAAAAATATTGCCGTGACAGCAGGGGCTGAGGGCGAGCTCATCGATGTTGTGGCCAGACGGATGATTGAGGAAAAAAAGGTGAGCTACGACCGGGCTCTGGCCATCCTCAAGGAACTCCAAAATGGCCAGCCTTGAATGCCGGCGCCGGTCTTCAGGGCCGGTCATCTCTGGCTTCAGAAAACAGTTGATTTCCCAGCCGCTGATCACCTGCGGTGCTGGGGAGCCCTTTTTCCCAAAAATATCTATAAGCCCAGAAGAACAGTTCTTTCGGGGCTGGAAGTGGAGATGAATTTTGAGCAGATGGTCCAGAGGATCTTGGAGTCCTCGGGGCTGAGCCGCGACGAGGTCATGTCCAGGATTCGGGCCAAGCAGGAGGAGCTTGGGGGTTTTGTGACGCTGGAGGGTGCAGCGAACATTGTCGCCCGGGAGCTGGGCATTGTTTTTGAGCGCAGGGAGCCGGAGACCAGATCCCTCCGCATCGAAGACCTGTTGCCCGGCATGTCCAAGGTTGAGCTTCTGGCCCGTGTGGTCAGGGTGCAGGAGCCCCGCGAGTTTCAGCGGCCGGGTGGGAAACCGGGGCAGGTCGGAAGCATGGTGCTGCAGGATTCCACCGGCGAGATAAGGCTGGTGCTCTGGGATGAGAAGGCGGAGATTCTGAAGCAGGGTGGGCTGAAGAAGGGCGACATCGTCAGGGTGCAGGGGGCCTATGTTCGTCAGGGGCTGGACAGGAAGCCTGAGCTCAGCCTCGGTGCCCGCGGCTCCATTGTTCTCTGTCCCGATCATCCGCTGGCGGAGGAACTGCCGCCCCTTTCTAGGTCTGGGATGAAGATCGCTGAGCTGAGTCCTCAGATGATCGAGGTAGATGTGGCGGGCAGGGTGGTCACGACCAGCGAGGTCAGATCCTTCGACCGCCCCGATGGGACCACGGGGAAGGTGGCGACGCTGATCCTGATGGACGGCACAGGGCAGGTGAGGGTGTCGCTGTGGGATGAATGGGCCGAGCTGGCTAAGGAGCTGAACCGTGGGGAGGTGGTGATGCTGGAGAATGCCGTGGTCAAGGCGGGGCCGGCGGGAGGGCTGGAACTGAGCCTCGGCTCCGGAGGGAGGCTGGTGAGAAACCCACCGGGAATTTCAGATCTTCCGGAGCTGAGGGAAAGGCCGCTGAAGATTGCAGAGGTTGAGCCCGACATGCGATCCCTTGACCTGGCGGCGAGGGTGAGGCGCGTGCTCCCGTTGCGCGAGTTCAAGCGCAGCGATGGTTCCACGGGCAGGGTCTTGAGCGTGGTCCTGGCCGACGACACCGGCGCCCTGCGGGCATCCTTCTGGGATCATGCCGCAGAATTGGCGCAAAAGTTACGGGCCAACGATGTTGTCCTGCTGAGGAACGCCTACACCCGCTCCGGCCTTGGTGGCCGGCCGGAGATACACGCCGGTCGGGCAACCCAGGTTGAGATCAACCCGCCGGGAGTCGAGGTTGCCGGGCCTCAGCCGCAGCCCCTCAAGATAAAGGACCTGGAGCCCAACCTTGAGGCCGTCGAGGTGGTGGGGAGGATTGTGGAGCTGTCAGGCTGGCGGGAGTTCACCCGTCCCGATGGCAGCAGGGGAAAGGTGGCGTCGCTTGTCCTGGGTGACGACTCGGGGACGGTGAGGGTTTCCCTCTGGCAGGAGCATGCGGAAAAGGCCGAGAGGATGAAGGTCGGGGATGTGGTGAGGTTGGTTGACGCCTACACCACCCTTGGTGCTTTCGGGCAGACGGAGCTGCATCTGGGCCGCCAGGGGCAGCTTGAGCTGAATCCCGCCCTGGAGTTGCCGGAGGTCGCCCTCGGGGAATCATCAGTCCCGGGGCCGGAGAGGGTTGCCATTTCCCAGGTTGACCGTGAGGGGATGAGGGTGGAGGTTCGGGGGACGGTGATTCAGGTGTTTCATCGACGGCCGATATTTGAAGTCTGTCCCAGCTGTGGGCGGAGCGTCGGAGGTCTGGAGACCAGCCTGATCTGCGAGGAGTGCGGAAAGCAGGTTGTTCCCGAGCACCGGGCGGTTGTCAGCCTGCTGCTGGACGACGGCACCGGCAATATCCGCGTGGCCCTTTTTGGAAGGGTGGCGGAGAGGCTGCTGGGGATGGGGGCCCAACAGGTGTTTGAGGCCCTCAAGGCCAATCCTGATCTGGCGGCGTTCTACAGTGGGCTGGGTCTGGTCGGCAGGGAGCTGCTGGTTTCCGGTGTCTCCAGGCGTGATAGATACTTTGACCAGCTGGAGCTCAGGGCCCAGGATTTTCAGATTCCCGACCCTTTGCGTGAAGCCAGGATGCTGCTCAAAAGGCTAAAAGAAATGACGTGAAAGTATAAAGGGGAGGATCTTGTCGGAAGTTACCAAAAAAACAATAGAAAACCTTCCCGGGGTGGGCGAGGCCACGGCCGAGAAGCTGCGTGAGGCCGGCTACCGGACCATTGAGTCCATAGCGGCCGCGACCGTCGCCGAGTTGCGCGAGGCCGCTGAGCTGGGGGAGGCTCAGGCCAAGAAGATAATCGCCGCAGCCAGAGAGGCGGCTGATTTCTGCTCCTTTGTGACCGCCGACAAGGTCATGGAGAAAAGGCAGAAGGTGGGCCTGATAACTACGGGCAGCGCTTCCCTTGACGATCTTCTTGGGGGCGGGGTGGAAACCCAGGCGGTCACGGAGGCCTTCGGGGAGTTCGGCTCGGGCAAGACACAGCTGGCCCACCAGCTCTGCGTCAACGTGCAGCTGCCGCGGGAGCAGAAGGGTCTGGAGGGCAAGGCAATTTTCATCGATACTGAGAACACCTTCAGGCCGGAGAGAATCAGGGACATGTCGCTCGGCGTGGGCCTGGACCCGGTGAAGGTCCTGCAGAACATATATTATGTGAGATCCTACAACACCGACCAGCAGATCCTGATCGCGGAGAAGGCCGAAGAGGTGGTCGAACGGGAGAACATACGGTTGATCGTTGTCGATTCTATCACCGCTCAGTTCCGGGCTGAGTTCACCGGCAGGGAGACCCTGGCCCTGAGACAGCAGAAGCTGAACCGGCACCTGATGACCCTGCACAGGATTGCCGACCTGCATGATCTGGCGGTCTTCGTGACCAACCAGGTGCAGGCGAGGCCGGACATTTTCTTCGGCGATCCAACCAAGCCCATCGGCGGTCACATCCTGGCCCACTCGGCGACGACGCGCATCTACCTCAGAAAATCCAAGGAGCAGCGGCGCATCGCCAGGATATTTGATAGCCCCAACCTTCCCGAGCGCGAGGCGGTTTTCCGGATCACCGAGCAAGGGATAAAGGATTGAGGGTGTTTTTCTGATCAGGCTTCTGGCCGTGGACATCGACGGCACCATGACCTACGGGGACAGGAGGCTGGATCTGGCGGCGGTGGAGGCCATCCGGAGGGCGGAGGACGCGGGCATCTCGGTTGTCATCGCCACCGGGAACATCTTCAGGTTTGCTGAGGCCGCTTCCATCCTCATCGGCACCTCAGGGCCACTGATAGCCGAGGATGGTGGAGTTGTCTTCGATGTTAGTCGCGAGAAGATGTATGTGCTGGGGGACAGGGTGGACGCAGATCGGGGATTTGCCGAGCTCAAGAAGGTCTTCGGAAATCTGGAGACCACCAGGAGCAACCCCGACCGGCTCACGGGCGTCGTCATCAGGAAGACGGTCAGCCTGGATGAGGTGAGGAGGGTGATCCAGCAGAGGGGGCTGCCCATCGTCGCGGTGGACTCGGGCATGGCCATCCATCTGCGCCGACCCGAGGTGAACAAGGGCAACGCGCTGAAGAAGGTTTCCCTGATCACCGGTGTTCCCTTGGCGGAGGTAGCCGCAATCGGCGATGGCTTCAACGACGTGGAGATGTTGCAGGTGGCGGGGCTGAGCTTTGCCGTGGCCAACTCGGTTGAGGAGGCAAAGAGGGCGGCCACTCAGGTGACCAGATCTCCCCACGGCAGAGGGGTCGCCGAGGCGGTTGAGGAGATCCTCAGGATTTCTGCCCGCAGCTGATTTTCCGCAGGGCTGGCGCGTGGAACAGTTAACTCCATGGTGGTTGATTTCGGCGGAGCCAGCGGTGTTTGGAAAAGGCCGAGGACTCAACAGAAAGGTTAAACGGGTTTCTCCGGTTGCTGAAAGGGCTGGGCTCAATAACGGTATTCCACGCCCATGTCGCGGAGTTCGTTTTTGATTTTTCGATACAGGTCCAGATATTCCTGCGTCGGCTTCTTCCTCTCCACGTCGTAGCATTCCCTGAAAGTCTTGCCCAGGGGTGCGTCCTTGATCCTGTGCTCATATTTCTTCAAGAGTTCCTTGACGATCTCGTTGGCCGTTTCCCTCTTCATCCCGCTCTCGACCACGGATAACCCGGTCTCGCAGGCAAACCTCGCTTCCATCGGCGTGGTCCTTTCCTTGTGCTTGTTGGAGGCGGTCGCTATTTCCCAGAGGATGCTGGCCCCCGAGACGGCGCTGGTGATACCGTGGGCGGCGGCCTCGTACAGGACCATGTCGGTGCAGGGGCCGGCGACCGCAAAGCCGTTGGACCCTGAGATGAACTTGGAATTTCTGGCGATGGCCTGATAGGTGCCGCTCACGACCCAGAGCATCTCCCTCATCGTGTTGGAGAAGTAAATCTTGTCGATGGGGAAGTAACAGGTGAAGTAGCCTTGGTTGACCATCAGTCCCTGAATGTGGGAAGCCACGCCAATCACTGCCGTTCCTTCGGCACCGGCGTATGCTCCCAGCATGGGGCTGGTCAGCGTCCCGCAGAGATGGCCATTCTGGTGGAAGTGGAGCATCTTGGTCAGCAGGTCGTTGTCTATCTTGAGCTCGCTTATTATTGATATCAGCCGGATGTCGGTTTTTCTGGCTCCCCAATCGGGTGCACTGGTTGCTATCTGGGCGGCCGCTTGAAGGGCAGTTCCCGTGAGCACGATGGCGATCCCGGGACGACCAGCCCTTTTCGCGGCCTCCCTGGCCAGCATCGCGTGAACCATCCCGCCCTGAGTTTCCGATGGTGCCCCCGTCTTCAGGGGCACACCTTCAACTTCCTCCAGGATGGGGGAGGAAACCGCGTCCGCTAATGGCTCCTTGATATAGGCCATTTCAATCGGGATGAACATCTCCTCGGAACATCTCACACCCACGGGGGTGAAGAGGCAGCCGGGCAACTTGGAGTCTTCCACTTTCCTCGGCGACCACTTTCTCGAGTCCTGTCCTTCCCCCACCGTGATTTCACTTCTCATGCAGTGCATGGCTTCTTTTATTTCTTCCTCGGTGAAGGTGATCCTCCGGTAGGTGCTGGTGCAGTAGGTCCCCACCGAGAGGTAAAAGTCCCAGGCGGCCTTCCAGAGGTCGTCCGCCAGGGAGTCATCGGAGAAGACGATCTGGTCG